>Ga0172375_10010464_pt1 | contig 12026 bp, 8 predicted proteins | sample LakKiv1m_FD_114537 | JGI IMG/M metagenome (GOLD analysis project Ga0172375, IMG submission 114537) | Freshwater microbial communities from Kabuno Bay, South-Kivu, Congo - kab_092012_11.1m | ecosystem: Environmental > Aquatic > Freshwater > Lake | place: Democratic Republic of the Congo... | reverse complement strand
TCGAAATTTTCTTTGTCAGAAAATTTCTCGGAGAGATGCCGGAGTGGTTGAACGGAGCTGCCTGCTAAGCAGTTGGCCTGGGTAACTGGGCCCCAGGGTTCGAATCCCTGTCTCTCCGCCATTGCAACCAATTCGAACCTTTGTGCTCTTCGTCAAGAAGGGCCAAGGTTCGAATTTTGGTATGTGCGACGTAGTAGGGCTTGAAATCCCGTTCATTCCCCTCAAATAGTCTGTAAAAGTCGGCTTCCTTGGTTAAGACGCTCTCAAGCATGATAGGCGCGAGGAGTTCTTTGAGCGCCAGGGCAGAGGAGACAGTATCCTTGTTGAGGGTCTCGCGTAGCGCTTCCAGCCTGTGATCGATCCACTCCTTAGGTGGTGTCTTAAAGCTGTTTTCTTTCTGGAAATTCAACGATTCCATCTCTTGTCTTAGTTCCTCGCTTTTATTTTCAGCTTCTGTTAATGCTTCCGATACGGCCTTGGAAAGATTCCCTTTCCGGATAAAACCAAGATAGTTGTGGATTTCAGCCTCAAGTTTGTCCAGCTGCACCTTCCTTTTCTTGGCCAAATCTGGAACATCATTAAAACTTTCGGCTACCAATTTTTCGATTTTCTTGTAGGTATACTCGAGGTTTTCAGGGGTGAGGATTTTCATGAGTTCTCTGACAAATATCTCTTCGAGTTTCTTGCGGGATATGATGAGGGTGTTGCTGCAAGTTTTCCGTTGGGCGTTGTAACATCCATAGTAGCCCGTCCCTTTGCCGCTTATAAGGACAATGGCTCCGCCACAGGCTTTGCATTTCATAAGACCCGAAAATAGATAAGTAGGACTGGTGTAAATATAGCTTTTCTGCTGATAGTATGTTTTTTTCCTTTTGCTAACAGGCCATGTGCCTTTTAATGCTTTTAGCTTTTCCTGAGTTTTGTTCCAGGTATCTTTGTCGATAATTATTAAGTCTTCCCGAAAGAGCGGTACACGTTCTTTTTCCGGCCTCGGAACAGATTTTTTCTTACCCGTCATGGGATCTCTCAAATTTTTTGTCTTTCGCCAGTCCCAGATGCCGATGTATTTTTCTTTGTTCAATATCCTGGATATTGTTGAGATATTCCATCCGCCGTGCAACTTTTTCCTCGTAGGTATTTTCTCTTCGTTTAGCCTTTGAACAATCCTATGAATACTAACTCCAGAAATAAATCCTTTAAAAATTCGTTTCACGATTTCAGCTTCGTCAGGATTTATGTAATGCACCATGCCTTCGTATTTGGCCTGTCCCTTTTTATTAAGTTTTAACTCGCCGACCGGCTTAGTTGAATAGCCATAGACATTTTCTCCGGCGCTAAAACCTCGCAATTTTTGGCCTTCAAGGCCTCTTGAGGTCTTTTTGCGTAGATCGTCTAAGTAGAGTTCGTTTATCATGCCGCGCATCTGAATACCAAGCTTAGAATTCTCATCGTCTGTTACGATGCCATCAGACACAGAGATTAGTTTGATTTGAAGGTAATTGAATTTCAGGACAAGGGTGAGCATCTGGTGGTTGCTACGGGATAGGCGAGAGAGGTCATCAACAACTACAGCATCAAATTCTTTATTCTCAGCAGCCTTTTCTAAAGCCTGAAGTCCGGGTCTGCTGACAAGAGAACCGGAGATAGCCTCATCAACATAAATATTCTGTTCAGAAACCACAATATCATGGTCCTTGCAGTAGTTTCGACAGACCCTTATCTGATCATCAATACTCTTTTCGCTTTGATTTTCCGAGGAATATCTGGCGTATATAGCTGCTTTCATTCATGGGCCCCGCTTGACAAAAAGACCTCTGGATTCTGTTTCGCTATCTGAACATATTCTGAAGCAATAATCTCAGCAATCACATCCAAGAGCCGCTGAACAGGAAGTGAATCCTGCCAGCTAAGTTGCAAATTGGCAGTTTTTTCGCTATTTTCGATTAAATTTGCAGTGCGCATAAAAACCTTGTCATTATTACTGATAGGGTATATATTAGCCGCATACGGTATAAATCTACCCAAAAACATGATACTCTCTATATGACTAAAATATACCTCAAAAGGTATAATATGTCAAGCACTATTTTGGAGGAAAAATGGATGCAAAAAAGTTAGGGAAGAAGATTAAGCTTGCTCGCGTGGAATTAGATTTAACTCAGGCCGAATTAGCAGAGAAGATCGGTGCAAAACAAAAAAGCATATCTCGTTACGAATCTTGTCTTTCTATGCCTTCTATTGAAACACTTGTCAAGATCGCGAAAGTGCTCAAGAAGCCAGCGAGTTACTTCCTTGAGGAATAAGTGGAAAAAGTGTTGTGGGGGGGGTATTATGGTATAATTAAAAAAATGATTTTTTATAAGTCGGTTTTATTCTATTAATTAAACATCACGAAAAAATGAACAAAAATGAGAGAGAGAGAGAGAGAGAGTAAAAGGCGACGCTGGCTTCTAAAATTTTTTGTCCTTTCCGCGTTTTTGTTCTTACCTCTATTCATTTCCAATATACAAGCCTTCGCCTCCGAAGGTAACATCAATTCCACCAATAAGTACTCCTATAACGAAAATATTGGCTGGCAGAATTTCCGTCCTTCCTCAAGCGGCATAACCGTAAAATCCTCCGAACTTTCCGGCTATCTTTGGTGCGAAAATATCGGTTGGGTTAAACTGAAAGGCACGGCCCAAGATTCAACCGCGTATGGCGTCACTAATGATGGTTCGGGAAACCTCTCCGGTTACGGCTGGAGCGAGAACGCAGGTTGGATAAATTTTGCTCCTACAGGCGTCACCGGCGCAAATGCCGCTAAAATCAATACAACAACTCGTCAATTTTCGGGTTACGTCTGGGGCGAAAACTGCGGCTGGATAAAACTTTCCGGCACTGCGCAGGACGCAACCGCTTATTATGTCCAGACCACCTGGCCGCCTACGGTTAACTCTTGGACCTACACCCACTCGACAAAAGCTCTTGTGCTCAATTTTAATGAGAGCATGGTCGATACCCAGACGACGCCTTCAAGCTTTACCATTGCCACAAGTGCTGTCGGTGCAAATGCTTTTGCGCTTAGTGGAGGGACGGTTTCCGGCGGGACTGCTACTTCGCTCACCATCACCCTGACTGATTCTGACCGCGACATTATCTCCAAATGGGATGGCGATGGCATAGCCACTCCGGGTTCGCCAGGTGGAATATATCTTTCTTGGTCCGCCGGCGCTTCGCAAGACCAATATGGAAACAATCTTGCCGCGCGTTCATCTTCCAACGGCCTGCAATGCGCAACCTGGCAGGAGGATGCCAATCCGCCTGTCATTAGCTCTACAACCTATAATGCGAACAATAAACGCCTTACTTTTGTCTTTAACCAGACCATAAATATAAATACCTTCACCGCCGCGAACCTCGCCAATCTTTCTATACAGGACGGCACGACGACAGTTGCGCTTTCAGGCGCAACAATTATTTCTACGCAAGACGGCACGACAATGATCGCTAAACTCACCGCCGCCGAAGATGCCAGCCTCTACGCTATCCGCAATAACACGCTTCGTGTTGTCGTCGCTGCAAACTGTGGCATAAAGGATCTGGCCGCAAACCAACTCGCCCAGAATACTTATGCCTCATCAACGTATACGGTAACCTATCAGGCGGACACGACCGCCCCTGTTGTTACAGCCACCGCATATGACCAGGCAACGCGCAAGCTTACCGTCACCTTTGACGAATATATTGATGTTTCAACATTCACCCAGGCTAATTTAGGCAATCTTTCTATACAGGACGGTACAACCACTGTTCATTTAACAGGCGCGACCATTGTTACCACCCAAAACTCCACGGTAATGGAAGCGACTTTGACTGTTGCCGAAGATAACGCCCTGTATGCCATAAGAACTAATACGTTACGTTTAGTCGTCGCTGCAAACTGTGGCATAAAGGATTTATCGGCCAATGAACTTACTCAGAATACCTACGCGACCTCGACTTATTCCGTAACCTACAACACCGCCACATCAACTCCTATAAGCGGTACGCTCAAGGATTCCAAGTCTTCATTGATTATCGCCAATGCGACGGTGCAGTTGCTGGATGCAGCAGGGAATATCCGTGCCGAGACTACCTCTGATACCAGCGGAAATTTTTCATTCAATGCCAATGTGCCTTCAGGCGATTATACGCTGAGCATAACCAAATCCCCATATTTTAAAAATGATGCTCAAAATATTTCGATAGTCGCTGGCACGCCGGTGGCAGAAGGAGATATCCTTATTGATCCTTTTGGCATTGTTTATGACGCGGTCACCGGCGAGGTGATTGCCGGAGCAACCGTTGTTCTATACACGGCGTCAGGCAATATCTATACCGGTTCCCCTCAGCCGAATCCCCAGAGCTCGCGCGCTGACGGCGGCTATAATTTTGATGTGGCTCCGGGCCAGTATTACCTTACGGCTGCCGCAGACGGTTATGCCAACTACACCGGCACCGTCTTTCCCGTAACAACGGAAATCGTCGAGTGGAATATTCCTATGAATCCCAACGGCCAGGCAAGTTCAACCTATTTATCCATCATAAAACAGGCCAATAAAAAAACCGCCACGGCCGGCGATATTGTTACTTATACGGTGAACATAACAAATTTAAGCAGCACGCTAACGGCAACAGGCGTTTTGGTAACCGACAACCTTCCGCATGGTTTCAAATATGTTTCCGGTTCGACTTTGATTGATGGCGCAGGCGCCGCTGACCCCACCGGCACGAGCAGTGTCGTGTGGTCTTTAGGTACCCTTTCTCCTCAGGCGACAAAAAGACTCTCTTATCGCGCAAGAGTCGGCCCGGACACTTCCATAGGAAAGGCGCAGAATTCCGCCACCATAAGCGCGACCATAGGAGGCAATCCTGCTTCTGCCGGTCCGTCTACGGCCACGATTGAAATAAGGGAAGGCCTTTTTTCAGACAGAGGTATTTTGATCGGCAAAGTGTTTGAAGATAAAAATGGAAACGGTATTCAGGATAAAGATGAACCAGGCATTCCCAATGTTTCGCTCATCATGGAAGACGGCACTGTCATTACCACGGATGAATTCGGTCGCTATTCTGTTCCTAACATTGAAAAAGGCATGCACGTTATCAGGCTCGACCAGCGCGTCGCACCCGGAGGGCCTTTTAGCAAAACGAAGCCCCAGCCAGAAGCCAAGGATAAGGCGGTGGTTGAACCTGGGGTAGGATCGGGCGAACCCAATAGCCTTGGTGAGGTGGGTGAACTTAATAAATCGCAGGACCGTGAACCTCTTATTGAGCGCCGGCAATTGGATGCTTGGCGAAGAAGCGTTTTAACCATAAAGCCCGTAGCGAAGACAGAGACGCAACAAACCGGGCAAAAAGCTGTTGATGAAAGTACGGCCAGCTCAGCAAACAGTGGCAACGCTATAACGCAAGAACCCAGTAACACCATAACGCAACAACGCACTCCGCAGGCTGAATTACGGGATAGATGTATATTTACCGATGTTAAGGACAGCCGTCCTCGCGGCCAATACCGTCCGGATATCCCCAAAGAGAGTAAATTCTTTAAGCTCTATGGCTCGGAAACCGTCAAGGTGAATTTCCCGGTCAGGCTTTTATCCAAAGAAGAGGCTGAAAAAGAAGCCAAAAAAGACAGTCAGCCAAATCAGTTTATGCTGGTGGGTTTGGCTGATGCCACCATCGGTTATCTTAAGAGTTCAGGCAATATCCAGAATCTTGAAGCAGGCGTAAATGAGCCCTTGGAAAAGAACGTATACAGAGACGGCAAGGTTAAGCTTTATCTTAAAGGCTTGGTCAAAGGCGAGTATCTTTTGACCGCGGGGTTGGACACGAGCAAGAAGAGCACCAACCATCTTTTTGAATACATCAATCCCGAAAAATACTATCCTATTTATGGGGATAAATCCACGTTCTTCGATGAGACGGATTCGAAATCAAAATTTTATTTGCGCATAGACAAAGATTCATCTTATGGTTTATGGGGCAATTATAATACGCAGGAGTTTACCAAGCAGGAATTCACTCGTTACAACCGCACCTTGCAGGGTGCGAAGGCGCATATCGCGCTGGAGGATTTTTTCAAAAACAGAGAACAGAAAGCAGAAGACAGAGGGCAGAAGACAGAAGACGGACAACAGACGACAGAGGCCGAAAAACAGAACGTCATAACGCCAGAGAGTCAGAGTGTCGAGGCGTCAACGCCTCAGAATTCAGAGGACAAAGGACAGAAGGCAGTTGATAGCGGTCAGCGGCTAAAGATCTTCGATGGTGTTCGAACCGAGGCTGTCTTGAGTGGAGTCGAGGGAAAATCAGAGGACAGAGGACAGACATCAGAGGAGGCAAGAGGTGTTATCGAATCGCTTGTCGCGGCAACAAAGCCGACTATTGATTTCTTCTACGCCAAAAGCCCGCAGGAGCAGGCATCCGACACATTCTCCGCCAAGGGAATCTCTGGGCCGTTCTGGATTTCGCACACTCCGCTTCTTGAATACACCGAGTTTGTGCGCCTTGAGACCCGCGATAAAAACCGTTCTGACGTCGTGTTGTATACTAAACGCATGAGCCGCGACATTGACTATGAGATTGATTATGATTCAGGCAGGATTTTGTTTAAAGCGCCTATTGCGACACGCGACGAGAATGATGATCCTAATTTCGTTGTAGTGGATTATGAGTATGTGCCGTCTTCCGAGAGCAAGAATCATACCAGCGGTATCCGTTTGGAAACAAAATTATTCTCCGATAAGCTCACCGTTGGCGGGCAGATTGTTAGCGAAGAACATCCTTCTAACAGCCCCCGGATATACGGTTTAGATGCGGTCTGGCAGCCGGATGCGGCCACGCGCGTGGCCGCAGAATTCGGCCGTTCCCAGGGCATCCTTGAAAACAATGTCAGCGTCAAAGAAGACAGCGCCTGGAAAGTGGAAGGTTCAAAGACACTGGGAAAACTAAAATTGCAGGGGTATTTTTCTAAGATTGGCAATAACTTCCGTAACCCCGTGAATGTCACGGAAAAAGGCGTGGAAAAATACGGCGCCACCGCCGATTACGCTTTGACAGATGCCACGCATCTTATCTTTGACCACTGGCGTAACTATTCGACCCTCTATAAAACCTTCGACCGCGAAAGTTCACTTAACATCTACCACCAGAAAGAAAAATACTTCCTCGCCGCCGGCTATTCCTTGAGAGAATATAAGGACAAAAATCATTCTACGCCCGACAGGGATATCAATGACGTAAGCCTGAGATCTGGGTATAAACTTTTTGAAAACCTTATTGCTTCGTTAGAGCAAGAATTTAAGTTTGAGAAACAGAGTAAAGTCAGCCCCGTGGATAATCAGACATCTATTACCACAGGTCGGCTTGATTATAAGTTAACCCAAGACCTGACCGTCTATATTAAAGACCAATTCACCAAGGAACTGCACAAAAAATACGAAAATATCTCATCGTTAGGTTTCAGCCACGCCACACCCGATGGTGACGCTTACGTGGAATACGGCTTTGGCGGTCAAGGCATCCAGACCACCTTTGGCCTGAAGCAAGAACAAAACTTAAGCGAACGCCTGACCCTTTCTAGCTATATGAACAATGTGGTCGCCGCAGACAAAAACGAGGAGAATACTGGTTTTGGCGCAAAGTATAAGTTCTTTGAGGGGTTTTTTGCAAACTTTAACTTTGAGAATACCAAAAGCAAAACTTCTGATACAAGTGAATATTCAAGCAACAGTCAATCCGTCGCCTTTGACTGGCTTCCTCCCGAGACTAATAATTCCTACGGCTTAAAATTTGAACGCAGAGTCGCTGACTTAAGCCGCCAATACAATATGCTTTCTTACATCAAGCAGGAGCTCAATCAGGAATTCACCTTGCTTTTTGACTCCGAGTATTTAGAGGAGCGTTCCGGCAATGATACCTTGCATGAGAGTAAGAAAGGTGTTTTGGGCTTAAGTTTCAGGCCTGTAAAATGTGATAAGCTTAACCTGCTTTCCAAATATGAATACAAGGCTGAACTTAACCATTCAACGTCTTCTTTAGGCACTGATTACCAAGCGCATATCGCTTCTTTAGAAGCCAACTATGAGCTTAATTCTAAAATTGAGCTTTTCGGCAAATATGCTCTTAAATATGATGAGGAGAAAGATAATGATTTAGAAACCGATGCTTTGACTGATATGGTCGTTGCCAAGGTCCTATATAAGCTGAACAGCGTTTTTGACTTGACGGGTTACTATCGTATCATTAACGACAGGGACAGCCGTCTGATAAAGCAGGGCGCGGCGTTTGAAACCGGCATCACTGTTTTTAAGCATGTCCGTCTCGGGATAGGTTATAACTTCCTTGATTATGAAGACAAAAACGCGAGCGATGAGGGGTATTCAGGCTCAGGCCCGTATTTTAATGTCAGCATGAAAATATAGTTAATTTGATATCAGATAGAAGGAGGTTTTAAAATGCGTACCTTAACTATAGCTATAACGTTGATCTTATTGTTTTTAGCGCCGCTCTACGCCGGCGACATTGATCAGTCAAGCCCGCCGTCCAATGACGCGACAAGGATGTATACCTTGGAGCAGATATATCAGGCCGTTGCCAGCGGCACCGCCGCAACAAAACAATCCGGCGGGTTTAATGAACCGGCCACAGGCCCTGGCTCCACGATGCATACATTGGATCAGACTTACGCCAAGATCGCCACAGGCACCACGGATGCGGCGGTCGGGGATGTACTCGCGTCAAAGACCTTTATCTCTCGCGCCGGCGCTGGCAGCGGCGAGAGCCGTCTTACAGGTACCATGACTGATAGAGAAGGCGACAATGTCTCAACCGCGCAGGCCGCGGCAGCCGGCGTAAATTATTTCACAGCGCCTGCTGGTTTTTATGACGGCGATGACAGGGTATCAGCCACAGACGCCCAGATCGCGGCCCTTGATGCCGACATCGCGGTCGGTAACATCAAATCAGGCGTCGCCATATTTGGAGTATCCGGCACCTTTGCCGGAACTTACGGCGTTCCCAAGACAGGTCAGACGACTTCCTATGCGACCGGCGACGACGGCGACTTAGAGAAAGGCACTCCTGCTTCAGGCGATAGATTCACCAATACACCCGGCACAAGTAATTCAGTAACCGATAATGGTACAGGTTTAATCTGGATAAAAAGCCACGCGGCAATAGGAACTGTGGGCGGATATAACTTTGCGAATACTATGACTTGGGCCAACGCTCTTCTTGCGGTAGCGGCCTTAAACGCGGCTAACTACGACGGCTCTAATCAATGGCGATTGCCTAATATCAAAGAATTACAATCAATCGTAGATTATGGCAGAGTAAATCCGTCAATAAATACAACTTATTTTACATCCCAGTCCGGCTACTACTGGTCCAGTACTACGCTCGCCGGCTACACCGACTTCGCCTGGTACGTCTATTTCGGCTCTGGCTACGTCTACTTCGACAGTAAGGGTAGCGGCTACTATGTTCGTCCTGTTCGAGGCGGCTAGTGAATTTGGTTATTTGGTAATTTGTTATTGCGAGCCCCGCGAAAGCGGGGCGAAACAATAGTCTTCATGAGTTATGAGCCTTCACGAAAATCTACCGATCTATAAAAAGGCGCTGGATTTAACGATTTATATTGAGACTGTCGTGAGCAATTTTTCGCGATACCACAAATACACCGTCGGGACGGATTTAAGAAATTCATCGAGGAGAATTCTTCTTCTCATAGCAAGAGCGAATGGCGCGAAAGACAAGAAAGTGCGCCTTTTAGAGGCAAGGGACAGTATTGAAGAAGTTAAGATTCTTATAAGAATCTGTAAGGAATTGAAGGTATTCCGTTCTTTTACAAGTTTTGAGCATATCACACGTCTTACGATAGACGTGGCCAAGCAATGCGAAGGGTGGTTGAGGAGCCAGAATTCTTAATCTGCTGTATGGTTAAGAAGCGCGCTCATAATCACTAGGCGTTCATTCCGCCTATATGGCATGAGAATACAAGGTTCCGTATCCCCTTGAATGGGCTTCGGGATCTGTTGGTTTGCTGTTTTTTCGTTCTCTGTCTTCTGTCATCTGACTGCTGGACGAAAGATAGCGAGCAATCAAGTGGATGAACAATTAACGCTGGACCCAGTCCAACAACTACTGGTCCAGTACTACAAACGCCGACAACACCGACAACGCCTGGAACGTCAATTTCAACAATGGCAACGTCAACAACGACAATAAGGATAACGACAACTATGTTCGTCCTGTTCGAGGCGGCTAGCGTTGCCACCCTTCGCGTTTCTTCTCCTTGAATACAAACTCCCATGCGGGAAATATTCTCCTTTGCCAACATCTACAGATGTTATCTCGCCTGCAGGCGTCATAAGCGCAATACCATAAACGCCCTGAAGTTCGAAATAAATGCCGAAGAGAATATGTTAAAGCTAGAGGGGGAGCTTAAAAACAAAATCTACCATCCTTCGCGCTCTATCCTTTTTGCCTCAAGAAAACCGAAACTGCGGGAAATCTTCGCCGCTGACTTTCGCGATAGGGTTGTTCATCATGTCTTGGTCGATTATCTTGAGAGTATCTACGAACCAATATTTATCCACGATTCCTACGCCTGCCGAAAAAATAAAGGTACCCACGCCGCGGTCATGCGCCTGCAGAGTTTTTTAAGGAAAGTTTCCAGGAATGGAAAGGTGAGGGCGTATTATCTGCAGCTTGACATCAAGGATTTTTTTACTTCGATAGATAAAACCATTTTGTTTCGTCTGATTAACAAGAAGATCGCAAATAGAGATATTCTCTGGCTTACCAAAAAAATAATATTTCACGACCCCACAACATCTTTTGTTTTAAGGGACAGGGAAAATATCATAAATAAAATCCCGCCCAATAAAAGCCTTTTTGCCAAAAATAATCTAAAAGGTCTCCCTATAGGTAATCTCACAAGCCAGTTTTTTGGAAATGTATATCTGAACGAACTTGACCAGTTCATAAAACATAACCTCAAGGTCCATTTCTATATCCGCTATGTGGATGACTTTGTGCTTCTTGGCCGCGATAGAGATGAGCTCATGAGATGGGCGAAGGAAATGGAAGGGTTTTTAAAAATACGGTTGCACTTAAGACTTCATCCTAAAAGAAAGAAATTGCAGCCGATATCAAATGGTATTGATTTTTTAGGCTACATCACCAGGAAGGACTATATTCTTGTCCGGCACCGGGTGATAAACAATTTGAATTCGCGTCTTCGCCACTTCGAGTGCCTAAACTCTATAAACTCCAAAAACGCTATAACCCAAGAACGCCATCAATCATCCAATAGCGCAAAACGCCATAATGCCCTTCGTGCCTGCGTTCAGTCCTATCTTGGCCACTTTAAATGGGCGAATACGCATCGCTTAATGGTAAAATTGAGAGAGAAAAATATTATATCGAACTATTTTGCAATAGAGGGATATAGAATTGCCTTAAAGAAGGAAAGGTGAAGGAGCGGGTTGTGCTGAGAATTAATCTAAAATGATAGTTGAAATCTAGAGAATGCGATTGATTTCAAGACGAAGTGAGAGGGGGTGATAAAGATTTTGATGGAGCGATGTCCACCTTTTAACGGTGGACATTTGGCAAGGCATTATTTTTCATATAGTTGCGTAATTTTAGAATAAAAAATTCTGGACAAAAAGGACAAATTTAATCTGGTTATCTTTTATAATAATAGGCATTCGTTGCAGTTTTCTTGCTGATGTTTAGACTTTTGGCAATCGTCCTCAGCGACATTCCCAATAGCGATAATTCCTTTACCTTTTGTGACAACTTTTGATATAATGGTGTCCGTTGATCCGGCTGAATAATAATTTTAATATCTATTTCGGACTCGGTTCGAATTGGTTGCAGTCGGGTCCGCCATTTCGCCGCCAGAGGCGGCGAAAGGCGGATGTCCCGACTTCATTTGTTCGCTTTTTTCAACAAGGTAAACAGGCATGTCGTATACGATTTTTAAAACCCTCTTGATT
>Ga0172375_10010462_pt1 | contig 12027 bp, 8 predicted proteins | sample LakKiv1m_FD_114537 | JGI IMG/M metagenome (GOLD analysis project Ga0172375, IMG submission 114537) | Freshwater microbial communities from Kabuno Bay, South-Kivu, Congo - kab_092012_11.1m | ecosystem: Environmental > Aquatic > Freshwater > Lake | place: Democratic Republic of the Congo... | reverse complement strand
GATGATGATAATTTCCCCTTGACAATTGCCCCCTCTCTTCATACCATCGCACCGCTATAACTTGGAAATAACCAGCTTCTTACGTTTTCAAATCATGCCCGCGGCGGGCGGGCAAGGATAAAAGTCTCTCCCAAACCCGCCTTCTCACGTCGGGGGTCGTAAATATCAAAGGGGCGTTTTTTTGTAAAGGAGCAGGAATGAAACAAGGTGCACGATTTCTACGGGCAGGCCTCCTGCTGTTGATTATAATGGCGGCGCCCTCCCCTCTTTTTGCCGATACTTACACACTGGATGATCTCTGCCGGATCGCCTTGAACTCTGCGGAAAAACTGAAAATCGCCGAGCAAAACATCGCACTCGCAGAAATTGGAACCGACAAGGCCCGCTCCCTCCTTTATCCTCGCCTGACAGCGGCCGCCGGCATGACCCGATATTCCGAACGTAAATACACAAGCGCCGGCGGCGTTTTGCAGCCGGAGAGCGCCTCTTCCTGGGGCATCAGAATGGACGAAACCCTTTCGCTGAGCGGCCGCGAACTGACAGCTCTCGAAATTTCCCGGCAATCGCTTCTCAAAACTCGTTATGATGTGGAGGCTCTGCGCGACGATTACCTGCTGAGTAACATCGCGGCTGCCTATTACAACGTCCTGCTGGCCGAAAAGAACTTAGAGATCGCCACCGTGAATCTGGAGAGGTTGAGCCTCTATAGGAGCGCGGCCGAGAAACGTCTCCGCATCGGCGATGTTACCAGAACTGCGCTGTTACGCGCCGATAGCGAACTTTCCGGGGCAAAATCCGACCAGCTCCAGGCCAGAAACACCCTCAACCTTGCAATTGCCGTCCTGGCAAACCAGGCAGGAATTCAGGCGCCCTTCACCCTCCAACCGGAACCTGTCCGAAAAATTGAAATCCCGGACCTGGAAGAACTCCAGAAACAGGCACTTTCCCGCCGGGCGGAAATCAAAAGCCTCAAGATGCAAAAAAAGATAGCCAGTGGGCAGATCAGCTTTGCCAGAGGGGCGTTTCTGCCCTCCCTGACCGTTGTCGGGGCGTACGCCGGCGCTGAACAGAACCCGACTTCCACAAGTCTCAACAGGGACAGTTTTTATGGGGGAATCGCCCTGAATTTCCCTATTTTCGACGGCGGATTACGGAATGCGGACGTCGCCGAGGCAAGGGCACGCGAACGCCAGGCTGATCTGCGAATCGAAAGCGCCAAAAAGGAGATAGGCATCGAGGTGAAGACTGCTTATCTGGAGCTGACGACGCAGCAGGGCATCCTGCGTTTTCTCGAAGACCAGTTGCTCTTCGCCCGTGAAAACTATCATGCCGTTTCCCGGCAGTTTGAAGTTGGATTGGCCGACAGCCTCGACGTAATGGACGCCAATTCGCTTCTGGTTTCGGCGGAACGGAAGTCGGCGGTTGCGGCTTTCCGCCTCCAGCTGGCGTCGCTTCTTCTCAAAAAAGCCGCCGGTCTGCCTTGGGTCACGGCGACAAACGGCCAGGCAAACGGTCAGTAAAGCGTCCCCGGCGCATATGGCAAATAAAAAACACTGCTTAATGAAATAATAGGGAAATGGGTATGACAATCAAGGAGAGGAAACAGCAGACAACTGGAAACCGGCAGCTTGAGAATCGGAGGGGAACGCCATTGCGGGACCTGTTAAAGAATCCAAGGTTAAATCTGATTTTAGGCGTATTTATTATCCTTTCCCTGCTCGGCTGCAATAAACCGCCGGAAAAGGTTCGCAAACAGGCTGCGGTGAACGTGCGGGTAGCGGAGGCGGAAACGCGGTCGCTTCGGCCGTTTGTAGAGGCGATAGGTTCACTTGCGCCCCGCAGCCAGGTCACGGTCAGTTCCGAGTTGGACGGCATTCTCGATTCCATTGCCGTTGATGAAGGCACCGTCGTCAAAAAAGGCCAGGCAATCGCCGAGATCCGACCGACGGATTATCGGCTGGCGCTGGAACAGGCGGCCGCCCAGCTTGCCCAGAGCGAAACGGGGCTTGCCAATGTCCGGCAGGAGTATGAACGTAAGGGGGCACTCTACCGGGAGGAGCTGCTCACCCGGCAGCAATTCGACGATATTACCGCCCGCGTCAAACTGGCCGAGGCTGAGGCGGCCAGGGCCCGCTCCGGACACAACCTGGCTAAGGAAAAGCTTGCCCGGACCAGAATTTTTTCCCCGCTTACGGGAAGCGTCAAGGAAAAAAAGGTTACGGCGGGCGATTATGTCCGCAACGGTTCATTTCTCGCATCGATCGTCCAAACCGATTTGCTGAAGCTGATCTTTTCCGTCTCCGAAAAGGATGTCGGAAGTCTGCGCCTTGGTCAGGAAGTTGATTTCATTACAGATTCTTTTTCAGATCAAAAATTCCACGGCCGACTTTCCGCCATTCTGCCTGTCCTCGACGAACGAACCCGCACCCTGCAGGCGGAGGCGCTCGTTTCCAACGCCGACCAACGCCTCAAACCGGGTCTCTTCGCAAGGGTAACCCTCTATACCGGCACCGCGCAGAAACGTGTCGTCGCGCCGATTACCGCCCTGATCTATGACGGCTCCAAAACAAAGATTTTTGTCGTCGAAGGAGAAAAGGCAAGGGAGAAAAACGTCATAACTGGACGAAAATATGGCGAATACATGGAAATTGTCGAAGGCCTGCAGGATGGGGAGAGCGTCGTGACCGTGGGACAGAACAACCTGATGGAAGGAGTGCCGGTTCATGTGGCTCGCTGACACCTCTGTCAAAAGGCCGGTTTTCGCCACCATGTTCATCATGGCCCTGGTGGTTCTGGGTGTGGTCAGCTATCCGGAAATCGGCGTTGATCTGTTTCCGAGAGTTGATTTTCCGATTGTGACGATCTCGACAAACCTCAAAGGGGCAAGCCCCGAGGTAATCGACATTGACATAACCGACAAGATCGAAGGCGCGGTCAACACGATCAATGGAGTAAAGTCTATCACCTCCGGCAGCACCGAAGGAACATCGCGCATCACGGTGGAGTTCGTCCTGGAACGGGATATCGATCTGGCCGTGCAGGATGTCAGGGAAAAGGTCGCGCTGATCAGAAACAAGCTCCCCGACGACATAGAAGAGCCGCGGATCGCCAAGGTCGACCCCGACGCCACGGCGGTAATGTGGCTGAATCTGGCCGGGCAGAAATCGGTCAGGGATATATCTACCTACGTCGATGAGGTACTCAAGGAAAAACTCCAGCGGATAAGCGGCGTCGGCGATATCCAGCTTTGGGGGCTGCGGCTCCGGCAAGTGCGCGTCTGGATCGACGCAAAAAGGCTGAGGGCCTACGGCCTTACCGCGAGCGACATAGCTTCCGCCCTCAAAAAGCAGAACATCGAACTGCCGGCCGGTCGGATCGAAAGCCTGACGAAGGAGTATACAGTTAAAATCAAGGGAGAGTTTCCCAATGTCGCCGCCTTTAGCGATCTGATCGTCGCCTATAACAACGGTTCCCCGGTTCGCTTGCGGGACGTCGGCCGGGTGGAAGACGGGATGGAGGAACAACGCTCGATCGTCCGCTTTAACGGCGTGCCGGCAGTGGCGCTGGGGATTCAAAAACAGTCTGGGACAAATACCGTTGCCGTAGTTAACGCGGTCCGGAGGGAAATCGAGAATATTCGCACAACGCTGCCGCCGGGAATAACCCTGAATATCGCGATCGACCAGTCGAACTTTATCCGCCGGTCGATCGACGAGGTAAAAAGGCATCTCATTCTGGGCAGCCTCTTTGCGATCCTCGCCGTCTTCATCTTCCTGCGCAACATCCGGACGACACTGATCAGCGCCGTGGCGCTGCCGATTTCAATCATCTCCACGTTCGCGCTGTTGCGCGCCTTCGATTTCACCTTCAACAACATGACGATGCTTGCCCTCACCCTCTCCGTCGGCCTGCTGATTGACGACGCAATCATCGTCATCGAAAACATCTACCGGCATGTCGAAGATGGTATGCCGCCGAAAGAGGCTGCGACCTTCGCGACATCGGAAATCGGTCTGGCCGTCATGGCAACCACCTTCGCGATCGTCGCAATCTTTCTGCCGGTTGCATTCATGAAAGGAATGATCGGCCGTTTTTTTCTCCAGTTCGCACTGACGGTCGTCTTTTCCGTGCTCATTTCGCTACTGGTTTCCTTCACGCTGACGCCGATGCTCGCTTCGCTTTTTCTCAAACGCGTCGCACTTCATAAAGGCGAGTCTGCCGCTTCGCTTTCCCGCCGCGGCATTGCCGGCCGCTTTTCCGCAATCCTTGAAAACGGCTACAAAAAACTCGAAGACGGCTACCGCCACGTCCTGCTGTTTTCGCTGAATAATCGGATAGTCATGCTGATCGGGGCGCTGGTTCTGTTTATCGGCAGCATTTACATGACCCGCTACCTCGGCAAGGAATTCACCCCGCCTGAGGATCAGGGGCAATTCATTGTCCGTCTCGAAGCCCCGATTGACTACTCGGTCGCAAAGGCGGATGAGCTCTTCCGGCCAGCGGAGCAAATCGTCCGGGGAATGCCGGAGGTACGGGCGGTTTACTCCGTTCAGGGGATCGGGGGGACGGTGTACCGCGGCCTGCTTATGGTCTCGCTGATCCCGAAGAAGGAGCGCACCAAAAACCAGATGGAGCTGAAAAAGGAAATTCGCCAGCGGTTGCGGAAATTTCCGGGGCTGAAGGCATCGGCCGAGGATTTTTCGATGATCGGCGGCGGGCAGCGGCAGGTGCCGATCCAGTACAGCGTCCGGGGTAACGATATAGAGGCGCTCCGGTATTATACTCGGCAAATCTCCTCCGCTCTGTCAAAAAAGCAGGGTTTCGTCGATATAGACACCTCGCTCGAAATGGGCAAACCCGAGCTGAAGGTGACAATCGACCGCGACAAGGCTGCCGATCTCGGCGTTGACGTGGCAACCATTGCCGAGGCGATCAACCTGCTGATCAGCGGCGAGGCGGAAGTTACCAAATTCAAGGACGACAGTCATGGCAAACGCTACGACCTGCGCCTCCGTCTCAATTCCGACGAGCGACGCAACCCCGATGACCTCGGCCTGCTCTACGTGCGCTCGAAGAGCGGTAACCTGGTAGAACTGCGCAACCTCATCCGGATTCAGGAGGGAGGCGGCCCCAGCGTCATCAACCGGGTTGACCGGCAACGGGCAATCACCCTTTTCGCCAGTCTCGAAGACAAACCGCTGGGTGCGGCAATGATCGATTTGAATGAAATCGCCGCGGGGATTCTGCCCCCCGATTATACCCCCAATACAGTGGACAGGCAGATACCATGTCGGAATCATTTGGATATCTGATGTTCGCAATCCTGCTGGGGGTCGGAATGGCCTACATGGTGCTGGCCGCCCAGTTTGAAAGCTTTGTCCACCCCTTCACGGTGCTTCTGGCAATGCCCCTTTCCTTCATCGGGGCCTTCGGCGCGTTGCTTCTTACCGGGCAGACACTGAGCATTTTCAGTTTTATCGGCCTGATTCTGCTGATGGGGCTCGTCAAGAAAAATGCGATCCTCCTTGTCGATTATACAAACATCCTGCGGGAACGCGGCTACCCCCGACGTGAGGCGATTCTCCATGCCGGTCCTGTGCGGCTTCGGCCGATTCTGATGACAACCTTTGCGATGGTCTTCGGGATGATCCCGGTCGCCTTCGGAGTGGGGGAAGGCGCGGAAACGAGAGCCCCAATGGGGATCGCAGTGATTGGCGGCCTGCTGACGTCGCTCTTTCTGACCCTGGTAGTGGTTCCGGCTGCCTACGACCTCTTTGACGACTTCCAAAACTTCTTCACACGGAAAAAAAAGGGAGCCACCGGAAAAACAGAGGGAGAAAAGCCATGAAGATGTGCATGCTCGTCTATGCGGAGGCGGCCGATGAGTCGGTAATCGCGGCCATCAAGGGGGCTGGAATCAGCGGTTACACCAAGATGGTCGAAGCCCGCGGCGAGGGAACCCAAACCGAGCCAAAACTGGGCACACATGTCTGGCCCGGCAAAAACAATGTTCTGTTTTTCACCCTGCCGGATGAGGACCTTTCCCGTGTCCGCGGGCATATACGCAAGCTGGAATCTGAAGATCCCCACGCCGGGGTCCGCCTTTTCATCATGCCGCTGGATGAGAGTCTGTAGCTGTTGCTATTTTACCCCTATGTGGTTATTATAGGCCATGCAAAAAGAACCCTCGCTCAAAGTAATCTTTTTAATCCTCCTTACCTTGGCATTGATGTCTTTTTCGGTCCGGGCAACAGCCAATACTGTTTTTCCCAAACCCACCGGGCGATCAACGACTTCGCCGGCGTAATTCCTGAGGAATACAGGGCTCAGATGGAAAATATCGCCCGGGAAATTTTCGACAGCACCGGGACGGCTTTAGTCGTCGCCACCGTTCCTTCCCTTGGCGATGAGGAACCGAACGACTATGCAAACCGCCTTTACCAGGCGTGGGGAATCGGGAAAAAGGGCGAGGACAAGGGAGTGCTTATCTTTCTTACAGTCAAGGAACGGCGGGTTAGAATTGAAACGGGATACGGCGTGGAGGGCATTATGCCCGACGGCCTGACCGGCGAAATCCTCGACCGGTACGCCGTTCCCAATTTCCGCGCCGGCGAATACGGAAAAGGCCTTTATGAAACCTTCTCGGCTATTGCCACAATCGTCGCCAAAGACGCAGGCGTAACCATCGGCGCTGGCGGGTCAAACAATCCCGCCTTAAAGCAGACCAAGCGGCAGAAAAAAACCGGTCTCCTCCAGTATTTGCTCCTGATTGTCGCCGCCGGGTTTTTCCTTGGAACAAGACAGGGAAGGGCCATGCTGCCCTGGATTCTTCTTCTGCTGATGAACAGCGGAGGGGGAAGACGCGGAGGAGGCGGTGGCTTCGGAGGCGGTTTCGGAGGTTTCGGCGGCGGTATGAGCGGCGGAGGAGGCTCGAGCCGCGGATTCTGAAAAAGGGGGTTGCAATGTCAAAAATACCAAAAAGACCTGAGGACATTTTCCCGGTTGTCACCGCTGACTGCCAGGCGGTTTTTGGCGATGAACTGCTTTCGATCATTCTTTACGGCAGTGGCGCCGGAGGCGATTACCTGCCCGGCAAATCGGATCTCAATTTTATGATAACCCTGACCGACGAGGGGATCGAATCGCTGGGAAAAGCGATCGCAATGGTAAAAAGGTGGCGCAAAGGCGCCGTGGCGCTTCCGCTCTTTGTTACCCGCTCTTATATATCCGATTCGCTGGATTCGTACCCTGTGGAATTTTTGAACATCAAACACCGCTACAGGCTCGTTTACGGCGAAGATGTGCTGGCGCCGCTCACCTCCTTCGATCATAAGCATATTCGCCTCCAGATCGAACGGGAGCTCCGGGGAAAACTCCTGCATTTGCGGGGAGGCTGGCTTGCGACGGAGGGCAAACCTAAAAAAATCAGGGAGCTGATCGGCCTTTCACTGGGTTCCTTCATCCCCCTCTTCAGCGCCCTCCTCTACCTGAAAGGAAGCGAAATTCCCAATACGAAAAGGGATATTATAACTGCGGCGGGAGATGCCTTCGGCTTCAATGCCCATATCTTTCTTAATTGCGAGGATGTCCGCAAAGACGTTGACCATTTTTCGGCGGAAGAAATAAGAACGCTCTTTAAAAACTACTTGCTGTCGGTTGGCCGGCTCTGCGACCAGATCGACCGGCTGGCCGTAGGGGAGTAGCAGTCTGACAGGCCGTAAACCGTGACTATGACGGCGAACGGGTTAAAAACAGCAGTGGCCAATGGCCTTTAATAAAAAAACAGGAGGAAGTTATGACAAGTGGAAAGAAAATTTTACTGATCGCCGTAATTGTAATTCTGGTGCTGGTCGGCGCCTTTTACTCATTTTTCAAAGGCACTTATAACCGGTTCGTTACCCTCGACGAGGGGGTGAAGGCGTCCTGGGCGCAGGTGGAAAATCAACTCCAGCGGCGATACGATCTGATACCGAATCTCGTGGAAACGGTAAAGGGCTATGCGAAACAGGAAAAGGACGTTCTCGTTGAGGTGACCAACGCGCGAGCCAGGGTGGGCGGGGCATCAACCGTCCCCGATAAGATCAATGCCAATAACGAACTCACCGGCGCCCTGAGCAGGCTGCTGGTGGTTGTCGAAAAGTACCCGGATTTAAAGTCCAATGTAAATTTTCTCCGACTGCAGGATGAGCTGGCCGGAACGGAGAACCGGATCGCCGTTGAAAGGAAGCGCTACAACGACGCGGTGCAAACCTACAATGTGCTGATCCGCAGTTTCCCCGCCAATATGCTGGCCGGAATGTTCGGATTTGAAAAGGCGGCCTTCTTCGAGGCGCCGGCCGCCGCCAAGGCAGCACCCCAGGTAAAATTTCAATGAAATAAGCCTAAAAGGAGATCCTGAATGACAAAATACGTGTTTACGTTTGGCGGCGGCGCCGCCGAAGGCAAGGCAAGCGACAAAAATCTGCTGGGAGGCAAAGGTGCCAATCTCGCCGAGATGTGCTCTCTGGGGATCTCCGTGCCGGCGGGCTTCACTATCAGCACTGCCTGCTGCACTGACTATTATAAAAACGCCTGTAAGCTTCCCGGAGACCTGGACATGCAGGTTCCTGACGCCCTCAGGCAGACAGAGGCAATAATGGCAATGAAGTACGGAGATCCGGTGAATCCACTGCTCGTCTCCTGCCGTTCCGGGGCCCGCTCCTCGATGCCCGGCATGATGGACACCGTTCTGAACGTGGGCCTCTGTACGGCGACTATCCCCGGGATGATTGCCAAAACTGGAAATCCCCGCTTTGTCTGGGATTCTTATCGCAGACTGATCATGATGTACGCCGACGTCGTCATGGAAAAGGCGGAGGGACGGGAGCCGGCGGCGGGGAAGGGCATCCGCAAACTGCTCGACGAAAAACTCGAGGAGGCAAAACACCAGCGGGGCTGCTCTTCCGATACGGAGCTTGCAGCAGAGGAAGTCAAGGAACTGGCGGAAGACTTCAAGGAACTGATCGAAAAACATCTCGGCAAACCCTTTCCCGACGACCCGCTGGAGCAGTTGTGGGGGGCAATCGCGGCGGTCTTCAAGAGCTGGAACGGGAAGAAAGCCATTTCCTACCGCCGGATAGAGGGCATCCCGGACGAATGGGGAACCGCCGTCAACGTTCAGGCAATGGTCTTCGGCAATATGGGCAATTCCTCTGCAACGGGAGTGGCCTTCACCCGCGACCCTGCCACCGGAGACAACAAGTTCTACGGCGAGTGGCTCGTCAACGCCCAGGGCGAAGACGTCGTCGCCGGCATCCGCACCCCCAGTCCAATCAACGACGACACCAAAAACGAACAGAACAGGCACCTTGTCAGCCTCCAGCAGACCATGCCGGAAACCTACGGGGAACTGGACGATATCCGCAAGAAACTCGAAACGAATTACCGCGATATGCTCGATATCGAATTCACCATCCAGGAGGGCAAGCTCTGGATGCTCCAGTGCCGTGTCGGCAAGCGTACAGGCGTTGCCGCCTTGAACATGGCGCTCGATATGCTGTCCGAGGGACTGATCGACGAAAAAACGGCCGTTACGCGCGTTGCCCCTGTGCAACTGGTCGAACTGCTCTATCCGATAATCGACCCGAAGGCTGAGGCAGGCCACGCTGCGGCAGCCAAGGGGCTTCCGGCCGGTCCGGGAGCGGCAGCGGGCTCCCTGGTCTTCACTGCCGAAGAAGCGGTGGCAGCCGCACGGGCCGGCAAAAAATGCATTCTTATCCGCGAAGAGACAAACCCGGAGGACGTCGAAGGAATGCGGGCGGCAGTCGGCATCCTCACCGCCCGGGGCGGCATGACCTCGCATGCGGCCCTCGTCGCCCGGGGCTGGGGAAAATGCTGCATCGTCGGCGCCGGGAGCCTGCAGGTGGACGTCAAAACCCGGACCGCCGCGATCAGCGGCACAAACATTGTCCTGAAGGCAGGGGACACCGTCACGCTCAACGGCACCCGGGGGCACGTTTACCTGGGGGCGCTGCCAATGATGGATGCAACGGAAAACCCGCGTTTCCAGCAGTTCATGTGCCTCGCGGACAAGTATCGCACAATGGGCGTGCGCACCAACGCCGACACCCCGCGGGATGCCGGAGTGGCCCGCGCCTTCGGGGCCGAGGGGATTGGACTTCTGCGCACCGAACACATGTTCTACGGAGAGGGGTCGGAACAGCCGCTTTTCTTCCTGCGCAAGATGATCCTGAGCAATACCACTGAAGAAAGAAAATCCGCCCTGGGCGAACTGTACCCGTTCGTCAAGGCCTCCGTCAAGGGCACACTGTCCGCTATGGAGGGATTGCCTGTGACCATCAGGCTCCTCGACCCGCCGCTGCATGAATTCGTGCCGCAGGGCACCGAAAAGCAGGCGGAGCTTGCCCGCGCGCTCGGAATTACTCCGGCGGAGGTCAAAAAACGGGGCGAGGAACTTCACGAATCGAACCCGATGATGGGGCACCGCGGCGTCCGCCTCGGCATCACCTATCCAGAGGTAACCGAGATGCAGGTGCGGGCCATCTTCGAGTCGGCCGCCGAACTTCTTGCAGAGGGCAGAAAATGCCTGCCGGAGATCATGGTGCCCGTCACCTGCGACGTCTCCGAGATCGAAGAGACCAAGAAGGCAACGGACCGCATTTACAGGGAGGTTATTGAAAAATTCGCCATGAAGGAACTGGAATACAAGTACGGCACGATGATCGAGATCCCCCGCGCCGCGCTCCTTTCCGACCGGATGGCAAAGATCTGCGAATTTTTCTCTTTCGGCACCAATGACTTGACCCAGATGACCTTCGGCTTCAGCCGCGACGACATCGGCGGCTTCATGCATGATTACCTGGACAAAAAACTCCTCCCCGCCGATCCGTTCCAGACGATTGACCGCGACGGCGTCGGCCAGTTGATCAAAATATCCGTCGAAAGAGGACGCGCGACTCGTCCGGATCTGAAGATAGGCATCTGCGGCGAGCACGGAGGAGACCCGGCGTCCGTTGAGTTTTGTTACGAACTGGGCCTGACCTATGTGAGCTGCTCCCCGTTCCGGGTGCCGATCGCCCGCCTTGCCGCCGCCCAGGCGGCGATAAAGGCCGGCAGGACAGCATAACAACGGCCAATCGGCAGCTCATAAATTATAGCTGTAGCTATTTACGACAATTTCACGGAAATCGCCAGCGTCTCCGCCACCTTGCGGCGCAACGCTTCCATCGAAAACGGTTTCTGAAGAAATCCCAGGCAACCGCGGGCGAGGATCTCCTCGGCCTGACCGTTAATGCTGTACCCGCTGGCAAGAATAACCCTTACCCCGGGATCAATTTCTTTCAATCTGTCAAAAACAGCCCCTCCCCCGGTTTCCGGCATAATCATGTCCTGAATCACCAGATCGATCTTTGCAACCTCCCCGACTCCGTTCCTTACGGCAGTAAATTTTTCTATCGCTTCCGCGCCGCCGGAGGCAGTCACAACCTTGTAGCCAATCGCCTCCAGCATCGCCGTTCCCACATCGATAATTACCTTCTCGTCGTCGACAAGGAGGATAGTTCCCCCGCCGTAGCTCATCTGACCTTCTTCTTCAGGCGCCGGCGCCTTTTGCGCCAGTTCCGAATCGCTTGCCGGCAGGTAGATATGAAATGAGGTGCCTTTACCTATTTCGCTATAAACGTCAATAAATCCACCGTGATTTTTAACTATCCCATAGACCGAGGCAAGACCGAGCCCTGTGCCCTCACCGATTTCCTTGGTTGTAAAAAACGGCTCGAATATCCTCGCTCTCGTGGCATCGTTCATCCCGATACCCGTATCCGTCACAGAAACCATCACATAGCGGCCCGGGATAATCTCGGCAGGCTTTATGAACTTATCGTCGATAAAAACATTTTCAGCGCTCAGATAAAGATGCCCTCCGGCGGGCATCGCCTGCCCAGAATTGATAAAGAGGTTCATTAACGCCTGCTGCAACTGGGCGCCGTCCGCATCCACCTTCCAGAGATCCGGCGCTGTCTTTTTTGT
>Ga0172375_10010460_pt1 | contig 12028 bp, 13 predicted proteins | sample LakKiv1m_FD_114537 | JGI IMG/M metagenome (GOLD analysis project Ga0172375, IMG submission 114537) | Freshwater microbial communities from Kabuno Bay, South-Kivu, Congo - kab_092012_11.1m | ecosystem: Environmental > Aquatic > Freshwater > Lake | place: Democratic Republic of the Congo... | reverse complement strand
GGAATTACTGCAGATTGGTTTGGAATTGGGGCAGCCTTTTCTTTTTTGGGCACTTTTAGCCTCGTTTTGGTGATAGTGTTGATTATTATTACTCCAAAGCATATACGAATGGTGGTTAAGGAAACATAGTAAGGATGAATAAATTGAACTGGAATAATCTTGATTATCGAATGGGAACAGTGGCATTTATTTTAAATAAAGAAAACAAAATACTTTTGGTGCAAAAAAATATATTTAAGAGGAATGAATGGGATGGGCCTGGCGGTGGAGTTGATGTGGGTGAAAATGCTGATGAAACAATAATTAGAGAATTAAGGGAAGAACTAGGAAGCGATAAATTCAAAATTATGAAATGTAGTCGAAAGCTTGATAAGTATGATTGGCCATTAGAAGTAGTCAAAAAGAGATTGTTTGATCATGGAAAAACCTTTAGAGGGCAGATTCGAAAGCAATATCTAGTAAAGTTTTTTGGTGAGGACAAAGAGATAATAATCCAAAAAGAAGAAATTAGAAAATATATTTGGGTTGACATTAAAGATTTAAAAAAATACTTAGTGTTTCCTGGATATTTTGAGAAAGTTAAGTCTTTGTTGGAAGAATTCGGAATTAAGTAATAGATGGTAGAATAGGGCTAGTGGAAAATCAGGTGGAAGAAATAAAAAAGAAGCTGGATATTGTCGAAGTAATTAATAAATTTGTTCCTTTAAAAAAGAGGGGTCGTCATTTTGTGGCCTGTTGTCCTTTTCATCAAGAAAAAAGTCCATCCTTTATTGTGTCTAATGAATTGCAGATATATAAGTGTTTTGGGTGTGGGAAAGCGGGTGATGTGTTTAATTTTATGGAAGAATACAATCGAATTGACTTTAAAGATGCTCTTGAAGATTTAGCAAAAATGGCCGGAATAAAGTTGGTGCATACAGGAAAATTGAGTGGAGAGGAATCAAAAAAGAAAAAAATGTATGAAATTAATAAAGAGGTGGCTAAGTTTTATCATTATATTTTAACTAGCCATGAGGTTGGAAAAGAAGCCTTGACCTATATCGAAAAAAGGTCTATTAGTAGGGATATTTTAAAAAAGTTTATGATAGGTTTTTCACCTCGTGATAGTCGTTTGGTAGTAAATTATTTGACAAAAAAAGGATTTAACATAGATGAATTAATAAATAGTGGTAGTTTTGGTAGAAGCCAATATAACCGAAATCAAATATATGATCGTTTTCAGGATAGGCTAATTTTTCCTCAGGTTGATTTTAGAGACAGAGTAGTTGGATTTTCAGGAAGAATTCTTCCAAGTAGTAAAAATCCGAATTTAGCCAAATATATAAACTCTCCAGAGACCGAAATTTACCATAAAAGTCAGATGTTTTATGGATTGAATTTGGCTAAAGAAAGTATAAAAAAAGAGAATACCGCCATAATTGTGGAAGGAGAATTGGATATGATTTCCCCTTTTCAGGTGGGAATAGAAAATGTGGTTGCTATCAAAGGGACAGCACTAACTGAAGAACAGTTACAGCTTATTCGACGTTATGCGGAAACTTTAATATTAGGATTAGATTCGGATTTTGCGGGGAATAAGGCATCAATTAGAAGTATTGAATTGGCTGATAAAATGGACTTTGAAATAAGAGTATTGGACCTAGAAGGAAAGTATAAAGATCCAGACGAGGCAATAAAGGGAGATTTGGAATTTTTCAGAAAAAAATTAAAAGAGGCAGAAAGTATTTGGGATTTTATTTTGAATTCGAGTATAAAAAGTTATGGAGTCGACACCACAAAGGGGAAGAAAATGGTGTTGATGACAATTTTGCCATTTTTGGCAAAAATTAATAACTTGGTAATTAGATCAGATTATTTAAGAAAAGTTGCTACAGCTACAAATTCTGACGAGGAAAGTGTGGTTGATGAATTTCAAAAATACTTAAAAGCTGAAAATGGAGTTATTCCAACAAACAAAAAAGAAGAAATCAGAGATGAGATTTTAGATTTTAGAGAGAGATTAGAAGAAAGATTGATGATTTTGATTTTAAGAATGAAAAAGCCAAAAGTAGCGATTAGTTTGCTTGATTGGCATACCATAAGATTTAAAAAAATTGGAGAAACAATAAAGAAATTTAAAAAGTTTGAGGTAGAAAAAATAATCCGAAAATTGGAACCAGAGTTAATTGATTCTTTCAATTATTTATATCTTAGAGCCTATGAAGAGCAAAGTACGAGTGAAGAACGTAAAAAAGAGAGGGGTAAAATTTTTAGACAAATTGAAGAATTAGAATTAAAAGACAGGCTTAAAACATTAAGTGGTATAATTGCTAATCTCGAAGCCTCAGAAGACGAAGATAAAATCGCCCAAGTAGAGGCCCAATACGCTCAGATATTGACCAAGTTGGCAATATTGCAAAGAGCTAAGTCTTGAGAGGACTATTTTTGATAGAATAAAAAGCTATGGCAGCAACAATAAATATATCTCTAATAAAAACAAAATTAGTTGCTCAAGCGAAAAAACTTCGCTATTTGACCAACGACGAAATTTTAGCCTTGATACCGGAACCAGAAAAATATATCGAACAAATAGACCAGCTTTTTGACTACCTTTTTGATAAAGGGATTGATGTCTTTGATAAGGTTGAATCCAGAGAAGTAATTGATTCAGAAAAAGGGAAACTTAGTAGTGCTGATTTGTTGGCTTTGCTCTCACAAAAAAATAGTATGGATTCGGTGAGGATGTACCTCAAAGAAATTGGAAAGATAGATTTGATTAATTTTGAAAAAGAAGTTGAGCTAGCAAAAGCCATAGAAAAAGGCTCAGACGAAGCACGAGCAGATTTGATTAACGCTAATTTAAGATTGGTGGTATCTATCGCAAAAAAATATATTGGCCGTGGTTTAACTTTCCTTGATTTAGTCCAAGAAGGAAATCAAGGTCTAATGAGGGCAGTGGAAAAATTTGATTGGAAACGAGGCTTTAAATTTTCTACATACGCAACTTGGTGGATAAGACAAGCAATAACTCGCGCTATTGCCGATCAAGCAAAAACAATCCGTATTCCAGTACATATGGTGGAGACGATAAATAAAGTATATAAAGCAACAAGAGCATTAACTCAGAGATTAGGTCGGGAACCGGCAATTGAAGAAATTGCTGCTGAGGTAGGAATAACGACTGAAAAAGTTGAAGAAATTTATCGTATTTCTCAGGATACGACATCCTTGGCAACTCCAGTTGGTGATGATGAGGATTCGTTTTTGGGAGATTTTATTGAAGATACCACCCAGCCCAGCCCTTATGAAGAAACATCAAAAGAATTACTTAGAGAATCGATTGAAGAAGTTTTAGGATCTCTTGATGAAAGAGAAGCTAAAGTATTGTCCCTAAGGTTTGGTCTTATGGGTGAAACTCCAAAAACATTGGAAGAGGTGGGAAAAATATTTAATGTCACTCGGGAAAGAATTCGTCAAATTGAAGCTAAGGCATTAAGAAAATTGCGACACCCCTCACGAAGAAAGAAACTACAAGACTATTTGGAATAAACCCCTCTCGGCTTCGCCGCATCTCCCCTTGAAAATGGGAGAGGTACTTTATATAAAAATAATATTAGTTTTTATTTAAAGCTAAATTTTCTTACTAAAATTTCTTAGAATCTCGAGGACTTTATCAGGGGTATCTGCAAAATAGCAAACACGCTGTTCCATTTTTTCTAAATTTAACTCGCTAGTTAAAGTATTAATTATCTTTTTCCATTTTTTACCAAAAAAGATGATAGGTTTTTGACGAGGATAGGCAAATTTGGCCTCACTCCAAACATAAGACATTTCTGCTAAAGTGCCCGTACCACCATAAAAAATAACATAGGCATCACCTAACTTTATAAGTTTGTTTATACGTCCTTGGTATGATTTTAGAGAATAAATTCGGCTGGCTTTTGAAACATTTTCTTCATACTGACCTTCGTAATGACCGGGTTGATTTTTTGGATTGATAACAATTACCTTTACTCTTCCTCCAACCGAGGTCGCACCAAGAGTTGAAGCAAGCATAATACCTGGACCACCACCATTTAGAATGGTACATTTATTTTTTGCCAGTAATTGGGCTGTATCATATGCATCAATAAAGATGGTGTCACTTTTTTTTGTTGAGGCGTCACCAAAAAATGCGACTTGAAATGGGCGCTTATGAGTTTTTTTCATTGATATGGTCTAAATAGTATTGACCTAAATAAATAATATCGACTCCAGTATTTTTTAGTTTTTGAAAATTATCTTTGGTTACTCCTCCATCAAGGGCAATTTTTTTACCAAATTTTTTGACATCGGAAATTTTTTGATATATTTTTTCATCAAGAGGATGGGTGCCAAATCCAGCGGGACGACCCATTAATAAAATTGAATCGCATTCTTGAGGAATATTATCTATAGGTGTGTTTACATCAAAGGCAAGACCAACCTCAAGACCAGCATTTTTGGCTTCAGTAACAAATTCCCCTCTATCTGACATCATCTCAACCTGACCGTAGATACGGGAAGCGTCTATAAAAAGACATTTTTTTATCCATTTTATGGGTTCTTTTACCATTAGATGAATATCCCAAAGGGTAGTGTGAGTTTCCAACTTTGAGATTAGTTCCAGTTCAAAGCTTTTTTGGGGAACAAAAATATTGTCAGTGACATCAATTTGAATCCAGGAAGAAAGGTCTTTAAGTTTAAAAAAGCGGTTTTCAGCAAGAGAAAAATCTTTTTCTAAAATGGTAGGAATTATTTCCATATATGAAGTGCCATTTCAACAAGTCGACAACTATAACCATATTCGTTGTCATACCAGGCACCGATAGAAACCATGTCTTCACTGACAATTTTAGTCATTCGAGTATCAATAAGACATGAAGCATTGTTGCCGATAATATCAGAAGAAACTAGCGGTTCATATGAAACTTTTACTTTGCCGACCATATTTGTCTGACAGGCAGCGTCCTCAAAAATTGAATTAATTTCTTCAATGGTAGTTTTTCGAACTAGTTTAAAGGTGATGTCAGAATAAGAACCGCAAATAACTGGGACCCTAATAGCAGTTCCCATAAAACGACCCTTTGCTTCTGGATAACAGGCAATAACAGCTTCGGCAGCACCAGTTGATGTAGGGACAATATTGATGGCAGCGGCACGGGCACGACGAGGATCTTTTCCGGCACCGTCGACAATGTTTTGGTTAGTCGTATAGGCATGAATGGTAGTCAATACACCTTCCTGGAAACCAATTTTTTGATCAATTAGTTTGACGACAGGAGCAACGCATTGGGTGGTACATGAACCATTGGAAACAACTGTTTCACCTTGGTAATCATGATCATTGACTCCCATGATGTAGGTGGGAATACTTTTGTCTTTAGCGGGGGCTGAGATGACTACTTTTTTAGCACCACCTTTGAGATGGAGACCGGCTTTTGAATCGGTAAAAGCTCCAGTACACTCGAGGACAACATCAACTCCATAATTTTTCCAAGGAATACGAGAGGGATCGGCATTTGATAGGAATGGAATAGACATATCGTTGACAATTAATCGCCCTAATTCACCACCCTTTTCAGGTTCTGAAAAAGATACTTTTCCGGGGAAACGACCATATACAGAATCATATTTAAATTGGAGGGCATAAGACTCCATATCCATCTCACTTTTGACATTAATTGCACCAACTACAACGTCATACTTTTCAGCATTAATAGCCCGAAGAACCACACTACCGATACGGCCAAAACCGTTAATACCGATTACAAGTTTTTTGTTTGTCATAGATTAATAATACAGCAAAAAATGTTTTATTCCGACCAAGCAGGAAGGTTGTGTTTAACTAGGAATTCTAAAAGAACACCCCCACCACTACAGATAAAATCAAATTTATCTTTGATACCCAGTTTGACGACAGAAGCCCCAGTATCGCCACCAGCAATGACTTTATAGGCATTGGTCGTAGCAATGGCGGCGGCAATTTTTTCGGTACCGTTTTGATATTCTGGCTTTTCATAATACCCCATAGCACCTGCCCAGATGATTGTTTTTGAGTTATTTATTATTTCAGCAAATTTGGCAATAGTCGCTTCGTCGATATCAAAGCCATCGGGAGTTAGAGTGGCAGGGATTACCTTGGGGTCAGTGAGGGTTAAAAGCTGGGGTAATTTACCACCAATTAAAATTTGGTCACAAAGAGGAATTAATTTGTCGAGATGTTTTATTTTGTCTTCCTTGGCACCGCCAAGAACTAGGGTGAGGGGGCGTGAAGGATTTACCAAAGCTTCCAAATGCGAATACTCATCCATAAAACTAAGACCGTAAAATCCTGGCAATCTTTTCCACAAAGTCATTGAAGCGTGAGCGCGATGGGCAACGGCAAAGGCATCACAGACATAGGCCTGACAAATATTTACAAGAGGGGTTAAAAATTCGGAATTATTGGCTTCTTCACCTGGCCAGAAACGAAGATTTTCGAGAAATACAATCTGATTGATGGCAAGAGCTTGATCTATTTGATCTTGATTAATTTCTGGTAGAAAAACACTGTTTATGAGATGTTCACCATTTGGTTCAATGAGAGACATTAATTCTAAGTAAACAGGACGAAGAGATTGAGACTCGTCGACACCCTCAGGTCGACCTCGGTGTCCAATAATAACAATCTTACATTTTTTCTCGAGAAGGAGAGCGATGGTAGACAAAGACTTTCTGAGCCTTGAGTTGTCGAGAATGGTATTTTCGGAAATTGGTAAATCAAGGTCGAGTCTTAAAACAACCTTGGTATCGGACAATATTTCACTGACGCTTTTTGGTTTCATAGTCTTTGATTTGATTAATTCTTCTAATATAACGTTCTTCTGAAGAAAAGATAGTGTTCAAAAATGACTCGGTAATCTTTTGATTGTCATCAGCACTAACCCAATCTGCGCTTAAGCAAAGAATATTTATATTGTCATCATTTCTAGCCGCCACAGCTTGTTTGACTGAAGTACATAATCCAGCCCTAATGCCGACAACTTTATTGGCGGCGATTGAAGCCCCTGCTCCTGAACCACAGATTAGAATTCCCCGACCTTGGTCTTGGACAACAGTCTCCCCCAACTTTATGGCAATAGTTGGATAGTCGTCTTCTCTGTCATATTCAATTGCCCCTAAATCTCGAAATTCATATAGCTCTTTTTCTAGCCAAATTTTTATTTCTTCTTTTAATCTAAAGCCTCGATGGTCGGCTGCAATGTATATCATCCCTGATAATATATTAACATCTATGAAAAAAATCCGAGTTGGCGATAAAGATTTTTTGGTTAGTATAAAAAAGAAAGCAATTAGGTCACTTCGGTTACGGTTGAAAGAAAAAAATAAATTAGAACTTAGTGTTCCGTGGTTGACACCAATGATTTTTATTAAAAAATTTTTGAATGATAATAGTGAATGGATCTTAAAACAAAATGAAAAATTAGGTCAAAAAAAGACTTTGAGTGATATCAAACATATCGAAATTTTGGGTGACAATTATGGGATTGAAAGTAAAAAAAGTATGAGAGATTCACTGGTAATTATTGATAAAAAAATATTCATAAATTATTCAGAGAGGCAAAAAATAAAAGAAATAGTTGACAAAAAGATGAGAAACATCGCCCTAAAATTAATCAAAGAGAATACAAAAAGGCTGGCTGACAAATACAATTTAAAATATAAAAGTGTAAGTGTCAAAAATCAAAGTTCACGATTTGGCTCATGTTCCCACAGTGGTTCTCTAAACTTTAATTGGCAAATAATTTTTTTCCCTGTACCTATTTTTGAACACATAATACTGCACGAATTAACCCATTTGACAGTAAAAAACCATTCTAAGTCTTTTTGGGAATTACTGGGAAGTTATGATGAAAACTGGCGGGAAAACAATCGATGGTTAAGGAAAGAGGGTACAAAAAAATTTATTGTATAAATAATTTATTTCTTAGCTCTAGTTAAAATTTCCGAGAGATTAAAATCTATTTCAGGTAAAAAGTTTATTCTTTGGTCATTTCTTTTTTCTTGTTTTATGCCCAACATTAGGTCAACAAAACGTTTTTCAAAACTCATTAAATTGTTTGATACATCCCCTACATCATATCGGCAGTTTGGAAGATCAATGGTTACTTTTTCAATATCATGGACAAGCATAAAATCAGTTACATGTGCAACACATATACCAGTATAAGCTCCTCTTAATACCGCCCTTTTTCCTCGTAAGTCATAATCACCTAAAGTTTCACATACATCAATCCAGTGTCGAAAGGAATGAAAACCATTTTTCTCTGATTTTTTTCGAAGTCTATCAAGCTCTGGAAAATCGGCACCGTATTGATTGGCACCCAAAAATATTTTCATTACTTCGGACATTGTGGGAGTTATTATACAATACTATTCTGGAATATCAGTATAAATAAAGGTGTTTTTACGAGAGTGAAAATAGGTACAGGGGGCAATATTCAAATTTTCCTGATTGTCGGACAAAATTAGTTCAAGAGAACTTCTTTTTTGCTCGGGATTTAAAATCAAAAGAATAAAATCGTTAACTTTATCTAAAAGAGGGAAAGTAGCAGTGGCACGTGGCTCTGGCTGGAGTTTTTTAGCGATGTAACCGCAATATAGTAGCTCTGGATTTTGAAAATTACTGGAAAATTCATTTGAATCTTCCATTGGTTCAATACCAGCGATATGACCGGGAACATTGCCTAAACCACCAACACCAGCGGTAGCGACAAGAATTGCTCCCGAATGGTTAAACAGGTAATTTTTGAGGGCTTTGTTAATTTTAGTAGAAAAGGTATCAACAGGTTCCCCAATTGTTGAACTCGTCTTGATAATGTCGGCGCCAGATTTGACTAAAGAAACAATATTTTGGGAAGAAAAAAGTTTGCCATAGTTCGATTCGGAATCAGTACCGACTCGTTCATCGAGAGTGGTAATGGTTAATTTATTGAGATTTTTATTGGCGATTAAAGTGCTTATATCCGCCTTGTCTAAGGCAGGAATCCAAGTACCTCCAGATAGTAAAAGTAAAACCGGATGATTACTTTTTAAGTATTTATCAAGAAGAGAATAAAGCTTTTTGGCCGCCTCTGATTCGGCTTTGGTCGAATTTTCGGGAAAGGAAAATAGACTTGGTAGTTCTTTTTTGGTCATAGCTTATTTAATCATAGGTCTATAGTGAGCCCGACAGGGCAATGATCGCTACCATAAATTTCTGGAAGAATGAAAGCGTCTTTTATTTTAGATTTTAAGGCGGCGTCGACAAAGAAATAATCGATACGCCAACCAATGTTTCGGGGTCTGGCACCAGAGCGTTGAGACCACCATGAGTACTCGATTTTATCTTTATTTTTGATACGGTATGTATCAATCCAATTATGAGCAATTAATTTGTCCATCCAAGCACGTTCTATCGGTAAAAATCCAGAGGTTTTAATATTATCTTTTGGACGAGCCAAGTCAATTTCAGTATGAGCAGTGTTGACGTCACCACAAAAAATTACCTTCTCTCCCCTGTCTCGTAAATCGTCGATATATTTCAAAAAATAATCATAAAATTTCATTTTAAAATCAAGACGACCGAGATCACGTTGACCGTTTGGGAAATAAACATTAAGGAGGGTAAACTCATCAAATTTGGTAATAATCACCCGACCCTCATCGTCCCAATCATTATCCCTGTCACCAATAATAACTGCCTTAGGTTCTATCTTGGTAAAAGTGGCGACACCAGAATAACCAGCCTTAGCGGCAGGGTTCCAAAATTTGTGATAGCCATCGGGGCATTCTATAAGAGGAACTTGGTCTGCCTTGGCTTTTACTTCCTGAAAACAATATATATCGGCATTGTCAGTTTTCATAAAATCAAAAAGACCTTTTTTGATGGCAGCACGCATGCCGGCAAGATTCCAAGAAATGAGGCGGAGTGACATAAAGTAATTCTATCAGTTTTCAATCTCCCCTTACCCCTCTTTGACAAGAGGGGAAACTAATATATTCTGATATAATCCTTTCTGTATTAATCCAACTGGTGCCGGACGGTAAGGCAGCGGTCTGTAAAACCGTTTTAAGTAGGTTCAACTCCTACCAGTTGGACACAAGAAATTTTGAGGATTTTAGGCTATAATAGGCAAGATGTATATCAGCAAGATATTGATACAGAATTTTAGATCATACGATAGAAAACTTTTGGAACTGGATAAAAATGCAAATTTAATCTTGGGATCAAATGGGAGTGGAAAAACCAATTTGTTGGAAGCAATTTATTTTCTATCTTCTGGTAAGAGTTTTAGATCCTCATCCTCTTCTCAATTAATTAAGTGGGGCGAGAAACTAAGTAGTGTTCGGGCAAAAGTGAAAGATAAAGATGGTGAAAGTGAAATAGAAGTACAGTTGTGGAGAGAAGATACAGGTAGTCTAAAAAGAAGATTTTTAATTGATAAGGTGGTTAAAACAAGAGCTAAATATTGGGGTAAAGTAAAAATTGTGGTTTTTGAACCAGAGGATATGAGATTGATTACAGGGTCTCCGGGACGACGTCGTGATTTTTTGGATGGAGTATTTACAAATACAGAATGGCGCTATGCATCAGCTCTATCCCAGTATCACAAAGCTCTAAAACACCGGAATGAATTGCTAGATATTATTGCCAGTGGTAAGGCTCAAAAAACAGAATTGTTTTATTGGGATCAGTCCTTATTGAAAAATTCAGAAATAATTCAAAAGTTTAGATACGATTGGGTAAAATCGGCAAATTCTTTTTTTATGAATCACACAGATAAGGAAATAAACAAATTTTTTATAAAATATCAGGCTTCGACAATTTCCTTAGAGAAACTGGAACAGTTGTATCCCCTTGAATTGGCCGCAGGACACAGTAAATGCGGACCACATCTTGATGATTTTTCAATAGATTATAAAGACTTTCAAACAGAGGATAAAAATTTGGCGTTTTGGGGGTCAAGAGGACAACAAAGATTGGCGGTTTTAGCTCTACGTTTGGCACAAATTAATTATCTTGAAGAAAAATATGATGAGGAGCCTATTTTACTTCTAGACGATATTTTCTCAGAATTAGATGAAAATCATAGACAGATAGTTATTGAAATATGCCGTAAATACCAGACAATTTTTTCATCGGCCGAAAATCAGATAAGCAATTATCTGCCAAAATCATTGGTAATTTCGCTTTAAATTTACCTACTGCACAAATTAAAAAAATTATATATAATACCTCTACCCCGATTAATCGGGACTTATTTTTGTTCGTTGTTCTTTAACAAATTCAGCTTCATTTTTTAGCCATTTCGTTAGTACCAGAAAGTGACACCGATATATTTTCGGTATCTATTTCAAAAATACTCGACGTTAAGTCGAAATTGTACTAAGAGTTTGATCGTGGCTCAGGGTGAACGCTGGCGGTGTGCCTAAGACATGCAAGTCGAACGGGATTTGTGGTCTTCACTAAGGAGGTTCTCCTCTCTTTAGTGAAGATCGCCAGTTCAGTGGCAAACGGGTGAGTATAAGATAGGAACGTACTTCGAAGCGGGACATAGCCCCTCGAAAGAGGGGGTAATTTCCCATATGCCTACGGGTGAAAGACGCAAGTCACTACGAAAACGGCCTATCTACTACCAGCTTGTTGGTAAGGTAACGGCTTACCAAGGCGATGACGGTTACCGGCTCTTAGCGGAGAGTCCGGCACAATGGGACTGAGACACGGCCCATACACCTACGGGTGGCAGCAGTTAGGAATTTTGCGCAATGGACGAAAGTCTGACGCAGCGATACCGCGTGAAGGATGAAGTCTCTCGGGATGTAAACTTCTTTTAGATAATCATGAAGATTGTCAGAATAAGCAGCTACAAACTATGTGCCAGCAGTCGCGGTAATACATAGGCTGCAAGCGTTATCCGGATTTATTGGGCGTAAAGAGTCTGTAGGCGGTTGCCTAAGTCTTGTTTCAAAGACCTCGACTTAATCGAGGAAAGGGGCAAGATACTGG
>Ga0172375_10010459_pt1 | contig 12029 bp, 9 predicted proteins | sample LakKiv1m_FD_114537 | JGI IMG/M metagenome (GOLD analysis project Ga0172375, IMG submission 114537) | Freshwater microbial communities from Kabuno Bay, South-Kivu, Congo - kab_092012_11.1m | ecosystem: Environmental > Aquatic > Freshwater > Lake | place: Democratic Republic of the Congo... | reverse complement strand
TTTTACCTCAACGCCTTCCGGCGACAATCCGCCTCTAACTGCCAACTTCAGCATCAGGACCGCTTTATTGAATTCAAAATTCTGCTTGTACATCACCCCCAGGTTGCCATAAAGATATGCATCAGCCGGCTCATCGGCGATTGCCTGTTCTGCATACTGGATCGCGCGCGCGAACTCACCGATATTTGCGTATGTACGGGAAATCAATGTTTCCGGGTATGCATCTGCAGGATTTAACGCATTGGCTTTGGTAAATTCTTCAACTGCCAGATTATTATCGCCCAGAAAACGGTAGTTGCGGCCAAGAGCAATATGAAGTTCTGCAATATTTGAATTGATCGCCACCGCTTTTTCAAGTTCCGCCACAGCATCATCATAGTTGGCGGTAATTTCAAGCACCACACCCCGCGCCCAATGCGATTCCAGGGAATCCGGCGCGATGGATTCGGATTTGCGCGAAGCTTCGATCGAACGGTCAAGATCACCCAGGACCTCATCACCTAAAATGATCTTTTGGGAAAGGACGATCGAAAGATATGCGTACGCTGAGGAATTACCAGGATCCAGTTCGATGGCGCGGTTCAAAGATCCCTCGGAGTCCAGGTACTCACCCATCAATCCCAAAGCAAAGCCTTTAAGCGCCTCGCCCATACTGCTTGTCTGATTGAGTAAAACCGCGTTGCTGGCATTCTCGATCGCTTTTTCAAATTCACCGCCGTAAATGTTCAGCCTGGCTGAAGAAATATAATTTGCCGGGTTCTGCGGATCTGCCAGGATTGCTTTGCCGTAGGCTTGCAGCGCCTGAGCATACTTGCCATCATTGGCAAGGGTTTCGGCTTCGGTGATAAATATCTCGGGTGAAGTTGTTGGCGTGGGGGATGCCAGGAACAGGGTTGATGAAAGCGGTTCCACTGTTTTATTCACATAAACTAGGAACGCGATAACGCCAACCAAAACAAGCAATTTTAACGGGCTGGAACGGCGCTTTGGCTGGCGCATGTTCCATCGTCTTCCTTTAATTTCCATGGGGTTTATCTAAACGCCTGCGTTTATTTAACGTCAAGCAGCCTTTTTTCATAAATTGATCTGAGTTCGCTAATTATACCCAGAAACAACTTGCAAAGCGGATTTCTTAAAGATAGAATGAATCCATGCATTTCGAAATTTTTACAATTTTTCCGGATGTCTTCCATCCTTATGTCGACACCAGCATCATTCAGCGCGCAGTTGCCAGCCAGGTCATTCAGATCAATATCCACAACCTGCGCGACTGGGCGGTTGACAAGCACCATACGACCGACGATACCCCCTTTGGCGGCGGCGGCGGGATGGTGATGAAACCTGAACCGCTCTTTGCGGCCGTCGAGCAAATCTGCGGAAATCCACCAGTGTGCCCGGTCATCCTGATGAGCCCGCAGGGATCTACGTTGACCTTCCAAAAAGCCATGGATCTGAGCCAGCATTCCCGGGTTGCAATTCTCTGCGGGCGGTATGAGGGTGTGGATGAACGCGTACTTGAGCATCTGGTGACCGAAGAGATCTCGATCGGCGATTATGTTCTCAGCGGAGGCGAGCTGCCTGCCATGATCCTGATAGAAGCCATAACCCGGCTGCTGCCCGGGGCACTTGGCGATCCCGAGGGCGCAAGTGATGATTCATTTGCCAGCGGATTGCTCGAATATCCGCATTACACCCGCCCGGCGAAATACCAGGATTGGAAAGTGCCCGAGGTACTGCTAAACGGCAACCACAAGGAGATCAACCTCTGGCGGCGAAGGCAGTCTCTAAAACGCACCCTGCAAAATCGGCCCGATCTGATCGAAAGCGCAAAGTTGGATAAGCAGGATCTCAAAATACTATCAGATCTCTCGGAAGAACTTGCTGTACCTGAAGCCATCAAGAAACTCATTCATGAAAAATCGAACCATTCAAAATGATATAATTTAGAAGTCAGAAATATGAGTAAAAAGTCATTATTGAGGAGGTGAAAATACTCATAAATATTTAATTTGATTTCTTAAATTTTCCCAAACGCATTGCTCATTAAGAGCAAAAACAATATACTGTAATTACAAAAATGGCATCAGCCAAAAAACTTTCTGGAGGAGAAAAATGAAAAGGTTATCAATCGTGTTAGGCATGTTACTGGTCGCATCGCTGGCAATTTCAGCATGCGCCCCCATCGTTTCACCCAATGCGGCTGTTCAGACGGCAGCACCTGTGCAGAAGCCCATGGCAACAGAAGCGCCGGCAGAAGCACCGGCAGAAAAACTCAATGCCTGTCTGGTAACTGACAGCGCCGGTATCGGTGATAAATCCTTCAACGATGCAGTTTGGAGCGGTTTGGAAAAAGCCATGACCGACTTCGGCATTGAAGCGAATTATATTGAATCCAAGAGCGCCGATGATTACGGTCCGAACCTGCAGGCCTGTGTGGATTCAGAAGCCGAACTCATTGTCTGTGTCGGTTTCATGATGGCCGATGCATGCGCAGCAGCTATCGAAGCCAATCCCGAGATCAAATTCATTGGTATCGACATCGACTGGCTTGCTTATGACAACTTTGTCGGCGTTGGCGCCTACATGGACCAGAGCTGCTTCCAGGCTGGCTATCTTGCCGCAGGCATGAGCGAGACCGGAAAACTAGCCACCTATACTGGCTTCTTCGGACCCGTTGTCCAGATTTTCATGGACGGCTACTATATGGGCGCCATGGAATACAACAAGGTTCACGGAACCGCAGTGGAAGTCCTCGGCTATGATCCCAAGAAAATGGACCAGGCAACTGCGACCGGCTCCTGGAGCGACGTTGACAAGGGCCGCCAGGTGACCGAGTCCTTCATGGACAACGGCGCAGATATAATTCTGCCCGTAATCGGCAATGTCGGCACCGGTTCTGCAGCTGTAATGCAGGAACGCGGTTTGGGTTATATCTTCGGTGTTGACCAGGACTGGACCCTGACCAATCCCCAATACTCTGCCCAGATCCTCGGCAGCGTCCTGAAGAAGATGGATGTGCCGGTTTATGAAACCGTCAAACTGATGACCGAAGGCGGATGGAAGGCAGGCAACTTCCTGCTGACCCTGGAAAACAAGGGTACAGAATTCGTATTCAATTCTGCAGTGGAAGTACCAGCCGAATTGAAAGCTGAAGTAGAAGCCTTAGCCCCCAAGATCATTTCCGGTGAGATCCCCTCGCTTTCACCTGAATTTCTTGCCGCATATCCTCGCCCATAATTCCATTTAGCGTACAAGATAATCGGAGCCAGTGATCCTGGCTCCGATTTTTTGTTCATGATAAAATCTTGATAAGTCAAGTTTAATTTATTTAATGAGGGATGCATGGCGCCAATCCTAGAACTGCGTGGCATTACCAAAAGATTTCCGGGGGTGTTAGCGAACGACCATATTGACCTGCAACTTCACAAAGGGGAGATCCTGGCCCTGCTGGGGGAGAATGGCGCAGGCAAAACAACCTTAATGAACATCCTTTACGGCCTGTATTCCCCTGATGAAGGGGAAATTTTTGTTAACGGCCAACCGGTGACCATTAAGTCACCCACCGATGCGATCCATGCCGGTATTGGTATGGTCCATCAGCATTTTATGCTGATCCCGGTTTTCACTGTAACCGAAAATGTGATGCTGGGAGATGAATATTTAAAATTTGGCGGGATCCTTGATCAGAAAAGAGCGAGTAAAAAGATCAAGGAAATCTCCAATCAATTCAATTTGGATGTTGATCCAAATGAGCTGATCGATGATATTTCGGTAGGCACCCAGCAAAGAGTTGAGATCATCAAATTACTCTTCCGAAATGCCGAAATCCTGATCATGGATGAACCTTCCGCTGTCCTCACACCACAGGAAGTTGATGAATTATTCAAGATCATGAAGAACCTGGTAGCGCAGGGAAAATCGATCATTTTCATTACTCATAAACTGCGTGAAGTAATGGAATGCGCCGACAGGATCATGGTCATTCGCCATGGCAAGGTTGTTGGCGAGGTCACACCTGAAAAGGCGGATAATAACCAGTTGGCTGCCATGATGGTGGGGCGTCCGGTGGAATTGAAAGTTCAAAAGGAAGAATCCAAACTCGGAGATGTGGTTTTAGATGTTAAAAACCTGACGGTTAAGAATCGCAACAAAAAGATTGAAGTTGATGATATTTCATTCGAAGTGAAAGCTGGAGAGATATTGGGGGTTGCCGGAGTTCAGGGAAACGGCCAGACAGAGTTGGTCAGGTGCCTGACAGGTTTAATCAAAGCAGAATCAGGGAAGATTTCAATTCTTGGTCAAGATGTTTTCCACAGCAATCCCCGTGTAATAACGGAATTGGGAGTTGCCCATATTCCTGAGGACCGTCAGAAAGACGGGCTGGTGCTGCAAAGCCCGGTTCAGGATAACCTTGTTCTTAACACGTATTATCAAACCCCTTTTTCAAAAGGGATCGTTATCCAGCCCAAGGTTGTAGAGGAAAACGCAAAGAACCTTGTGAATGCCTTTGACATCCGTACGCCCGGCATCACTTCTGCAGTCATCGGGCTTTCAGGCGGAAACCAACAGAAGGTGATCGTTGCCAGGGAATTTTCCCGTCCGATAAAATTGCTGATCGCATCCCAGCCCACACGCGGTTTGGATGTGGGTTCGATCGAATATATCCACCGCAGGATGATCGAAAAGAGAGATGAGGGTTGTGCGATCCTCCTGGTATCCACAGAACTGGATGAGGTTATGCAGCTGGCAGACAGGATCGCGGTAATGTTTCGGGGAAAGATCCTCTCCATTGTCGATGCAGATATGGTCACCAAGGAAGATCTTGGATTATTAATGGCGGGCATCACCGCTGATATCTCTGCGAAAAAACGCAAACCAAAAAAGATCCGCGAGATCGTCACATAGGTCCTAATATGGCAAATCAACCTTCTAAAACTATAAAGAATCCAATAAAAATATTCTATGAAGAAGTGTCCAAGAATTCGATCACGATCATTTTTCTTGCGATCTTCACCGGATTGGTATTGGGCGGGATCATGGCAGCCGCAACATCAGTTGAGATCTATACGGCTTTCGGAACCTCCTTTGGTGAAGGGATGCGCGCAACGGTCGAATTAATTTGGAAAACCTATTCATCCCTGTTCATCGGCGCTTTCGGCACCCCCTCGAAGATGATCGAAGCGCTGCGAGGCGGCGAAAGCAAGGCGATGCTTGCAGCATTCAAACCTTTTTTTGAAAGTTTAGTGGTCACCACGCCGTACCTGTTCACAGGATTGGCGATCGCCATGGGTTTCCGTGCGGGCGTATTCAATATCGGCGCTGAAGGGCAACTGTACATGGGTTCTATCATGGCAGGCTGGGCTGGCTGGACATTTAAAGGACTTCCGCCGATCGTGCATATTCCTCTGGCGATGGGAATCGGGATGCTGGCTGGCGGACTGTGGGGCTTTTTTCCCGGATGGCTTAAAGCCAAAACCGGCGCTCATGAGGTGATCAATACGATCATGATGAACTACATCGCTTTTAACCTGGCAGAGTATTTGATCGCGGGGCCTTTTCAGGATCCGAAAGAAGCATTTAAGACACCCTTCATTCAGGAGAGCGCCCATCTCTTCCGTTTTTTTGAATCTCCCATGCGATTCCATATCGGATTCTTTATCGCCATTGCGATGGCGGTTTTGATATGGTACATGCTTTTTAAAACTACCTGGGGATTTGAATTTCGATCCGTTGGCCTTAACCCCAATGCCTCCAAATATGCCGGTATTAATTCAACTCTGATCACCATCCTCGCCATGACGATATCGGGGGCTGTCGCCGGAATGGCAGGAGCAACCGAGATGTTAGGCGTAACCTTCAGACAAACCCAGTCACTTTCGACCGGATATGGATTCGATGCGATCGCGGTAGCACTGCTGGCTAAGAACCATCCCCTGGCTGTGATCATCACAGCGATGTTGTTCGGGTTCATGCGCAGCGGCTCCAGAGTAATGCAGCTGCGCACCGGAATACCCATCGATATCATCTCAATTTTGCAGGCGTTGATCATTTTCTTTATCGCTGCACCGGCCATCATTCGTACAATTTACCGTCTGAAAGAACCTTCAACAACCCTCGAACCCGAAACTGCAGCGGGAGAAAAATCCAATGGCTAAACAAACGCAACGCATTGCAGAAAAAATGAAAGTAAGGAATATCCCTGCCCTGATCAGGCAAAATATTCTGGGAATAATCTTCCTGCTTGGAGCCTTATTTATTTGGCTGGTGTTCGTGCGCACTACAACTGCTGACATGCAAACCTTGTTCGTTATGACACCTGGTGGTTCGATTTCTGCAATGCCGAATATCACTTTCAACAGTTTGATTGTTTTGAAAGCGCTGGCGATCATTTGCGGATTATTGGGGATCTATCAGATCGTAAGAGGATTTGGGAAATACGCAAATCTGGTACTGGGACTTGTAGGGGTCCTTCTGACAACCAGTTTTCTGGCATGGGGAGCCAGCGGCGGCTCGATCAACGTGGGCGGGATGCTGAGAGTGATGGTACTACGCTCTGTCCCGATCACTCTGGGTGCCATGGCAGGCATTTTATGCGAGCGGGTAGGCGTGGTCAATATCGCCATCGAAGGCATGATGATCACAGGTGCGCTGGTTGGCGCGATCTTTGGAAGCCTGTGGGGGCTTTGGGTTGGCATGCTGGCGGCGATCATCGCGGGCGGCTTGACCGCGGTAGTTCATGCGATCCTGTCCATTAAATACAAGGTCAACCAGGTCATATCAGGCACGATCATCAACATTTTTACAATTGGGCTGACCTCATACATCGTTACAAAGATCCTGCAGGTCACCGAATGGCAGTATCTCAATCAAAGCGGTTTCTTCCAGCCGATCCACCTGCCTGTACTTTCAAAAATACCATATTTAGGGCCGATTTTGTTCAGCCACAATATCTATATTTACTTCATGTACCTGCTAATCATCCTGATGACGATCGTCCTTTTCCGAACCCGATGGGGGCTGCGCCTGCGCGCCGTGGGTGAACACCCGAAAGCGGCCGATACGCTTGGAATTAATGTCTTCAGAACCCGTTATACTGTCGTGATCCTGGGCGGTATGCTGGCAGGATTTGCCGGATCGTTCTTTACACTGGGATCGATCGGTTACTTCGAGCAATCCATGACTGCCGGCCGCGGTTTTATTGGGTTGGCTGCCATGATCTTCGGCAAGTGGACGCCGATCGGTGCATTTGGTTCCGGCTTGTTGTTCGGTTTCGCGGAATCGCTGTCAACCAACCTTTCCATCCTGCGGTTTCCAATTCCAGCTGAACTGCTTCTGATGCTGCCCTATATCCTTACCATGGTTATCCTGGCGGGTGTGGTCGGGCGATCGCAGGGCCCGGCTGCAGCCGGCGTGCCGTACGAGAAAGAATCCCTGTAAAAAATGAAGGGCGGCTGATTCAGCCGCCCTTATCTTTTAGTCGGTCTACTTTTTTTAAGGGGTAATACCCAAACTCTTCCACTGCGTCCACCATTGCCAAAATGTTTTCCGCAGGTACTTCGTTCATAATGGTGTGAACCGATGCCAGCATATATCCTCCGCCCTCACCCAGAATATTGATCACCCGGCGAACTTCCTGCCGGACCTCTTCGGGCGTTCCCTCGGGAAGAATATGCTGCGTATCAACTGCCCCGCAGAATACCAGGCGGCTGCCGTAACGCTCTTTAAGACCGGCGAGGTCTGACATCTTGCCGGCGGAGGTCTGGATGGGGTTGAGCACATCCACGCCGATCTCAATGAAATCCTCAATCAGGTCGAATACATCGCCATCAGTATGAAAGAAAACCTTCGCTTTGGTGCGCTCTTTAATGTACTGGATCAGTTCGGCATGCAGCGGTTTAAGAATCTGCCGATACATCCTCGGCGAGATCATCAGCCTGTCCTGCGAGCCCAGGTCATCGCCGATCTTGATCATATCAATATTGTCACCAATCGTATCCAGGAAATGTCCCATGTGTTGTTTGCAGAGTTCCAGGTTCTTTTTCAGCATTGCCTCGGCAAAATCGGGAACCATGGCCAGGTTCATTAAGAACTTATCCATCCCCTGCAAACCAAAAGCGCGCTCCAGAGGGAACATGAGCCAGGGAGTGGCCATGATGGCAAAACGGTTCTCAGCGGCCAGTTTCTGCGCTTCGGCGCACACATGCGCCACCCGGTAAGGATCATCCATATCCGGCCAGCCTGGATAATCTTCTAGTTCCTTAATGGTTGTGGCTTCTGCAAGCGGATGATAACCAGGGAACCAGACACCGGGTTCTATTTCGATCTGCCCCATGCCCCAGTCATCCAGACAGGGTGAATGCGCTTCGCGGTTCGTGTTTCGCTCCTGAACCACTTTGGGAAAGCGATCGAGCACACCCCGAACATCACTGTGAAGGCGGAGCATGGTCTGTTCGTCGACCCTGGCGCTCCCCAACTCGGGCCAATCATAGATATACTCATCGGGCGCACTGATACTCGCAAGTTCTTTTATACCCTTGTAAGGTTTCATCTTTATCCCGGTCGCGTTGCTGACGCCAAGGATGATCGGGACTCGATCCGGGATGTCGTGGTTCAGGACCGCCTGAACTCTCTCGCGTGATGTCATTGCCATATTCTTCTCCTGATTTAATAAAATGAATACAGTGAAATATTGAATTAATTATAGAAGGATTTAATCAGGCCGCTTCAGATCGATCACCTGCGTAAAACAACGCCGATCAACCTGGTTGGAAGTAGACCGGGCCATCTTTACAGGTGAGCCAGCCCACAGGGATACCGGCTGACTTGCGAGTTCCTTCATCAAGTTCACAAGAACCGCACAACCCGATCCCGCAGCGCATGTTGGCTTCCCACGAAAGCTGGGCGGGTATTTTTTTAGTTCTGCAAATTTCTGACAGGGTTGAAAGCATTGGCACAGGCCCGCAGGCATAAAGCATATCGATCTTTGAGCTTTGCAAAGCCTGATGCACCACTCTTGTAACGAAGCCTTCTTCACCGCTGCTGCCATCATCAGTAGATACGAACACTTCGCAGCCCAAAGTTTTAAAGGCATCTACCATCAGCAGGTCGGCTGCAGTACGTGCGCCCAGGCAGACGATCACCTCATCATTCCGGCTGCATGCTTGTTGAGCCAGGAAAAGCAAAGGGGCTGCGCCATATCCGCCGCCGACGAGTAAATGCCTTCTGCCCTCCAACTTAAAACCCTTTCCTAACGGGCCTCTCGCCCAGACCCGGCTGCCAATATTCAGATCGAATAAGGCACTGCTGAAAGGGCCGACCGAGGATACAGTAATGCTGAAAGGATCGCAGTTCAAGATGCTGTATGGTTTTTCGCCAATTCCAGGAAGCCAGAGCATTACAAATTGCCCGGGTGCGGCGCCATTCAATGGCTGGTCAAAGATCAAAGACCTGGTTGCCTTGTTTTCATCTCGAATATGATCGATCCTGAAACGCTGGTATGGCTGTTGGGTGATCAATGCAGTGCTTTTCCTCGCATACTTTCCAGATCGGGATAACCTTCGTTTTTCATAAATTCCGCAAGCTCAGCGTTGACCGCGCTAAAGACCTCAGGACCTCGATACCAGACAGCCGAGCCGATGCCTATCATGGTCGCACCTGCCATCAGCATTTCTGCCGCATCCAATCCGGTCATGATGCCGCCTGTGCCGATGATCGGAACCTCAACCGCCTGCCTGATCTCTGCTACACAGCGCAGCGCGACCGGTTTAAGCGCAGCGCCAGAGATCCCGCCCATTCGGTTGGAAAGCACAGGTCTGCCTGCCCTGGCATCAATGATCATACCGGGCATGGTATTGATCGCGGTGATCGCATCGGCGCCTGCTTTGACCACTGCCGCAGCGATACGGGCAATGCTGGGCACGTTGGGGGCAAGTTTTACGCAAATTGGAATTTGGGTGGATAACTTCACTTTTTCAGTAACTGCCGCAACTGAATCAATCGATCCAGCGAAAGGCGTGCCAAATTCATCAGCTACGTTGGGGCAGGAAATGTTGACTTCGATCAGGTCTGGCTGCGCCTGGCTGATGATGGCTGCCACTTGACCAAACTGTTCAACACTTGAAGCAAAGATGCTTGCGATCAGCGGGACTCCCAATGGAGAAAGCCGTGCTTTCGCCGCAACCAGCATCCGAACTTCTTCGTCTGCGCCCGGATTGGTCAACCCCACTGCATTTATAATTCCCCCCTCCCATTCCACCGCGATCGGGTTGGGATGCCCGAGCCGCGGCTCCAGGCTGCAGCTTTTGGAAGTCACCGCCCCCGCACCGCAGAGCGCCGCCCGTTCCAGCAGATCAGAACTGGTTCCGATGATACCGGAGGCCAGCACCAGGGGGCTTTTCAGCTTTAATCCCAGGCATTGGCAGCTGATATCAGTGTACAGAGTCTGCCTCCAGATACTTGACCATTTTTTCGTAGGTATCCGAATCGATCAATTTCTGCTGCTTAAGGATCGAGATCAACTCGCTGATCTTGAGAATAGAATGCAGGGAAAGCCCGATCTCCTTCATATTCTGCTCACCTCCCTGCTCGCGGTCAACCAGCACAACCACGTCTCTCAGATCAAGCCCCGCCTGCCTGAGAACTTGAGCCGCAGTAATGATACTTCCGCCAGTAGTGATCACATCTTCAATAAGGACTGCGATCTGCCCCGGTTCAAAACTGCCTTCAATTGCCTGGCTGGTGCCGTGGTCCTTGACCTCTTTTCGGGGGTAGATCATGCTTACGCCCATCTGCCAGGCAACCACAGAGCCTGCCGGCAAAGCCGCATAAGGAACACTGGCGATAAGATCAAATTTAATTCCACGGACAATATCTTCATACGCACGGGCAACGCTGCGAAATAAGCCGGGAAAGGAAATTACCCTGCGTAGATCAACATATATGGGCGACCTTTTACCTGAAGCCAGCAGAAAGTCACCGAACTTGATGCATCCGGTTTTGAAAAGCGAAACCGTCAGCTCAGTTCTTTCTGACATGATCTCTTTAACTTTTGTCTTTATTTTGGACTGCTCCAAACGAATGGAATCCCTGATCGCGATCGCGGCAGCGCGCGGATCTTTAGAAGCGATAATGCCGCGGGAAACTGGAATGATCAATCCGCTGCCATCCTGCCTTAAGCCTGCCTGAAGTGCTGCGCTAAGATCAGCACCCTGTGCGCCTACGCCCGGCGCCAGGACCCAGGTTTCCGGGCAGATCTTGCGGACGAGGGCGAGTTCTTCAGGCCGGGTTGCACCCACAACCAAACCGATCTGGTCAGGTTCTCCCCAAGACTGGGAAATTCTTGCGATCTGTTCAAAAAGCGGCGGCAGTCCGTGATGCTGGATCTGCCCGGCAGATGGGTTCGAAGTCAGGCACAGAATGAATACTGCTTTTTCTTTTGATGTGAGGAAGGGTTTGATACTATCTTCTCCGAGATAGGGTGATAGGGTCACCGCATCAGCGCCCCACTGGTCATACGCAGCCGCAGCCAGGGCATTGGCGGTAGATCCGATATCACCGCGTTTGACATCCAAAATGACAGGGATGGTTTCCGGGATCTCAGCCAAAGTCCGCTGAAGGGCGCGCAGCCCATCCAACCCGAATTGCTCGTAGAACGCAAAATTTGGCTTATAACTGCACACCAGGTCTGAAGTCTGCGCAATGATCCTTTTTCCCCAATCGAACAAGCTTTCCTCAATATTCCCTTTTTCCGGCAGCATGTCCTGCTGAGGGTCAAGCCCGACACAAAGCAGGGAATCATTGGTGTGTATCGCGTCAGTCAATTTCGAGAAGAAACCCATTTCAGAATGTCCTTTCTTTTCTTTTACCGAACCCAATAAATGTCCTTAGTTCTAAATTAAGCCTGGCCTAACACTGATGCCAGCAGAGCCATTCTTACGAACATGCCATTTTTTACCTGGCGGAAATATGCAGCGCGGGGATCCTTATCCACATCATAATGGATCTCGCCGACACGCGGCAGCGGGTGCATC
>Ga0172375_10010458_pt1 | contig 12031 bp, 8 predicted proteins | sample LakKiv1m_FD_114537 | JGI IMG/M metagenome (GOLD analysis project Ga0172375, IMG submission 114537) | Freshwater microbial communities from Kabuno Bay, South-Kivu, Congo - kab_092012_11.1m | ecosystem: Environmental > Aquatic > Freshwater > Lake | place: Democratic Republic of the Congo... | reverse complement strand
GGCCGGCAGCACCGAGCATTGCGTCAGCGATGAGATACGCGTCGGCCTGGCGATCCTCGTCGGGACCTTCCACCTCGCCGGCCGCCACGCGTCGCGCCAGCGGCGTTCCCTTCTCGACGGTGAGCGCGTATGCAGAGACGTGATCCACCCCGAGGTCCAGAGCGTCCGTAATGCTCGCCCGCCAGTCGGCGAGCGTCTCACCCCCAGCACCGTAGATGAGGTCGACGCTGATCTCCTCGATTCCGGCCGAGCGCGCGGCTTCCACCGCATCACGAACATGCTCGTGACGGTGGGTGCGGCCAAGGGCGGCGAGCACGTGCGGTCGCGTCGATTCCATCCCGAGGGAGAGCCGCGTGACCCCGGCGGTCTTGTAGCCGGCGAGACGCGCCTCATCGACCGTGTCGGGATTCGCCTCCAGTGTCACCTCGGCATCGGGCGAGCGATCTACCCCGTCGACTAGGCGCGCTACCTGTTCGGGTGTGAGCAGCGACGGCGTTCCACCGCCGAAGAAGATGCTCGTCGCCTGGGGAACCTCCCCTGCCCGCCGCCGCAGATCGGTGACGCAAGCGTCGACGTATGCATCTATCAAGTGCGCACGGTCGTCGAAGGTGGCGAAATCGCAGTAGTCGCAACGAACCGTGCAGAACGGAACGTGGATGTAGACGCCGAACGACACGTACCAATGGTCGCGCGCTCCGGCGGGGGATCGACCCCACGCCTTCGCGCAAGCCCTGCAACCCTCGGTTACCGTGGCGGGATGGACTTCGAGTGGCCCGCCGAGGCGATAGCAGCACGCGATGCCGCCCGCTCCTTCATCACGGAGAACGCTCCCGGCGGAGTCTTCCCACCCGACTGGAACAAGCGCTTCGCCGGCTCGGGCTACGCAGCACCCCACTGGCCGATCCCGTGGGGCCTCGCGGCCGGGGCCGTCGAGCAGCTCGCCATCGACGAGGTGCTGCGCGAGTCTGCGGTGCCGCGACCGCTGAACCCGATCGGGGCGGGCTGGGCGGGCCCGACACTCCTGGTTGCAGGCACCGAGGAGCAGCAGCAGCGCTGGCTTCCCGGGATACTCGACGGGTCCGAGATCTGGTGCCAGCTCTTCAGCGAGCCCGAAGCCGGAAGCGACCTCGCGTCTCTGCGCACGCGGGCCGTGCGCGACGGCGACGAGTTCGTGGTCAACGGACAGAAGGTGTGGACAACGCTGGCACACGTCTCACGGTGGGGCATCCTCCTGGCCCGCACCGATAGCGAGGCCGAGCGACGGAAGGGGATCACGTACTTCGTCGTGGACATGCAGTCACCTGGGATCACCGTGCGCCCCCTGATCCAGATGACCGGGACACACGAGTTCAACGAGGTGTTCTTCGACACCGTCCGCATTCCGAGCGCGAACGTCGTAGGAGCGGAGAACGACGGATGGAGGCTGGCGAAGGTCACACTCGGCAACGAGCGCGTGTCACTCTCGGGTGACGGTGCGCTATGGGGGCGAGGTCCAACAGCACACGACCTCCTCGACCTCGCACGCGCCCACGACGGAACCGGCGACCCCCGGATGCGTCAGCGTCTCGCCGCCCTGTACATCGAGGCCGAGATCCTGCGGCTCATCCGACTCCGCACGATCTCCGCTCGCGTGCGGGGCACCGCGCCCGGTCCCGAGGCATCAGTTCGCAAGGCGATCTCCGACCAGCACGGGAAGAACGTCATGCAGACGGCCTTGGCGCTCGCCGGCAGCCACGGAATGCTCGCCGACCATGGGCCCTTCGGCGAGGAGGCGGGCCTCTGGGCCTACGGCTTCCTCTACTCGGCAGCGCTCACGATCGGCGGCGGCACGAGCGAGGTTCAGCGCGACATCATCGGTGAGCGCGTGCTCGGCTTGCCGCGTGAGCAGGAACCCAAGCGCTGAGCCCGACGGGGATTCGTCGCTACTCCTCGAGTCGAAGTGCGGCCACGAACGCCTCCTGAGGCACCTCTACACGGCCGATCTGCTTCATCCTCTTCTTGCCTTCCTTCTGCTTCTCCAGGAGCTTGCGCTTGCGGCTTATGTCACCGCCGTAGCACTTCGCGATCACGTCCTTGCGGCGCGCCTTCACCGTCTCGCGGGAGATGATCCGGCCCCCGATGGCTGCTTGGATCGGCACGTCGAAGAGCTGGCGCGGGATCAGCTCGCGCAGCTTCGCAGTCATGCGACGGCCGTACTCGTACGCCTTGTCGCGGTGAATTATCGCCGAGAATGCGTCGACCGCCACGTTGTTGAGCAACACGTCGACCTTCACCAGGTTCGAGACCCTGTGTCCGACCGGCTCGTAGTCGAGTGACGCATAGCCACGCGTGCGTGACTTCATCTGATCGAAGAAGTCCAGCACGATCTCGGCGAGCGGGAGCACGTAGACGAGCTCGACCCGATCTTCGGAGAGGTACTCCATCATCTGCATGTCGCCGCGCCGCTGCTGGGCGAGCTCCATGAGGGTCCCCACGTAGTCGACCGGCGTGAGGATCGTGACCTTCACGTAGGGCTCCTCGATGGCGTCGAAGGCACCTGCGGGAGGCATCGTCGACGGGTTGTCGACCATCTCCAGGTCACCGGCGACGGTACGCACCCGGTACTCCACGTTCGGCGCCGTCGCCACCAGGGAGAGCCCGTACTCCCGCTCGAGTCGCTCGCGGATGATCTCCATGTGCAGCAGTCCCAGGAAGCCGCAACGGAACCCGAATCCAAGGGCGCTCGACGTCTCCGGCTCGTACGTGAACGACGAGTCGTTGAGTCGCATCTTTTCGAGAGCGTCGCGCAGCTCGGGATACTCGTCTCCGTCCACGGGATACAGCCCGCAGAACACCATCGACTTGGGATCCCGATATCCGGCGAGCGCTTCGCCCGGACGTGAGGCCTCGGTCACGGTCTCGCCCACGCGCGCCCGACCGACATCCTTGATGCCTGCCACCAGGTAGCCGACCTCCCCCGGCCCCAGGGCAGCCACCGGTGTGGGCGCCGGTAGGCGCACCCCTACTTCCTCGGCGTCATGTGGAGCCTTCGCCTGCACGAAGCGCAGCCGGCCGCCGCTGCTCAGGACCCCGTTGAAGACACGCACCGCGCTGACGACCCCGCGATAGGCGTCGTAGTAGGAGTCGAAGATGAGCGCTTGGAGGGGTGCCCCGGCGTCGCCCCTCGGATGCGGGACGCGCTCCAGAACAGCGTCGAGCACCGCGCTCACCCCTTCGCCTGTCTTCGCCGAGATGCGCAGCGTCTCCGATGCCGGCAACCCGAGAACCCGCTCCATCTCCGCGGCACGCCGCTCGGGGTCGGCGGCGGGCAGGTCGATCTTGTTGAGCACCGGGACGATGGTGAGGTTGTGCTCCAGTGCCAGATAGCAGTTCGCGAGCGTCTGCGCCTCGATCCCCTGCGACGCGTCGACCAGCAGGATGACGCCCTCGCAGGCGGCGAGGCTGCGCGAGACCTCATAGGCGAAGTCGACGTGCCCGGGGGTGTCGATCAGGTGGATCGTGTGGCCCCTGTGCTCGAGGCGGACGTTCTGCGCCTTGATCGTGATCCCTCGCTCTCGCTCGAGGTCCATCGAGTCGAGATACTGCGCCCTCATCTCACGCGGATCGACGGCGCCAGTCATCTCCAGGAGGCGGTCCGCGAGCGTCGACTTGCCATGGTCGATGTGGGCGATGATCGCGATGTTGCGGATTCGTTCGAGCGGGGTCACGCTGTGAGTCGCCTCGTTCCGGTTGCGGTGGAGAGTCCATTCTCTCGCGCCTTGCGGGCAACCGGGCGAACGCCGTTACCTGCGACGCCGGTAGAACCGACCCGACTGCCGCCCGGGCGCCACCCGAAGGCCGTACCGCCGGAGGTGACCCGGAGAAGGGCGGCTGCTAGGCTTCACCGGTCCTCGAACGGCTCGGAGTGCTGCGCGCCCATGGCGAACATCAAGTCACAGAAGAAGCGGAACCTCACCAACGAGAAGCGGCGTGTGCGCAACAAGGCCGTGCGCTCGGAGCTGAAGACCCGCGTCAAGACCGCCGATGATGCCATGACCGCGGGATCAGACGACGCCGGCGAAGCACTCCGCCTCGCCCAGGTGCGGCTCGCGAAGGCCGGGGCCAAGGGCATCGTGCACAAGAACCAGGCGGCACGCCGGATCTCGCGGATCATGAAGCGCGCCGCCGATGCCGCCAAGGCGTCGTCGGCGTCCTAGCGTCGAGAGCGCTCGGCAGGCGCGTGCCGCCTGCCGAGAGCGGCAAGCCTCACCACGAGCACTTCCAGAACCGTCTCTTCGGGTGCGCCCGTACGGCCGCGAAGGTCGAGGTCGGCGCCGGCCAGAAGATCGAACGCTTCGCGCAGCCCCGTCGTACCGAGCCGTCGCGACGCGTCGAGCCGGTGGCGGGCGGCCCCGGGGCTCCCGCCGACCGCCGCTGCCGCCTGTTCCTTCGTCGCTATCGACGGGTCGTCGAGGCGCAGCAGGCGCTGGTAGTGCGAGACAAGGGTCGCCATGACCTGAAGCGGGTGCGCGACCTTCGGCTGCTTGGCGCTCGTCGCGCTCAGGAGCCGGTGAAGCACCTCGAGCGCCCCCGCGACGTCGCCGCGATCGATCGAGTTCGCGAGGTCCCACCAGGCAACGGTCCCGACCTCGCCCAGGTAGGGCTCCACATCCTCGAGGTCGAGCGTCGAACGCTCGCCGTAGGTTGAGTGAAGCAGCTCTACAAGCTCCGGGACGCGACCTGCGTCGCCGCCGAGGTGCTCGACTACCCGCTGGAACGCCGGACCCGCGAGCTTCAGCTTCCCGGCACGCAAGGCAGCTGCGAGCACGTCTGACGTAGATTCACTTGCGGGTTCGATCGTCGGCGCTCCGGCCGCCTTCAGCGCCTTGTCGAGGACTGCGGGCGTACGGCCACCGCCCGCCACGAGCACCAGGTGGACTCCCTCCAGCGGGCTCTTCACGAGCGCGACCAGAGCACTCGCCTGCTGCGCCACGAGGTTGCCGACATCTCGCACGACCACCACGCGTCGAGACGTCATCAATGGCGGGCTCTGGAGCGCAGTGAAGACCGACCGCATCACCGGTGTCTCGACGACCGCTTCCTCCTCGGTGCTCCTGACTTCGTCGCCACCTGCACGCGTCCGGCCTGGAACGGTGAAGTCCTCCAGAGCGAGCGAGTGGTCTTCTCCGTCGAGCAGCGCGGATACGAGCCGATCGACTTCACGATCTCGCAGTATCGGGTCGTCGCCCTTGACGAGGCAGACGGGAGGCCGCATCTGATCGCTCACGCGTCCCGCTCCCGCCCCTGCTCGGGCTCCACATCTCGCTGCGCGCCGAGCAGCGCCTCGATCGTTCTGCAGACTCTCACAGTGCCTTCTACGTCATGCACACGAACGACACGGCACCCGTTCATGACTCCGTAGGCGACGGCAGCTAGCGACTCGGGGCGACGATCATCTACTTCGTGACCGAGAAGGTCACCGACGAACCTCTTGTTCGAGGCCGACAGTAGGAAGGGATAGCCGAGCGTCGCGTGCGAGGCGCTCTCGCGGAGCAGCACTGCGCTCTGCGCGGGTGTCTTCCCCAGATCCAAACCGGCGTCGAGGACGATCCGATCGGGTGCGAGACCCGCATCCTCGGCTCTCCCCGCGCGATCGAGCAGGAAGACGCCGACGTCGGAGACGAGATCGTCGTAGTGCGGATCGGGATCGGGCACCCTGGGCCCGAGACGTATGTGCGTGGCCACCACCGTGGCACCGCGCACAGCCGCGACCTCGAGGTAGTCGGGGTCGGAGAAACCGCTGATGTCATTGCCGACGACCGCTCCAGCCGAGCAGGCAGCGTCGAACACGGCGGCGCTCCACGTGTCCGCCGATACGGGCACATCGAAGCGAGCGATGAGGGCCTCGACCGCCGGCACCACCCGTTCGAGCTCTTCCTCCTCCCCCACCTCGCGCCCGGGTCCGGCTTTCACCCCGCCGACGTCGAGGATGTCGGCGCCCTCCGCCACCATCTGCTCCGCCCGGAGCAGGAACGCGTCGAAGTCCCACGTCGCTCCCCGGTCGTAGAACGAGTCGGGGGTTCTGTTCAGGATTCCCATGACAAGCGCACGCCCCCGCACGTCGAAGCGCTCATCGCCGAGGCGGATCGACGGGTACGGCTTCACCAGCATCGCCCGGGAGGCTATCCGGCCGGGTCCGCAGCCTCCCCGTGGTTCCGCGCGCCGCCCGCACAGCCAGCAACAGGGGGACGCCCGCTACGAGGGTTCGGGGGCCGATCGCGTATGGCACGTGCGCCGCCAGATCGGCGACTCCCGCGATCCACCTGACGGCCGCCACTGCAGGCAGGTTCAGAGCGGCGCGCGTTCCCGGGAGGGCGTCTCCGATCAGCCCGCCGATCACCCCGGCAGGCAGCCCGAACACCCCGAGGAACTCGGCCACCGGCACGGCAAAGAGATTCGCGAGAGGTGCCACCACGGGCAGCGATCCGAAGATGGGTATCAAGACCGGAGCAACACCCGTCTCCGCTGCGATGGTGACGGCGAGCGGTTCCCTCGACCAAGCCGGCCCATGCAACCGCATCGCCAGCGGCGACGCGATCACCGCGATGCCTGCGCACGCACCGCACGACAGTGCGAATCCGACAGAGTGCAGCAGGAACGGGTCCGCGAGCATAAGGGCCGTGACCGCCATAGCGAGTAAACGGATCGAGCTCGTCGGTCTCCCGAGAAAGCTCGCGCCGAGGGATGCGACAGCCATCGCCGACGCCCTGAGCACCGACGGCTCGAAGCGCGTCATCGCGGCGAAGACCACGACCACCGCGAGCCCACCGACCAGGCGTCCGCCCAGGCCGAAGCGACGGAGCCCAGGGCGCACGACGGCCAGTGCGAACGCGACGTTGGCACCCGACACGGCGAGAAGGTGCGTCAGACCCGCCGCTCGGAAGTCGTCCGTAACACCTCGGGGAATCTCGCGTGTGTCGCCGAGCAGGAAGCCGGCGACCAGCGCACGCTCGGCCGTCGACAGCGATGAGGTGCCACCCAGCACGGCCGAGCGCAGCCGGTTCGCGACGCCGAACAGCAAGCCTGACGGTGCCGAGAACGCGCGCACCTCGACGTCGTTCAGCAGTGCAACGCCGTGCTGCCACCTGCGACGCGCGTCGAACCCCTCCAACGGTGACAGATACCCGGCAAGGGTGACTGCGTCACCTGCGCCGAGCACACGCAGGCGGCCGGCCTCATCGCCTGAAGCACGTGCGAGAACCGTGCGATGCACTCGCGTCCACTCGCCGCCGGCTACCTGCGCGCCCGACACCGCCGGGACGCTGTAGGCGTCGACGCGCACCATCACGTCGGCGCCGAAGCGCTGACCCTCGGGGTCGGCGACGAGAGCGCCGCGCACGAGCACTTCGGAGCCGTCTAGAACGGCCGCGGCGAGCGCGTGGTTGACGAGCCCGTCGAGGGAGCGCTGCATGCTCGCTGCGCCCAGCAGCAACAGGGCGAGAGCAGCGACCACCACCCGCGAGCGACCGCTTACGAGCCACGCCGCGAGCATTCCCGCCGCACCGGCCAGCAGGACCAGGCGAGCGCTGCCGGGACCGGCGCGCTCCCCCGCCATCACTCCCCCGATCACACCGCCGAGAGCGACGAGCGGACCTGCTTCGAATCGCGAACAACCGGCGGTCTCGCTCACAGGGTCACCCGCTCCTGGCCCTTCGGGCCGGGCCGCTCGGGCCACGCTCGACCGCTCCCACAACACGCCGCCGAACAACCGGCGGTCTCGCTCACAGGGTCACCCGCTCCTGGCCCTTCGGGCCGGGCCGCTCGGGCCACGCTCGACCGCTCCCACAGCACACCGCCGAACAAGCGGCGGTCTCGCTCACAGGGTCACCAAGTCGCGGATCTGCGCGTAGCGCACCTCGCCGATTCCTGGCACCTGCTGCAGCTGGGCGATGTCGGTGTAGCCACCACGCCGGGTGCGCTCGGTGATGATCGCCGCCGCGAGGGTGGGCCCGATCCCCGGGAGCTCTTCAAGATCCGCTTGCGTCGCGGCGTTGAGATCGATCGGCCCTACCGGCGCTGCCGTCGCGCCACCCTGAGGTGTCACTCCACCACCCATGTCGCCCTCCGCGGGCGGATCACCGACGCGAGACACGAGTATCCGCTCACCGTCGGCGAGGAGCGCTGCGAGGTTCAGTCGGTCGAGGTCGGCACCGGGAAGCGCTCCACCGGCGGCATCGACAGCGTCGACGACGCGCGACCCGGAGGGCAGCGTCACGACACCTGGGCGTTTCACTGCTCCCGCCACATGCACGACTACGGCGACGGGGATGCTGCTCGAGGTCCCGGCGGTCACCGGTCCCGCCCCGTCCGCGGGCGACTGCACCTGCGCGCCCGATTCGGCGTCGCCGACCGGCGCCGTGCTCGCCGCAACCGACGTCGATGGCCCCGAGGAGACCGATGACCCCGTCGTCGCGGGGGTCGCCGTTGCGGAGCGAAACCAGAACGCGCCCGCAGCTAGGGCCAGCGCTACTACGGCAGCGGCCCCGACCTTCGGGTCGGAGCGCAACGCCCGGAGCCGGTCTAGAAGCGCAGGGATGGGCCCTTCGGGCGCCCGGGGGCGCGGAAGGGCCGGCGGGACTGCAGGTAGACCCTCGCTCATCGCTTCCTCCGGGCGCGCGCGGTCAGGGCTCGGGAGGAAGTGACGGGAGAAGCGACCAAGACGCTAGCGCGCGCCCCTCTTCGCTGCCAGCCCCGCCGGCCGTGCCTGGTAGTCGTCCGCGCAGGTGAGGCCGGAGGTTCGCGGAGTCAGGAGACCACGTAGCTCACGAGGCGTCCGGGAACTACCACGGTCTTGCGCAACGTCTTGCCCTCCATCAGCGCCGCGACCCTGCCGTCGGAGCGGGCGGCCGCCTCATGTGCTTCTTCATCGGCACCGACCGGAACCATCACCCGCGAGCGGACCTTGCCATTCACCTGCACCGGGATCTCGATCTCCTCGGCGGTGAGATACACCGGATCGGCGACCGGGAACGACTCGTAGGCGAGCGTGGAATCGTGACCGAGCAGCGACCAGATCTCCTCGGCGATATGCGGCGCGAGCGGAGCGACCATCAGCACCAATGGCGTGACGACCTCCGACGGTGCAGCACCTTGCTCGGCCACCACCTGCGTCAAGTGGTTGTTGAGCTCGAAGAGCCTGGCGACCGCCGTGTTGAACCGCAGGTCGGCCATGTCGGAGCGCACGGCGTCGATCGTCCGATGCAAGATCCTGAGAGTCTCGTCGCTGACCGGACCGTCGGAGACACGGGCCACACCGGTCTCCTCGTCGACGACATTGCGCCACAACCGCTGCAGAAACCTGTGCACACCGACGATGTCGGACGTGTTCCACGGGCGCGACGCGTCGAGTGGCCCCATGAACATCTCGTACAGCCTGAGAGTATCGGCTCCATAGTCGCGGTAGATGTCGTCTGGCGCGACAGCGTTCTTCAAGCTCTTCCCCATCTTGCCGAACTCGCGGGTGACGGGGCTGCCCCCGAAGAAGCAGTCGCCGTCTCGCTCTTCGACCGCCTCGGCATCTACGTACATTCCACGCTCGTCGGTGTACGCGGAAGCGAGTATGTATCCCTGGTTGTAGAGGCGCTGGAACGGCTCCGGCATGGAGACGTGGCCGAGGTCGTAGAGGACCTTGTGCCAGAAGCGCGCGTATAGCAAGTGCAGCACGGCATGCTCGACGCCACCGACGTACAAGTCGACGACACCCGACGCGTCCGTCCCGTCGCCGCGCCTCCCCTTCGACCAGTAGGCCTCGACGTCAGGGTCTACGAGACAGTCGGGGTTCGCAGGATCGAGGTAGCGGAGGTAGTACCAGCACGATCCCGCCCACTGCGGCATCGTGTTCGTCTCGCGCCGATACTGCTTCGGACCGTCGCCAAGATCCAGCTCGACCCGCACCCAGCTCTCTGCACGCGCGAGGGGCGGCTCGGGACGGGCCTCTGGGTCATCCGAGATCCTCGGTGCGAAGTCGACGATCTCGGGAAGCTCGACCGGGAGCATCGACTCGGGAAGCGCCAGCGGTCGTCCGTCGTCGTCGTAGACGATGGGGAACGGCTCGCCCCAGTACCGCTGCCTGCTGAAGAGCCAGTCACGCAGCTTGTAGGTGACCGTGGGCCGACCCTGCTCACTCTGCTCGAGCCACTCGCCCATCACCCGCTTGGCGTCGGCGGTCTGCAGCCCGTCGAGACCAACTTGCGCGTTCGTCGAACCGACGGCGATCCCCTCACCGGGATACGCCTCGGGCCACTCGGCTGCGGGGGTTCCCCCGTCGACGCCGTGCTCGGCGAGCCAGCCTGCGGGCGGCTGCACCACGCACTCGATCGGGAGGTCGAGCTCTCGGGCGAACTCGAAGTCGCGCTGATCGTGCGCGGGCACGGCCATGATCGCCCCGGTTCCGTACCCCATCAGCACGTAATCGGCGATGAACACCGGGATCCGCGTCCCCGTCGTCGGGTTGATCGCGAACGCACCGGTGAACACGCCGGTCTTGTCGCGTCCCTCCGACTGGCGCTCCATCTCCGACTTCCGCGCTGCGAACTCCCTGTAACGGGCCACCGCCTCCGCGGGTGTGCCCGCGGCGCCGAACACTCCGCGCCACGAGGCGAGCACGCCCTCGTTCCAGTCCCAGGCAATCGACTCGTCGGGCCACTCGTTCGCCGTGATCACATCCACGAGCGGGTGCTCGGGAGCGAGGACCATGTACGTCGCACCGAAGAGGGTGTCGGGCCTCGTGGTGAACACGCGGATCTCGACCCCGTCGTGCCCGTCGACCGCGAAGACGACCTCCGCACCGGTACTGCGCCCGATCCAGTTGCGCTGCATCTGCTTGATGGAGTCGGTCCAGTCGAGCAGATCGAGGTCGTCGAGGAGCCTGTCGGCATATGCGGTGATGCGCAGCATCCACTGCCTCATCGGCCGCTTGTAGACAGGGAAGTTGCCACGATCGCTGCGCCCCTCGGGGGTGACCTCTTCGTTGGCCAGCACCGTGCCGAGGCCGGGACACCAGTTGACGGGCGCATCCGCCACGAACGCTAGCCTCTGTGCGTCGATGTGGTCGCGCTGCTCACCGGCGCTCATCGCACGCCATGCCCGGGCATCACCCGGAGTGCGATCACCGGATTCGAGGAGGTCGACCAGCTCGCTCATCGGGCGCGCCCGATTCTCCTCACGGTCGTACCATGCGTTGAACATCTGCAGGAAGATCCACTGCGTCCACCGGTAGTACGTGACGTCGGTGGTGGCGATGCCGCGTCGTGGGTCGTGGCCCAGGCCGAGTGCACGCAGCTGGCGGCGCATGTTCGCGATGTTGCCCTCGGTGGTAGCCCGCGGGTGCTGCCCCGTCTGCACGGCATACTGCTCTGCGGGCAGGCCGAACGCGTCGTAGCCCATCGCGTGAAGCACGTTGAAGCCGTTCATACGCTGGAAGCGGGCGTAGACGTCGGTGCCGATGTAGCCGAGCGGGTGGCCCACGTGCAGCCCCGCCCCTGAGGGGTACGGGAACATGTCGAGCACGAAGAGCTTCGGCTTGCCCGCAGCGCTCTCCGAGCCTTCGGTGAGCAGGCCGGTCGGGTTAGGAGTGTGGAAAGTGCGGTCGGCCTCCCATCGATCCTGCCAGCGTCTCTCGATCTCGCCGGCGAGGATCGCGCCATAGCGGTGCTGCGGGATATCGTGGGCTCGTTCGGTCACGACGGCGATCGTACCGGCTACCCGAACCGCCTCCCGGCCCGAGATGCCTCCGTCACCATCCTGCGGGCGTAGGACCGACGTGGCGTCGCTGCTATCGTGAGGATCCCCTCGGGGCTGTAGCTCAGTTGGCTAGAGCGCTTGCATGGCATGCAAGAGGTCGTGGGTTCGAGTCCCATCAGCTCCACCATTGTCATCTCTCAGGAGATAGGAAACGCCTTGAACCCTCAACTGGGTTCGGGGCGTTTCTCTTCTTGGGCCGGGTGGGGCCTTTGGGTGCGCGGGTGGGCTGGTAGTCGCGGGTGGTGTCGAT
>Ga0172375_10010456_pt1 | contig 12032 bp, 6 predicted proteins | sample LakKiv1m_FD_114537 | JGI IMG/M metagenome (GOLD analysis project Ga0172375, IMG submission 114537) | Freshwater microbial communities from Kabuno Bay, South-Kivu, Congo - kab_092012_11.1m | ecosystem: Environmental > Aquatic > Freshwater > Lake | place: Democratic Republic of the Congo... | reverse complement strand
TGGAGTTTCATTGAAATCGGGTTTTTACGAAGGTACAAAATGCGGTTATTATCAGGAATGATTAGTAATTTACGCCTTTCATACAAAAATCATGGGCGGGGATACCTCAGCGAACCATCCGGTTAGGGTTTCCTGGGCGAAAGGCTCAGATAATCAACGGATTCTTGACTTGTCTCCGCGGTGTGCCCAATCGGGAATGATCAGGATGTATCCCGACCGGAGTCCTGTCTTCAATGCCTTGCACAAGCTAATAGATCCTGATTCTTATCATTTGATGGCTACGGCCGGTGACAGGGTGATCGGGCTCCTGGGCACCATTCATCAACCGATTTATTTCAAGGAGCAGATGCTTGAAATGGCCTATTTCATGGATTTCAAGGTTGATCCGGATTATCGGAACGGGTTGACCGCGTTTCGCCTGGTAAAGCCTGCCACTGAGCGTGAACGTGCAACGGGAACCCGCCTGGGGCTGGCAACCCTCCTGAAGAACAATGACGCTCCGATGGCTTTTACCAAGGGACGCGGGGGGTTCCCGGCTTCCCTTTATCTGGGGGACAACCGGGTTTTCAACTTCATTCCGGTCAGGCGATTGAAAACCGATCCGCAATTCGTCATCGGCGTACCAGCTGAACCGGACATCCCCGAAATGGTAGCCCTCTATAACAGGTTTTACAGTACCTACCGCCTGGCTCCCCGGTTATCGGAAGAAACTTTCAGGCATTATATCAGCCGGATAGACGGGTTACAACTGGAACATTTCCTGGTCGCGCGAAAAGAGGGCAGGATAGTGGCTGCCGTTGCCCTTTGGGACGAGCATTCATTCCGGAGGTACTGGGTAACGCGGCCGAACCTGCAGATTAAAATGATATCCGGGCTGGTCAACCTACTGTCACATTTCACGAAGGTCCCGGAACCTGTCCGCTCCAATCAACCTCTCAAGCAGCTTTCGCTGGTCCTCTATGCGCATGACCGTTCGGTTGAAGCGCTCGGAGCCCTGTTCCGGCATGCCAACAATCTGCATGTCGGCGGAGCTTATTCGTTGCTGCAGGTCCAGATTCACCAGGATGATCCCGCCAATGCGGGCCTCAAAGGCCTGACAGGCATTTCCCTCTACACCGAGATACACCTGTTTACGGACACCATTCAATTGGCCAGGGAAATCCAGAATACACCCGGGCTGATGCACCTGGAGTTTCAGAACTACCTATAAGCTACGCTAATAGGGTCGGCTGCGCCTCCCTAAAAGGCTCCCTGCGGTCGCTAATAGGCTCGGCTAAAGCCTCGCTAATTGGTTCGCTTCGCTCACTAATTATTAATTAGCGCGAAGCGCCATTTAGCGAACGAAGTGAGCCTATTAGGCGAGCCTTGGCGAGCCCTTTTAGGGAGGCGCAGCCGAGCCTATTAGCGACCGCAGGGAGCCTTTTAGGGAGGCGCAGCCGACCCTCTTAACGAAGCGACTTATTTCCCCCCTGTCTTGTTCACGTACCGCGAGTAGTACTCATTGAACTTACCCTCAATCTCCTTAAGGAGAGCGTCTTCCTTATGGTCCTCGGCAATTTGCATCAGTTTGCGCATTTCGTAGCCGAGGGCGTTCTGTATGTCGGCGCTGACCGAGTTGATCAGATTGGCAGGCAGGCTGAGGTAATAATCAAGGTTATCCTTGACCGATTCAAAGGCAGTTTTGACCGTCTCCCGGCCTTTTTCCGGATTGCCCAGGCGGAACCAGATATCACCTGCATCAACATCCCAGAAGGTATACCCCACAACGTCAAGCGGCATAACCTCCTCAAGCTTGTTCATGGCAGCAAGGGCTTTGGCGGAGTCGCCTTCATCCAGCAGGGCATTGACGAGCCGGTAAAAATTATTTTTCAGGTTCTGCATCATTCGGCGGCAGGTCTCATCCTGGTATACATTTGGGTCGTTGAAATGGGTGTATCTGAATTTATTGACCAGGTTATCATACAGTATATCAGTGTCAACCATCCCGCTCATCGATGTCTGCCTTTCACCTTTGACCGGGATCAGGCGATAGCATAGTCCCTGAAGCTCGAGGTAATTATCCAGCTTCACGGAACCGCTCTGACCCGGAGTGGTGTAATAGATCGGACGTTCCCAGTTGTTGTTGGCCAGGATATCCAGGATCACCAGTTCATCCTTGTACACCTGGTCCTGGCCCATGCTCCACACGATCGCCGAGTCTACCTGGGAGATCCTGTCGGGGGTAACGGTTCCGGTCTTCAGTACCTGGTTCCGGTCCACCGGCAGCCTGAAGGTTGATGCCGGGATGACATTGAATTTCCGCCCTGTCGTGGAAGTACGGATTGCCCTTGGGTCATCGCTGGACGCATAATCAACCAGTTCCTTCAAGTCATAGGGTTGCTTGATCTCGTTGAGTACAGGCACATAACCCCGTTTGCCCTGCCTGTATTGCTCGAACTCCATGGATATCGGGAGGGCCTTGGAGGTATAATAGGTTCTTTTCAGCTGGTCGATATACCAGTCCTGGGGCAGGAAAGGCAAACAGCAGACGCGGACATCCTGGCGCACTTTTTCCACTTCCTGGATATACCATAGGGGAAAAGTGTCATTATCGCCATTGGTGAATATCAAGGCATTCTTATCCAGCCCGATCAGGTAATTGTAGGCAAAATCGTGAGCGGTATAGCGCCCCGAACGGTCATGATCATCCCAGTTTTGAGTGGCCAATAGTACCGGAACAGCCAGGAGGCAGACACCGGTGGCTGCCAGCGCGCTGATTTTGGGATCGAGTTTTTTCCTGACCAGCTCGTACAGGGCGATAACCCCAACCCCGATGAACATGGCAAAGGCATAGAAGGAACCGACATAGACATAGTCCCTTTCCCGCGGAGTGACCGGCACCTCGTTCAGGTAAACGATGATCGCTGCTCCGGTCATGATGAACAGGAGCGTGACCGTCCAGAAACCCAGCTTGTGCCTCTTGTAGTAGAACCAGGCACCGATCAGGCCGAGTATCAGGGGGAGCATGAAATAACTGTTCCTCCCCTTGTTTTCAGTCAGGGTTTTTGGCAGGTTATCCTGCGGTCCCAGGCGCATGGCATCCAGGAACTTGATGCCCGTGATCCAGTTCCCGCTGTTGATGTTGCCATAGCCTTGCTCATCGCTCTGACGGCCCGAGAAGTTCCACATGAAATAGCGGAAATACATGTGCCCAAGCTGATACCGGAAGAAGAACCGGAGGTTTTCACCGAAAGTCGGAACATTCCTGACCTCGCCTTCCCCATCGGGATTCTGGATCCTTACCGGCCTGCCCTTGATCTTACCCCACTGCTTGTAGGCATCGGCGTATTTGGATTCCTGCGAATTGTACATGCGCGGGAAGAAGGTGGTGAACCGCTTGTCATACACGTATTCCGTCCGGGTATCGGCAACGGCATATTTGCCGTCTTTCATGTAATAGATATTCTTGCCTTCCTTATAGTCCACCATGGGGGCATTGAAATATTCGCCGTGCAGCAGAGGCCGCTGGCCGTAAACCTCCCGGTTGACGTAGGAGAGCAGGCTCAAGGTGTTATCGGGATTATTTTCGTCGAGAGGCGGATTGGCGGCCGACCGGATCGGAAGGATGATGATGGAGGCATAACCGATCATGATGAAGCAGATCATCAGGAACACGGTATTCCACATCACTTTGCCCTTCCGGTAGGACCAGAGAAGGGCGAAAACCAGTGCCGCGATCAGGATCAGGATAAAAATGATGACACCTGAATTGTATGGCAGACCGACGGTATTGATGAAAAACAGCTCGAACCACGAGGCCACCTTGATGGTCAGCTGGATCACGCCATAGAGCAAAATGGCCAGCAAGAGGAAAGAGCCTGCAACCGCGTAAAAAACTCCTTTCCTGGTGACCGGATGTTTTTTAAAGTAGTAAACCAGCACGATGGCCGGCAAAGCCAGGAGGTTCAGGATATGGACCCCGATGGAGAGCCCCATCAGGTAAGCGATCAGGATCAGCCAGCGGTCGCTCCCGGATTGGTCGGCCACGTTCTCCCATTTCAGGATGGCCCAGAACACCGCGGCGGTAAACAGGGAGGACATGGCGTACACTTCGGATTCCACGGCGCTGAACCAGAATGAATCGGTGAAGGTGTAAGCCAGGGCACCGACCACACCTGCCCCCAGGATGGCAAACAGGTCGCCTTTTCCCGGTTCCCGTTCCTTGCCGAAGAAGAACTTGCGGGCCAGGTGGGTGATGGACCAGAACAGGAACAGGATCGTGAATCCGGAACAAAGCGCAGACAGCACGTTCATGGTTTTGGCGACGGCAGCTCCATCGCCGAAGGCAAACAGGGAAGCCAGTTTACTCAGGAGCATCCAGAAGGAAGCCCCTGGAGGATGGCCGATCTCCATATTATAGGCTGTTGCAATGAACTCACCGCAATCCCAGAAGGGAGCGGTCGGTTCAATGGTCAGCAGGTAGACAAGGGAAGCGATGGCAAACACGATCCATCCGGTGATGTTATTGATCCGGTTGAAATTCATGGTTTCTTGGTTTAATATCCTTTTTTGATGCTCGGGCGGAAAGTTATAAAAGTTTTCCCGCATCTGTTGCTTGCCGGGCCTCATAAACCGCATCGGCCAAAAGATCCGGGGAATAGGAGGCCTCAACCGCAAGCCGGTCGCAGCGCTCATTTTCGGGATTCTCGGCATGTCCTTTTATCCAGATGAATGAAACCTGATGCCTGGAATAGACGTCGAGGAACCGTTTCCACAGGTCGGGATTCTTTTTTTTCTTGAACTGACGGCTTTCCCAGGCAAAAACCCATCCTTTCTCAACTGCGTCGGCCACGTACCGGGAGTCGGTATAAACCGTAACCCGGCTGTTGGGCTTTTTCAGGGCTTCGAGCCCGGCAATCACGGCCAGCAGCTCCATCCTGTTGTTGGTCGTCAGGCGATAACCGGCCGAGAGTTCCTTGCGGTGGCTGCCCGACTGCAGCACGACGCCGTAGCCCCCGGGTCCGGGATTTCCCCGTGCCGAACCGTCGGTATGGATGATGATATCAGACATTGGTCGGCTGAGTTTTTAAAGTTGTCAACTTTCTAAAAGTTGACAACTTTATAGTTTGATCCCCGTATTTGCCACGAACAGCTTCACGGCTATCGCCAGCAGGATGATACCAAAGAATTTCTTGAGGATGATCAGGCCGGTGGGACCGAGGGTCCGCTCGAACCAATGCGTGGCCTTGAGTACGCTGAAAACCACGGCCATGTTCAGGATCAGGGCAATGATGATGTTGATGTGGTCGTACTGGGAACGCAGCGAGATCAGGGTGGTGATCGAGCCTGCTCCCGCGATCAGCGGGAAGGCGATGGGAACGATCGAAGCCGTTTCGGGCGAATCATTCTTGAAAAACTCATGCCCCATCAGCATTTCGAGGGAGAGAAAAAAAATGATGAACGAACCGGCTATGGCAAACGAAGAGACATCAACCCCGAACAGCCCAAGGATCTGTTCACCTAAAAAGAGAAAAGCCAGAAAGACAACAAAAGACACCAGGGTTGCCTGCCCTGCCTTGACCACTCCGCCTTTGCTCTTGATGCTCAATATGATCGGGATGCTCCCGAAAATATCGATCACGGCAAAGAGCACCATGAAGGAGGATGCGATTTCGACCAAACTTAGTCTCATGGCTCAAAAGTAAGAAAAAGGGCAGGAGGGCAGGAGGGCAGAAAGGAAAGTTTTTAAGAAAAAAGGCCGAAGTAATAAATACTTCAGCCTTTTTTTCTAAGTCTTAAGGCTTTCCTTCTGCCCTCCTGCCCTCCTGCCCTTCTGCCTTAGTACGCCAGCGTCATCTCATCCACCAGGTGCTTGGCACCGGCATACTTGTCCATGATGAACAGAACATACCGGATATCCACACTGATGGTCCGCTGGTATTCGGGTTCGAAGGCAATGTCGCCGCTCATGGCTTCCCAGTTGCCGTCGAAGGCCAGACCCAGCAGTTCGCCTTTGGCGTTCAACACGGGCGATCCCGAATTGCCGCCGGTGATGTCGTTGTTTGAGATGAACCCGATCTTCATCACGTCGCCCTCCCCGTAGATGCCATAATCCCTGGCCTTGTAGAGTTCCTTCAATTTGTCGGGCACCACGAATTCCCAGTTGTTCGGGTCCTCCTTCTGCATCACGCCGTCGAGAGTGGTGTAGTACTTATAATGAACGGCATCCAGCGGATCATAGGACTTGATCGTCCCATAAGACAAACGCATGGTGCTGTTTGCATCCGGATAGAAAACGCGGTCCTTCTGCATGGCCATGAGGCCGTCGATCCAGAGGCGCTGACCCTGGGCCAGATCGGCATTGAACTTGCCGGCTTCGTTCCGGATCTCGCCCGATCTTTTATTGATGGAATTGGCGGCAATAAAGGCCAGGTCCTTGTCGAGCACCTTTTTCGACGGATTGTCGAGGAAGGCATTCAGCTTGGCCTGGTCGCAGAATATCGAGGTTTCGAACATCTTGTTGGCGAAGGAAACGCCACAGCCCTTAAATTTCTTGTTGATCAGGTTATAGACATCGGGCTTGTACTGATCAGCGACATCCTTGCAGAACAGTTCGAACATGGCAGCCGTGATCTTCTGGTCGGTAGGCTTGTTGTAATTCTTGAAGAAGGCATCAAGATTTCCTTTGATACGCTGCATTCCTTCTTTCAGTTTGGCCGGATCTTTCTCATTGGTCAGGAGATTGTTAGCGGCTCCGCCCATCTGGCCGGCCAGGCCAAGGATTTCCGATCCGCCCTGGAAGCATTCCTGGTAATACTGGCTGACGCTGTTCAGGGCGCCCCGGCCTTCAATCGAGGTTTTAATCAGGTTCAGGGCATTACCGTATTTTTTCTGCAATCCCGGATCCTGCGCGATCCATTTGGTGAATTGGTCTTCCAGCTCGCGCTTCTGGTCGGCGACTTTCATCCGTTTCAGACTGGCAGCCTGGCCGATGGAGAATTTGTAGTAGTTGGTCGATCCCGAATATTTCGAGGAATATTGGATTCTCACTTTCGGATCGGCCAGCATGTCGGCCAGCATGATTTCCTGCTTGGCACCGCGGATCTTGATCCGGTTCGGATGGGTGTATTTCAGGACGTCTTCCACTTCGAAGGAGGTCATGTAACGGGTTGTCCTTCCCGGGTAGCCCAGGATTATGCTGAAATCGCCTTCCTTAACACCTTTAACGGAAACCGGAAGGTAATGCTTGGGTTTCAACGGAACGTTTTCGGCTGCATAATCGGCCGGATTTCCGGAGGGCGACATGTACACGCGGAAAACCGAAAAGTCGCCGGTCTGCCGGGGCCACATCCAATTATCGGTATCGGCGCCGAATTTTCCGACTGAGCTCGGGGGAGCGCCTACCAGACGGACATCACTGTAACGGGTATAAACCAGCAAGTAAAACTGGTTGCCTCCAAAATAGGCCTGAACCCTCGCGAAATGGAACTTGTCGGACTTGATCTCATCCTGGATCTTCTGGGACGCATCACGGATTGCATTGTTCCTTTCGGCTTCGGTCATGTTGTCGTTCACTCCGGCCAGAACCCTGTCAGTCACGTTAGTCAGGTAATCGAGGAAGGTGACCGACAGGCCGGGTGTCGGAAGCTCCTCGGTCTTGCTCATGGCCCAGAAACCGTCGGTGAGGTAATCATGCTCAACGGTTGAATGCGACTGGATCGCGCCATATCCGCAATGGTGATTGGTAAGCAGGAGCCCCTGCGGGGAAACGATCTCACCCGTGCAACCGCCGCCGAAAATGACGATGGCATCCTTGATGGATGAATGGTTGACGCTGTAAATGTCCTCGGCTGTCAGCTGAAGCCCGAGTTCCGTCATCTTCCCGATATTCAGTTTCTGGATCAGCGGCAGCAGCCACATGCCCTCGTCAGCTTTAGCTGAAATGCTGAATAGCAAGGAAATACCTAATAAAAATGCAGTAATTCTTTTCATATTCTTTTAACGATTTGTTGAATGCTGAAAGATAGGAAAATTGGTTGATAGAAAATTAGAGTTGACAACTGTATAAAGTTGACAACCTGAGCGACATTTTTCAACTTCGTCATTATTAAGTAATTACAATGTTCTTTTCGTTCTAACCCAAAATAGGACTTAGGTTAACTATCAGCTTAACAACCTGTTAACGCAAGTTGTTGTCAACTCCAATAGAATAGAGTTGACAACTTTAGTTATAGGCTTTGATAGACAGATATATAGCAAAACCGTTTATTGACAATAGTTGCTAAGTAACAGTAAGTCAAGCATATGTATAGTTAGTTGTCAACTTTATAGAGTTGTCAACTTCTTGTGTAGGTAGTATAGCAGAACAGCCTCACTTCCTCACTTCCTCACTTCCTCCTTCCTCCTTTCTCCTTAATTAATAGAGTGTTCTGTGACAATCCGTGCAGGCCATTTCTTTCCATGCGTCGTCAATGTCTGCCGGATGCCTGAATCCAAGCTGGCCTGTGAAAGGCACGACCTCCAGCTCATCCGGGGTCCCCTGGGCCAGAATGGTATGGCACAGGTCACAATCCCGTGAGATGGTACTGCCCGATTCGCTGGAATGTTTATCGTCATGGCACCTGAAGCAGCCTCCGTATTCAATATGCCCGATATGGTCGGGATAGACATTCCAGGAGGCTTTCATGGCCGGGAAAATGTTCCTGGCATAGCCTGCGAGTATACCGTTTATGGCACGGTCAATATCAGGTTTTCTTTCGGAATAGATATCAGGATAAGATTCCTGATAGAAGCCGTTGATCAATTGACGGATGCTGTCACTGGCAATTTCCCGGTCCGGGTATTCGTTCTTCAGCACTTCCATCGAGATCCGTTTGATCTCCGGAAGGGTCACGGGTATTTCCCCCGAGGCGATGGCATGATCAATAAAGGTCTGCGGGGTAAGGTACTTGTGCGAAGGACGGTTGTGGCAATCCATGCAATCCATCGTCCGGGGCTGAGCGGCCTGCCGCGTTGAATCATCTGCCGGGTTTTCCGTATCGATATACAACGTTGTGTCTCCGGTAACCAGGTTGATTTTCCGGACCCAGGGCAGGTTCTCCCGGTCGCTGGCCGGATCGAGGTATTCAATCCGGATATCGGGATTGATATGCCAATGAATGCCTTCGGTGTTGCCCAACGAACTGTGGGAAGCAGCAACCTTCATTCTCAGGCTGATATCCCATTCGGTGTTGGTAGAATCGGCCAGGTAATGCTTTTCGGCAATGAGCTTATGGGAATAGAATTTCTCCGGCCAGTGGCATCTCTCGCAGGTCTCGCGGGCAGGACGCAGATCGGTGATCGGCGTCTCGATCGGCGTGGGCCAGCTTTTGGTCAGCGTCACCCATACCTGCCTCAATCCTGACAGTTTCGATTTTACGTACCAGCTGGCACCTGATCCGACATGACATTCCACGCAAGCCACATGGGCATGTTCCGAAACCTGGTAAGCAGTATATTCGGGTTCCATCACCTGGTGGCAGGTAGTGCCGCAGAATTGTACCGACTCGGTATAGTGAAAGGCTTCGTAACTGCCGATCCCGCTGAGGAAAAGCAGGATAACCGTTCCAACGGCGAAGATCAGGGTGGCATTCCGGTGACGCCGGTCGGTGAAATCAATGATCCAGGGCCTTCCTTCGGAGGGCTCAATCCCGCGCTTCATCCTCCGCATCCTGCCGATCATCCCGAGGGGTATTAACACCAGACCGAGGATCAGGAAAACAGGCAGGATGATGTAGGTGAACAACCCCAGATAACTGCCGCCTTCCTCGGTGAGGAAGCCAAACAGGAAAAAGAACAGGATCAGCAGGAGGCTGATCGCAGCCACGATGGCCCCGCTGATCGAGAACCGATTATTCAGGGACTTGGGAAGTTTCATATTCAAAGGTTTGATGTAAAGTTAGAATCTGTGGGGATAATACCAAGCCGTGACTCGTGATTCGTGACTGGTGACTCGTGACTCTTTTTTCATCACCCGTCTCTCGTCTCTGGTCTCTCGTCTCTTGTCTCTCGTCTCTCGTCTCTGGTCTCTTGTCTCTCGTCTATTTTAGCCTGATCCGTACCATGGCGCATCCGTGTTTTAGCGGAGCCTTGATGGTCAATGTGCCTGTATCAAAGGAGGATTGCAGCGGTTCGGTGTTTCCCTGGCCCGGGTAAAGCGCTTCACAGGTGGCTCCGGATAGATCTTTAACATTCCGGACCTTCACTGTGACCGTTGACCCGTCCTGGCCGAAAACCACAGGGACCACGTATCCGCCGGGGACTTCGAAAAGGTTAACTTTTGCGGCTCCATTTTCAACTTCCAGGCAATGGGATTCCAGTACCCATTTCTTGCCTTTCATGGCTGCCATCAGGGGACCGTAATCAAGGTATTGCTGATCCGTCCAGTCATCCGGCCAGATGCTGTGATCATTTCCGGGGAACGGAGCCATGGGGTACATGCCCATGTACAGGTATTTCTGGAAGAAAGCGTCGGGACCTTCCCTGTGCAGGTCGGAGCTGTCGTTGGTCCATCCCAGCGCGGGTTTCAGGATGCACATAAGGGCGCTGGTGTTCAGCGGTGATCCGGCATTGGTGAACTCATCGAAGATCCCATCAGCATATTTAAGCAGATCGAGCCGTTTGACATGATTATTCACAAAGATGGTTTTCCCGGCGTTGTGCATGATCGGTGCCAGATCCTCCATCAGGAGTTTCCAGGAGGTGATCAGGGAACGGGCCGGGCGGTCGAGGAACCAGGTAATCCCGTCATCGCGGGTTTCATTGTACATGCGGAGCCAGTCCATCCGGTCGATGGCAATACCTGAAGCCTCAGGTATGTATTTTACGTGTTTGCGGGCCTGGTCGAGCAGGAACTCCTTGTAAACCGGTTCGCCGGGGTCGGTAAGAATACCCAGTTCCCAGGTCAGCTGCGATCCGCCCGGCATGGTTTGCCGGTGCCAATAGACTGAATCCTTCAGCACCCGGTCGGGGGTGGGAAGCGTGGATCCGGGAAGCTTGTAATAGAAGAATTCGTTCGGGTCTTTCCACATCTCGTTTTCAGCCAATCCTTTCCGTGGAGGGATGGTCCGTTCCATTTTAGTGCCGAACTCCGTGACGTTAAAGTAGTTGAGCACATAAAAGCCCATCTGCTTCATGGTGCGGGCGTACCCGTTCATCCGGGCGATGGAGGTGGTGTCGCCTCCGAACCGGATCCATCGTTCACCTTCGGCAACCGGAGGAATGAACATGCCCATATAAGGAAAGTCGAAGCTGGCCTGCCAGTTGGTGGTATAAGCCATCTTTTTCATCTTATCGGCATCGAAGTTGGTTTCGAAGTTGCTGTAAGAACTGGTTCCGGCCATGTAGTGAGCTTTTTCCACCACCGGATTGAAATAATCAGGATAGTTCCGGCTCATCCAGCGGAGACCCCCGCGCCAGTCGGCTTCGTGCGCAACCAGGTTCATCGAGAATTTCAGGGGATGATCGGCAGATATCCGGTTATAGATCCGGTTAAATACCAGGGAACCGTCGCTACCGGTTGCCAGGGTCAGGTCGAGGATCTCGTCGTTGGGATCCAACACCAGGCTGATCCCGGTATCGCTCTCTTTTTGCAGGACTGATACCAGCGGGATGACAATCAGGTCGCGCTGATAGGGAATGAAAATATCATGGGGCTCTTCATAGCGGTAATACGGGGCACCGTACCAGAGGGTATCATCCACAAAGGCATGGGGGATCAGCGGATCGCCCCAGTTGAAATCCGAGGCAGGAACCGACATTGATTCCTGAACCGATGTGCCGGCTGGTGACGATTCTTTCCGGGCCATCCGCGGATCGCTCCAGGGAGCCCAGAAACGAGAGGTTTCGTTCACGGGCCATTTGATGCCCGAGCAGATCTTGGTGGTCCAGGGTTTGCCGGCACCCACCACCTCAAGTTCCCAACGGATGGTTTCCCCATCGGGCTTAAATCTATCGGTCACGGTGCACTGGTCTTTAGTCTTGGGATTGACGATGGTTCTCTCAATTTCCACAGC
>Ga0172375_10010455_pt1 | contig 12032 bp, 7 predicted proteins | sample LakKiv1m_FD_114537 | JGI IMG/M metagenome (GOLD analysis project Ga0172375, IMG submission 114537) | Freshwater microbial communities from Kabuno Bay, South-Kivu, Congo - kab_092012_11.1m | ecosystem: Environmental > Aquatic > Freshwater > Lake | place: Democratic Republic of the Congo... | reverse complement strand
GGTTCCGAAGAATAACGCCGCAAACATCCATCCCGCTAAAAACATTCTTTTCTTTTCCATCTTCCACCTCTTCAGCCTGAGTTCTTCGTTCTTTGTTCTTTGTTCTTCGCTTTCAGTCTTTAGTCTGTGGTCTTTAGTCTGTTGTCTGTAGTCCGTGGTCCGTTGTCTTTGGTCTTTGGTCTTTGGTCTTCAGTCTGTAGTCTGTTGTCTGTACTTTCCAGCGCTTTCAACACAATTCCCGGCGTGATCAATTCCGGTAAAATAACCGGGGCACTTTCGCCTCCACGTTTATAAAAAACATACAGAGGAACACTGTCCCGGCCGTATTCCGCCAAAGCCCGCGCAATGGCCGCATCATGGCTTGTCCAATCCGCCTTAAGCGCCGTGATTCCCAGCTCCTTCATTTTCCGTGCGATGCGGGGATTGCTCAATACCAGTCTTTCATTCACCTGACAGGTCAGGCACCAGGCCGCGGTGAAATCAATAAAAACAGGCTCTCCTTCCTTTCGGAGAGTATCAAAGCGTTCCTTTGAAAAAGGCTCCCACTGGATCTTCGTGCCCGAGGGTTCCTGTTTTCCCCGCTCCGTCGCCGGGCCCTGAAAATTCCGTCCCCAAAAAGCCAGAGCCAATCCTGCCAAGATAAAAACTGTCGCCGCAAGACGCGCGAAAACTTTTACCCACCGCGAATTTGACGGGACGGCCCATCGTCCCAGAATCCAGAGGCCGATTCCCAATGCAAGAAAACCGAGACACAAGGCAGCAACGGCCGCCGTTCCTTTTTGGAGCCCTAGGACCCAAACAAGCCAAAGCACGGTCGCCAGAAGAAGCAATCCCAGGAATTTCTTCAAAGAAACCATCCACTTCCCGGGCTTCGGCAGAAAATGCGTAAACACCGGGAAAAACGAAAGAAGCAAATAGGGAAAAGACATCCCCAATCCAAGGAAAGTAAAAATCAGGAATGACACGCGCGCCGGCTGAGAAAGGGCAAATCCCAAAGCCGTTCCCATGAACGGGGCCGTACAGGGCGTTGCCACCACGGTTGCCAGCACTCCGCTCAAAAATGAATTCGCCATACCGGAAGACCGGTCAAACGCCCCCCCTGCCCCAGAAAAAGAAGTCCCGATTTCAAAGACCCCGAACAAATTCAGTCCAAACGTGAAAAACAGGCAGGCCAGAAAAACAACAAACCCCGAGGACTGCAGTTGAAACCCCCATCCGATTTGTTCTCCCCCCGCCCGAAGCGCAATCAGAATCCCCGCGAGCGTCCAAAACGAGACCAGTACGCCTGAGGCAAAAACAAGGCCGTGTTTCCTTATTTTTCTCCTGTCCTGACCGGATTGAGCGGCAAAATTAAGGATTTTCAGCGACAACACCGGAAAAACGCACGGCATCAGATTCAAAATCAGTCCGCCGAGAAAAGCAAACAACACCGCGAACCGGAGCGACATGGGCTTGTCTGCTCTTGAAATTTTCCCGGTTCGAACAGGGGCAGGCTTTTTGATCGGCACGTCAATTTTCAGCGCATTCCCCGAAAATGTGTCGTTCCATCCCGTTCTGGAAAGCAATATCCCCTGAAGTCTTTTGGGGAAATTCTCCGAAATCGGAGATTTTTTCAAAGAAAGACGATATCCATGCCGCGTCTTCTCCAGGCGTTGTTTGGCGAAATGATCGATCATCGCGGGCCTTTCGGGAAAGAATTCCAAGTCCTGAAGATCCCGGCAATTCGGCGAAAGCGGCTTCAGCCGGGCTACAATCTTTTCGGGAAAATCGAAGGCCTGGATCTCCCAGCGGCTCGTCTCAAACGACATCCTGCCTCGAACATCCGCGAACGCCCCGGTCCACCGCCCATCCATTTTCGGAGTCTCTTCCGATACCGGCAACTCCAGCACAAGATCCGCTTTGCCGGGAACACAGATCTCTTTGCAGGCCAGCCATTCTGCCTTGGCCATAATTTTCTGACGCGACCCCGCCGGTACCGAACCGGAAGCCTTGATTTCGATCAAAAGATAGACTTCTCCTTCATATCCGTATGTCGCCATCGGTCCCTGCACAATTTTCTGCGGAAACGGCCATTGAATTTCCTCCGCCTGAAACCCCTCGGGAAGAACCCATTCGATAGAGGTCGCGAGTCCGGAATCCCCGGGATTTTTCCAGTACGTATGCCACCCCTCCTCCATTTTGAGGTGAAGGGCCACCCAAAACGAACTTCCCGGCCGGATCGATTGCATTTCGGAAATCAATTCCGCCTTGACCTGCGAATCCCCGGCAGGAGACGCAAAGAGAAGCGGAATCCCCGACGCCCATAGAAAACCCGCCAACAGTATTTTTCTGAATCCCAAGACCGCTGCGGAACTTTTTTTAGTTCGCGGATTCGTCAAAATTTTCCTCCTCGAATCTGACATACGTCTCCTTGAGAACTTTTTGCGTGAGCACCGCAACGAATTTCCCGGATTCTTCCAGGTGGGGCCAGTGCCCGGAATTCTCAAACCAGACGAACGTTTTCCCCTTCGGCGCCCGAAGCGCCTCAAAATAACGGGACGCGATTTCCGATGGCGCGATAAAATCAAATCTCCCTTCAAAAAAATACACCGGCACTCTGATTCCCGGGACCTCGGCGAACAAATCCACGTTTTGCATATTATCCCATAAAAGGCTGAAAGAAAAATACCCGCCCGCGAAAAGTCTCCAGAAATCGGCAAACGAATAATAAGGAGAAGGGAACCCGGTCCCGATCAGTTCAAAAATACCGGGTGCCCGGTGGAATCCTCCGCCGAAACTCTCAACCCATTTCCCCAGCACAAGCGGCTTTCCGAAATCCCGGTAAGGCGGAGGACCGATCCTCCGGAGCTCATGGGAGGCAATTCCATTCCCCGTTTTCCGGGCCTGTTCTTCGGCGAACCGGTAGGAAATTTCCTCGCCCGCACGAACGTTCACGACTTGCCCCATCCCGATACAGGCATAAACCAATTCCGGATCGCGCGCCGCGGCCATCAGAGCGATCGCCGATCCCCACGAATGTCCGGCAAGATAAACTTTTGGCGTCGCAAACCGCGTCCGCAGAAACCGGATCACTTCCCGCGTGTCGGAAACCAGTTGTTCGACCGTCATGGATTCTTCCGGAATCCCCGGCCGGTAGGATTTCCCCGCGCCCCGCTCGTCCCAATACGCCACGACAAAATGTTTTTCAAGCTCCGCCAGCGCGTGCGAGAAAGGCATCAACGGAAATCCCGGCCCGCCGTGCAGAAAAAGTAAAACAGGTTTTGTCCTTTTCTGTCCGCGTAAAAGGATCCATTGATTCACTCCGCCGATTTTCACTTCTTCAAGCGAATCCACTCCCCGGATCGAAGAAGGAAGCGTCTCCTGCCTGATTTGATAACGGAGAACCGCGCGGCAGACAAGAAGTAAAAGAAAACCCGCGGCCGCAATCATCAAAACAGACACAAAAATATTCCGCCATTTTTTCCAAAACCCCGGAACTCTTTTTTGCTTCCCGGCTTGCAGCTCTTTTTTCATGAAATTTTTCCGGCGCCCGTTTGACGGACTGCTCCCTTTCGCAATCCTTTACAGGGTATTAGTTTAGCACAATTTAATACTTCCGGGATGTTTTGCGGTAAAAAATCCGAAGGGCAATTTTCGAAAAACTTATTTGCGGGCGAGAAGGGTTTCCGCTTCTTTCAAAAGAATACAGGGCTCGCTGGACTCCACGAAACCTTCCAATCCTGTTTTCTCGCAAAGCCGTCTGAGCACGGCAAGATTAACCGCGCCCGAATACAGAATCATGGGAATTCCCGACGTCTTGGGAATACGCTTCAGTTTTCCGGCCAAAACATCTCCGGGGATATCGACCAGCCCCAGTTTGATCAACACAAGATCCGGCTGGCCGTCCACGATCATCTCAAACGCGGACGCTCCGCTTTTAGCGGCATCCACAATATAATCGGCGTTCACAAAAGCAGTCGCAAGACGGCCCGAAATAGTAGCGTCATCCTCGATGAGCAAAATCTTTTTCTGCTTTCGTTTGGCCGCGGCAACCGGGCGGGCAACCGGTTTCCCGCCGCTTCTTTTTACGATAATCATTTCGACTTCATTCACTAAATCGTCAATCTCAAACGGCTTGGTCATAAACCCGTCGACATTAAGATCCTTGAAAAGCTGTTCCAGATTCGCGCGCGCCGTCAGCACCAGGACGGGATAGCGGGATTTGCCCTCCAGCTGATTATAAATACAATCGTAGAACGCAATCCCTCCCATCTTGGGCATATTCATATCCAGAATAATCAGGTCGGGAGAAACGGATTCGAGTTTCTGAAGCCCCTCTTCTCCGTTATAAGCCGCGATCACTTCATAGCCGCAGTTGGTGAGAATTTCCCTCACCATCTCCACCAAATCGTGCTCATCGTCGATCAGAAGAATTTTTCTCTTGTCTGTCATCACCCGTTCTCCGCCGCGTTATTATGAAACCGGAAGCTCCACAAAAAAAGAGCTTCCTTTTCCGGTTTCCGATTCAGCCCAAATGCGCCCGTTGTGCCGTGAGACGATTTCTTTACAGATCGCGAGGCCCAAACCCGTTCCCCCGGCCTTTCGTTCCGCCGCGTTTCCCAACTGACGGAATTTTTGAAAAAGTTCCGGAAGATCTTCCCCGCTGATCCCGTGCCCGGTGTCCCGGACGCAAATTCTCACCTGCTTCGCGTCCGCATCAAAAACGCTTGAAACGGTCACCCCCCCGGTTTCGGTAAATTTAATCGCGTTACTGATCAAATTGCTCAAAAGCTGGTTTATTTTATCGGCATTCAATACCACTTCAGGAAGCCCAACCCCGAATTCTGTCTTCAGAAACAACCCCTTCTCCTCCGCGACGTGCTGATGACTTTCGGCCACTTCGCGGACAATCTGATTGATGTCCGCTTTTCCCATCGCGAGCTGGCGGATATCCGACTCGAGCTTTGTCAAATCCAGCACGTCATCAATCAGGCGCTTCAAGCGGTCCACATTCCCCTTCGCCATCCCCAGATATTTCTTCTGCGCCTCGTTCAACTCTCCGACCATTCCCTTCAAAATGAGATCCACCGCCATTTTAATGGCCGAAAGCGGCGTTCTCAGCTCGTGCGACACCGTGCTGGTAAATTCCGCCTGGATTTTATACATCCGCTCCAGTTCCGCTTTTGCCTTTTCAAGAAAGCGGTTTTTCTCGGCCAGCAGGACGGAAAGATTCCGGTTTTCCTCTGACAGATCGAAACGCCGGATGGAATCCCGCACAATCCGCTTCAGTTCTTCGGAATCCCACGGCTTGTTGACAAAACGGTAGACTTCCCCCTGATTGATGGCCTCTTCCGCCGCGTGGATGTCCGCATACCCCGTAAACAGGATTCGCATCGTGCTGGGCTGAAGGTCTTTGACTTTCTTCAGGAATTCCACGCCGGTGATGTCGGGCATTCTCTGATCGCTCATCACCACCTTGACATTCTCGCGTTTCAAAACCTTCAGCGCTTCTTCGGAATCCGCCGTCGCAAAAATTCCGTAAGGTTCTCCGGCAAACTCCCGCTTCAGGGCGTTCAAAATATTCACTTCATCATCCAGCACCAGAAGAAAACAATCCTTTTTCATGTCCGCTCCGTCATTTTTCCGTACCGCGTTTCCCTTTCTGTCATTCTGAGTCCGCCAAAAATTGTGGCGGACGAAAAATCTCTGAAAAAATCATTCCTTTCACAGCGCCAAGATCCTTCGCCACGCTCAGGATGACATTCGAAACAAGATTCTTCGTGCTTCGGGTTTGTTTTGTATTTCGCCGTCCGATTTTCGTATCTGGTTTTCATTTATTTCGTGTTTCGGTATTTTGGTGATTCAAATTTGTTTCGTGCTTCGTATTTATTTCGCGCATCGCACCTGGGGTGACGTCAAAAGACTTTCCCTTCAGTTACCCGGCGACAGGAAGCACAACCGTAAATTTAGTTCCTTTCCCGACTTCGCTCTCCACCTCAATCCGCCCACCATGCCGCTGAATCAAATCATAGCAGATGGAAAGCCCCAGCCCCGTCCCTTTTCCCGGTTCTTTTGTCGTAAAAAACGGGTCGAAAATCTTTTCGAGATTTTCGGGAGAAATCCCCGTCCCCGTATCGCTGACTTCCAGATACGCTTCAGAGCCTTTGGCGTAAGTTCGCACGATCACTTTTCCTTTCTCCGGAATCGCCTGCCCCGCGTTAATCAGAAGGTTGATCACCACCTGCCCGATCTCCTGGGCATTGCAGTTTACCGGGGAAATCTCGCCGTATTCCGTCTTCAGATCCACTTTATATTTAAGCTCGTTCCAGACAATATTGAGTATCCCCTGAACAATCTGATTCAAATCCTCCTTCCCGACGGTCCCCTTATCGGAACGGGCAAAAGTTCTTAAATCGAGGATGATCTTCCGCACGCGATCCACCCCGATCTGGGATTCCTGCAAAATTTCCCTCAAATCCGTCATCATCGCCTTCAAATCCCATTGTTCTTTCCACTTCGCGATTCGCGAAAGCGCCTCCCGGGCCTTTTGCGTCTCCTGACTTTCAACCGCCACCTTTAAATCCTCATAGGAGCCCAGAAGTTCCGTCAAAGCATCGTCGTATTTCCTCAAAGTCGCCAGATTGCTGTTCACAAAACTAACCGGATTATTGATTTCATGCGCGATCCCCGCGGCAAGCTGGCCGATGGCCGCCAGCTTTTCGGATTGGATAATCTGCTTCTGCGCCTTTTTCAGCTTTTCATGGGCTTCCGTAAGGTCATAGAGCATATTCTTCACCGCCCGGTGAGAAGCGACATGCTTCTCGTGCAGGTCTTTCAATTCCGCTTCGGTCTTCGCGCGTTTCTCGATTTCCCGGTTCAGGGATTCGATGGAAGTCGTCGAGCGTCTGAGATCCAGAATCATTTTCTTGAAAGCGGCCGTCACCTGGCCGATCTCGTCTTTCGTCACCACCCGGAGGGGAAAATCAAAATTCCCTTTCCCGAATTCCGTCACGGCATCCCGGAGATTGCCGAGAGGAAAAGTGATCGCGCGTGAAAGAACAAGCGCGATCATGACGGCCATCACGCTCAAAAAAGCCAGGGCAATCAGCAGTCGCAGACGAAGTTTCCTGACGGGCTCAAAGATTTTCTCCTCCGGATATTCCGTAATGAGATACCAGCCCAGATTTTTAAAATTCTGGCGGTCTTCGGACAGGGTATAGGCAAAAAAGGAACGGCCGGAGTGCAAATAGCCCGGAGCCGTGAAATATCCTTTCGCTCCTTTGATTTTCTTAAAAAATCCACGGCCCCGGACATTCCGGGCATCAGTGAGCACGTCCGCGTATTCCACTTCCCCTTTAGGATCAATCATGAACCTCTTGGCCCCCTGAGAACTTTCCCGCAATTCCAGCTCCTTAACACTGTTGAGCAGGCCTTGAATATTCAGCACGACCTTTATCACCCCCGCGAAACGCCCCTCATCGTCCTGGGCGCGAATCCCAACGCTCAACGCGGTGGTTTCAGAACTTTCATCAAAATCCATCCCCTCGATCACGATTCCACTTTTCTCCGCCTCCTGCCACCAGAGTTCATCATCCTGCCGGTAATCCGTTGTCTTGCCGGTTTGCGCGATATTTCCCCCGAATTGATTCGTAACAAAGACTTCCGCGAAAGCGTTTTTCTCGCCATACACCTCTTCATACCTCACCATTTTATCCCGCAACAGCCGGGAAACCGGAGCATCGATCAAAGAGGCCTCAAACGGAGTGATGATTTTTTTCCCGGCAGATCTCCATTCCCTGTCCTTCTCATTGATATAAGCCTGAACATCCTTCATTTCTCCGAATTCCTGATTGGACAGGGAAAGCGCTTTCCGCAATTCGGGATTGAGAAGAAATTCGCGAAAGTGGTTGATTTTCCGGAAGATATCGCGCTCCAGGATATCCAGACTCTCCATATTTAAAGTGACCGCGTGCTCACTGAGAGCGCGGCTGAGCGCGTCGATGCTCGTCTTTATCGTAAGACTCCCAAACAGCCAGATCGACAACACCAAAGCCAGAAAACCCAATCCGAGTTTCGGGATCAACTTCATGCGTCACACCCTTCCTTGAAAATACGAAATACGAATACCGAAACACAAAACAAATAAAAACTAAATACAAATTAAAACAAGATTCTTCGCGGAGTTTATCCTTGAGGCGCGAAGATCCTTCGGCGGCTCACGCCGCCTCAAGGATGACACACACCAAAGGGCTTCACAAAATAACACAAAAAATAGAGCCTTTCCGTATCACTCCTCCAGGAAAGATAAATTATAGGGCTCAGGTTGCCCGAGTTTTTTGCTCAGCTCGTTCACTTTCTTTTTCAAATCAATCATCACATTTTCCCGGTTCACCGCCGCGCGCTCAAACTGTTGAAGATCCTCCAGATTCTTCCGGAGCTCTGCCTCCCAGCTTTTGCGTATCGTAATGTCGTTGAAAGTCAAAACCACCCCCACGGATTTTCCGCCCTCCAGAATAGGCGTCGAAATATATTCAACCGGAAAGCTTGTTCCGTCTTTTCTCCAAAAAACCTCCGTATCCGAAAAACAAGCAGCCCCCTGCAGGCAGGCCGCGAGAATCCGGCAGTCTTTTTTCAGACACGGTGTTCCGTCCGGGCGTGTATGATGCCAGGTTTCGTGGCTGTTCCGGTTAACCAGCTCCTCCGTTTTCCAGCCCAGCAATTTTTCGGCGGCCGGATTGACAAACATGTGTTTGCCTTCCAAATCCAGTCCCAGAATTCCTTCTCCCGCCGAGTTCAGAATCAACTCATTCCGGCGGCGGAGCCGTTCCAGACGCTCCTCCGCTTTCCGGCGCTGCAAAATCTGCCATATCCCGGCCATAAACGAATGCAGTTGCGTCACATCGGAGGGATCATAATCGGTCTCTTTGTTACCGACCCCGGCAACCGCCACGATGCGATCGCCTTCGAAAACAGGCAGGCTCATATGCCGGACCAATCGCACATGCCCTTTCGGCATTCTTTTTTCACGATCCGGAAGCGATTCATAGTCATTTGCCATGACTGGTTTCCGCCGGCGAACCGGTTCTCCCAGTAAGCCGATCCCCGCGACCGGAAAAACAATCGGCTTTTCCAGAATAGCGCATTCCGCCATCACTTCTTTCGACCAAATCGGAATTGTCAGGATGGATTCTTCCTCATTCAAAAATCCGATATAACCGATCCGGCTTTTCGTAAGTTTCAATCCGGCTTCCAGCGCGAATTCCAGAATCTTCTGTTGCGAAGCATGCGGTATTTGAGAAGCCTCGAGAAGAATTTTCATGCGCTCTTCGTTGGAACGCAACTCTTTTTCCGCTTTCTTGACCAGAGAAATATCACGCACCGTGGCTTGAATCAGGGTTTTTTCGCCAAAATTCAGGGCCGTCAACAGCACCGTGCAGGGAAACGCTTCGCCATTTAATTGTTTGTGCGTCCACTCAAAAAAATGAGAGCCGTTTCGCATCGCCGTCTCGATCATTTCCCTTGCTTTCACGGCGGAAGATTGACCATCCGGCTGGTTTTCGGGCGAGACGTCCCACGGACCGAGCGAGCTAAACTCCTTCTCGCTTTTCACGCCAAACAATTTTAAAGACGCCGGATTTCCGGAAGTGAAGCGAAACGAAGGCGGCTCCAGGGTCATCAGGGCGTCCCGAGACTCTTCAAAAAGACGCCGGTGCCGTTCCTCGCTCTCCTTCAACGCCTTCTCCACGCGTTTTCGTTCGGTAATGTCCCGGATTACGGCCTGATAACGTTTCTTTCCGTTGACCTCAAAAGCGCGCAGATGAATTTCGACCGGAAATTTCGTTCCGTCTTTTCGCTGATGCACGGTCTCGAAAAGCGCCGTTCCTGAAGTTTGCGCCAGCCGGGTCTGTTCCATGAACGCGCCCTTTGTCTCGGGCGCCCGGCATTGCGACGCGTGCATTTTCGTCAACTCTTCCCGGGTATAACCGTACAGTTCCACCGTATAATCATTCACTTCCAGAAAGTGCAGGTTTTCATCGAGAAGAATAATGGCATCCGTCGCGTACTTCGACAGGTAAACGATGCGAGTCGTCAGCTCTTTCTCTTTCTCCTCCGCCCGTATTCGCTCGGTAATGTCCCTGAAGATTCCGACAAGATATGGCCGTCCCCGGAGTTCAATGATAGCGGTACTGATCGATACGGGAATCCTCATGCCGTCTTTCCGCACCACAAAAGATTCGGCCGCTATTTTTTCCCCGCCTGCTTGACGCGCAAATACGCTCATGATGTCCTTTACTGTTTCCGGAGGATGAAGAGCATCCGCGCGCATGGACAAGATTTCCTCTCGCGTGCGGTCCATGAGCGCTTCCGCCTTCTTGTTGCAATCGGTGAGCATCCTCGTCTCGCGGTCTGCAACAAAAATAGCGTCCGCGCTGTCTTCGAATAAAGCCTTATATTGTTTCTCGCTCGCGCTCAAGGCTTCCTCCAGTTTCCTGCGTTCAGTGATATCGCGGGAAACGCCCAGGACCCCGAAAATCCGGCGGTTTGCGTCATACAACGGAACTTTATAAGTGTCAAAAACACGTATTTCCCCTCCCACATTGGCAGGGTCACTCCAATTGTGAACAACTTTCCCGCCAAGGACTTCCCGGTCATCATTCTCAAATCCATGGATCCCCTTGGCCGGGTCTCCATGGACCAGTTCGCTCGTCCATCCGTTTTCGATATCCGTGTGCCCGACCATCTGTTCGGGCTTCCTGCCAACCGCGGCGGCAAACGCGTCATTGCAAAGAATGGTCCGGAGTTCCCGGTCTTTGACAAAAATCATATCAACCGAGGCATTCAGCACTTTTTCCAGTAACTGCCGGGCGCTGAATAACTCATCCTCCATCTTTTTCCGTTCGGTAATATCGCGGGAATTGACCACAGCCGCTTTCACAACGGGATTGTCCAGGAGATTTTTACTGACCGTCTCCAGAAAGCGCCAGGAACCGTCCTTGTGCCGGAAACGTAATTCCAATGTAAGGATCGAACCCGGCTCCTTTACTTTTTCGCTAAACACCCCGGCGACCCGGAGCCGGTCTTCCGGATGAATCAATTCAAACACGTTCTTTCCAATCAATTCGTCAGGCTTGTATCCCAGCATCCGTTCGATGGAAGGGCTTTCGTATTGAATCGTCCCGTCCGCTCCTAAAAGGGTAATAACATCCATCATATTTTCGATCAATGAACGGAAGTACTCCTCGCGATTTACGAGCTCTTCCTCCGCCCGTTTTTTCTCAAGTTCCAGGCGCTTGATTTCAAGCGCGCTTTTCACCGCCTCCCCGATACGAAGCAAATGGTCTTTCAGCACATAATCCGTCGCTCCGCTCTTGATGCAATTCACGGCGGTTTGTTCGTTAATCGATCCGGTCACCATGATAAAAGGAGCGAAAGGGACCCTCTCGCAGGCCAGCTGAAGGGCCCGCATTCCGTCAAAGTGAGGAAGCGCGTAATCGGAAAGGATCACATCGGGCTTGAAATCTTTCAATTCCTGGAGAAAGTCCGCTTCGGTCTCAACACGCTTCGAGACAAAAACAAGGCCCGACTTCTTCAACTCCCTCTCCATCAGTTCCGCGTCGCTTGCGACGTCCTCAAGAATCAAAATGCGAATTGTTTCCGCCATAAAACGCTCCGTTTCATTTAAGGACTAATTGAGGGGCCGGGGAGTTTTCCCGACCCACTCACCCTGAGTGAAGCCCTGCTGTCCAGGGCGGAATCGAAGGCCTCTTTAATGAGGTGATATGTTAAAGCTTCAGCGTCATTATTTGAGGTAAACTGACTACCTCTAAATGAAAGGAGCTGCTGATGCTTACCACCATTCATCCTCAAGATTACGATGTTTTTGTTTCTCTTGATGTTGATAAGAAAAGTTACGCAATTAGCTTTAAAGAATCACTACTGTCCGGTTATAAGTTGAGCAACATGAACTGGTTCTGAGATTCGATTTTTTGATTTTGCGGTTCGAATCCCGTAAGTGCCTGATAGATATGGGTTTTCTCGAAAAGCATAATGCT
>Ga0172375_10010450_pt1 | contig 12039 bp, 8 predicted proteins | sample LakKiv1m_FD_114537 | JGI IMG/M metagenome (GOLD analysis project Ga0172375, IMG submission 114537) | Freshwater microbial communities from Kabuno Bay, South-Kivu, Congo - kab_092012_11.1m | ecosystem: Environmental > Aquatic > Freshwater > Lake | place: Democratic Republic of the Congo... | reverse complement strand
TGCTACATTTTGGACAATGTTTTTTTTCATCATTCTCAGCTACCATTGAGTTTTGTTCCTGTAAATTTATATAATGTATTTACTTATATAAATTCCAGCAACACTTTTTGACTATTATGCCCAGTATGACGAAGGGCATTTAAATGTTATCACAAAATTAAAACAATTACTTTGAATTCTCATCTTATTATATAAATAATTTATATTAGGGCATCAATAAAAAGTGAAATTAAGAAATGGAACGATTAGCATATCAAATCAACAAAGCAGGTTCAATCGACAAGCTAAAACTGGTCACAGAAAATCTTTCCGATCCATCAAAGAATGAAGTTACAGTCCAGGTAAAAGCAATAGGATTAAACTTTGCAGATATTTTTGCAATACAAGGATTGTACTCTGCAACTCCAAAAGAAAGTTTTGTTCCTGGTTTAGAATATTCCGGAATCATAATCAAAAAAGGGAATGATGTAACTGAATTTGAAATTGGTGACAAAATTATGGGTGCGATCAGATTTGGGGCTTACACAAATTATTTAAACATCAACAAAAATTATATTCAACAATTGCCGGAGGGTTGGAGTTTTGAAGAAGGAGCGGCATTTATCGTTCAATCACTAACTGCATACTATTCTCTGGTTGAACTAGGGAATATTAAAAATGGATCCACAGTTCTTATTCATTCTGCTGCTGGTGGTGTTGGAATTTATGCAAATAGAATCGCAAAAAGATTTAATGCTTATACTATTGGCTCAGTCGGAACTGAGAAGAAAATTGATCTCCTTAAAAAGGAAGGATATGATGCTGTAATTGTCAGAGATAATGGTTTTTCGGAAAAACTAAAAAAGAGTTTAGAAAACAGAGATCTTGATATTGTTTTGGAATGTATAGGTGGAAAAATATTTGCAGAAAGTTTTAAACAAATGAGTGCGGGAGGAAGAATAATTGTTTATGGTGCGGCACAATTTTCAACAGGCAGTTCTTCTCCCAATTATTTTAAGGTTCTTACAAAATATCTAACACGTCCGAAAGTTGATCCGCTTTCTCTATCCGATAAAAATAAAAGTGTAATGGGATTTAACCTTATTTACTTGTGGGATAAGGTTGAACTTATGAAAAAATATCTTATCAATATTTTAGAGATGAATCTTCCCAAACCAATGATTGGTGAGATGTCTGACTTTAAAGATTTATTAAGCGCTGTAAAAAAATTTCAATCTGGACAGACCGTTGGTAAAGTTGTAGTGAGGATCACATAATTACTAAATTCTGACTTCTCCCCATACTTCCGTAAATTAGCACCTCAAATTTTAATCACTTGGAGAACGATGAAAAAAATAAGAAATATAGCCATAATTGCCCACGTTGATCATGGTAAGACCACACTTGTAGATCAGATATTATCACAATGTGCTGTCTTCAGAAAAAATCAGGTTGTACGTGAAAGATTTCTTGATTCGAATGATCTTGAACGAGAGCGCGGTATAACTATCCTTGCAAAAAATATTAGCATACCTTATAAAGATTATAAAATAAATGTTATTGATACTCCAGGTCATGCTGATTTTGGTGGTGAAGTTGAGCGAGTATTAAAAATGGCGGATGGTGTTTTATTGTTAGTTGATTCATTTGAAGGTCCGATGCCGCAGACAAGATTTGTGCTTGAAAAAGCATTAGCGCTTCACTTGCTGCCAATTGTTGTAATCAATAAAGTAGATCGACCGGATAACAGACCTGTTGAAGTTCTTGATGAAATTTATGATCTGTTTATTGAACTTGACGCTAACGAAGATCAACTTGATTTTCCAGTAATCTATGCAAGCGGCCGTGATGGCTGGGCAGTAAAAGATCTGAAGGATGAACATAAGGACTTAATTCCATTACTTGATTCTATCATTGATGATATTCCTGCCCCGCCAACCAAAAAAGGAACCGTGCAGCTTCAAATAATGACTTTAGATTATAACGATTACGTAGGACGAATCGGTATCGGCAGAGTGTTTCGAGGCAAGCTTAAGAAGCTAGAAAAACTTTCTATCATAAAAAGAAACGGAACGATTCATCCAATTACTATAAAACAGCTTTTTATTTTCGAAGGTTTAAATCGTCTTGAAGTAGAAGAAGTATCGTGTGGAGATATTTGTGCTATAGTTGGGATTGAAGATGTGGATATTGGTGATACTATTGCTGATGCAGAAAATCCTGAGCCGCTTCCTATAATTTCTATTGATGAACCAACAATCAGCATGACATTTACAGTTAATAACTCTCCATTCTATGGAAGAGAAGGAAAGTTTGTTACATCGCGCCAGCTAAGAGACAGATTGTTTAAAGAGCTTGAACACAACGTTGCGTTACGTGTTCAGGAAACAGCATCACCGGATGCATACAGAGTTTCTGGTCGCGGCATTTTGCATCTATCAATTCTGATTGAAAACATGCGCCGTGAAGGTTATGAACTTCAGATACGCGAGCCAAAAGTTATTTATAAAACGATAGAAAATAGGAAAGCAGAACCGATTGAAATTATGGTTGTTGATGTTCCTGCTGAGTTTGCCGGTAAAGTAATAGAACTTGTTGGACAACGCAGAGGTGAACTGATGAAGATGGAAAATAAGGGTAGTATGAATAAAATTGAGTTTCACATTCCATCACGAGGAATTATGGGTTTACGAACAAAAGTATTAACCGCAACTCAGGGTGAAGCTGTTATGCATCACAGATTTTATCAATATGAATTTTTTAAGGGCTCTATTGGAACAGCAAAAAGCGGGGTCATAATATCAATGGAAGAAGGTATTGCAACTGCTTATGCAATTGATGGTTTGCAGGACAGAGGCAAATTTTTTATTGAGCCGGGTGAAATAGTTTACAAAGGACAGATCATCGGAGAACACACAAAAGAAAATGATATTGAAGTAAATGTTCAACGAGGTAAAAAATTATCTAACATGCGTGCTTCAGGTTCGGATAAAGCAGTAAAGATTACTCCCGCAATAAAATTTTCTTTGGAAGAAGCATTAGAATATATTGAAGATGATGAAATGGTTGAGGTTACACCAAAATCAATAAGATTAAGAAAACTTTATTTAGATACGAACGATAGAAAAAGATTTAACTTAGGCAAGCTTGCCCAACAGTAAATATAAAATTTAACTTCAGACAAGATAATAATTTTGCAATCTGTCCGCCGCGGCGGATTGCTTCGGAATCTTTCTCTTATAATTATAGAACAAATATTTCTTCGGAATTATAAATTTTTATTTTGTCTGATAAGGTTTGATTCGCAGATTTGATCATAGCCTCTGCAACTTGTGAAGCCTTAATTGGTCGATATTTTTTTAGAGCTGGAATGATTTTAGTAAATGTTCCGGCTATTTTTATTCCTAATGATTCACCAAATCTTTTTTCACTTCGGTCACCAGCAAGTATTGATGGTCGGAAGATTCGAATCCGATCAAAACTTAATTGCTGAACTTTTTCATCAAGGGTTCCTTTCATATTCAAATAGAAGTTATATGATTTAGAATTAGCACCTAAAGAAGAAACAAGTAGATAATTTTTCACACCATTTTCAGAAGCCGCATTTGCAGCTTCATATTGATAAGTAAAATCAATTTTGTATTGTGCCTCTCTACTCCCCGCTTTTTTTATTGTAGTCCCAAGAGCAGAATAAAATTCATCTCCTGATAAATTATTTTTCCACAATGCAATATTATCAAAATCAACTATGTGTACTTCAAGCTTGGGATTATTTATGTTGAGAGATCTTCGCACAAATACTTTAACTTTTTCGTAGCGATTATCTTCAAGAAGTTTTTGTGTGATTAAATTTCCTACTAATCCTGTTGCTCCAATTACAATTGCAGTTTTCATACAAACTACTCTACAATTATTTCATCAATCATCAACCAGGGCTTTCCGCCGGCTTCTGGATGCCACGATGGCAGTTCAGCAAGATTTTTTGCAAATATTTTTACATACCTACCTCTAGTATTCTGAACAACTACAGAAAAATCTTTTTGCACCCAATCAGGATTTCTAAGAGTAGAGATCACATCAACTCTTCCAACATTTCTAAAGTCATTTCCATTTTCTGAAACAAAAAACTCAATATATTCAGGAAATACAATCCATGATGATGATGCCTGGAAAAAGCCTATTGATATTTTATTTACATCCGTCATTTCTTCTAAATCAATCATAGCCTCAAAATCAGTTCCCTGATAACCCTGCCAGGATTTATCACCACCGCGGAAACTATCTGAGCCCCGCATTCCGTCAGTTAATGCTTCAACTCCACCCGCAGAATATTTTTCACTGAATCGGAAAGTCAAATCCACTTTTTTTCTTGCTGCTTTATTAAAAGTAAAATTATGCTTAAATATTTTTCCAACGTTGTTTTTGCTGCGGGCAAAACTAAATTCTAACTCTTCGGTTTGTGGAACCTGAATATTAAATACTTCCACACCCATTGGATTAGACATCATCGGACCACGCTGTTTACTATAAATATAAAGATTTATGTCCTTCTGCAGCTGAGTGATTTTCAGATCAAAAGCATTAGTGTTTGTATTAAAAGTTTTAATGATTTCAAACGGTTTCGTTTCCAATCCATAACTTACACCAAGCAAATCCAATCTGTTATAGTGCTCTTGAACTCTCTGTCTGAAATCTTCGTAATCTCTTTCTGCGGGATAAGTCCAAACTACTTCTGACAGCGCAAGCATACGAGGAAATAATCTATCGTCAATTAATTCTTGAGGAGCATACTCACTCCACATATTTCCTTCGCTTCCAAGAACGTGTTTTCTTTCTTCTTCAGTTAATTCTGGTGGAACAGGATCAAACAAATAAACTTTTTGCATATCAGTTACATCTACAGGATAATCAAAATAGCAATGGCTTGTTGGAGATACTATAACATCGTGCCCTTGTTTAGCAGCATCTATTGCACCTTTAACGCCGCGCCATGATTGTACAGTTGCTTCAGGTGCAAGTCCACCTTCAAGAATTTCATCCCAGCCAACAATTTGTTTCCCTTTGGAATTGATGAACTTTTCCATTCGTTTAATGAAATAACTTTGTAGTTCATGTTCATCATTTAACCCTTCATCTTTAATTCTTTTTTGACACTTTGAACATTCTTTCCATCTGTTTTTTGGTGCCTCATCTCCGCCAATATGAATATATTTTCCCGGAAATAAATCTACAACTTCGCTAACCACATCTTCTAAAAACTGAAATGTTTTTTCGTTACCGGCACAATAAATATCGTAATAAATTCCCCAAAACGTACCAACCTCAAATGGACCACCTGTACAGGATATTTCCGGATAGCATGAAATTGCTGCCGTCGAATGTCCGGGCATTTCAATCTCCGGAACAACACTTATAAATCTGCTTGCCGCATATTCTACAACTTCCTTAATATCTTCCTGAGTATAAAATCCGCCATAATTAGATCCATCATCATAGGTTCTGAACGCTCCTTTTTTAGTAAGCTCAGGATATTTTTTAATTTCAATTCTCCATGCCTGATCCTCAGTTAAGTGCCAGTGAAGAGTGTTGAACTTATGATACGCAAGTAAATCAATGTATCTTTTTACAAATTCTTTTGTCATAAAATGGCGGCAGCAATCAAGATTTAGTCCACGCCATGAAAATTCAGGTTCGTCAAGAATTACCACACAAGGAATTTTCCATTCAACATTTTCAACTTTTGTTTTTGATTCGATTTCAATTGGAAGCAGTTGACGAAGCGATTGAATCCCATAGAATAATCCATTTACTTCAGAAGCCTCAATCATTACATTATTTTTATTTACTACAAGAGTGTAACCTTCTTTTCCATAATCACTGTTAGTGTTGGAAATAGAAATGATAATTGAACTATCTTCTACTTTATTATTCCACTCGTTAAGATTTAAATTAAAGCCAGTTGCTGGATTGAGAATCTCATTTAAGTATTCAGCAATTAGTTTCGCATCTTTTTTATAAAGGATTTTTGTGGAAGCATCTAACTTAAAGGCGCCTTCATTTACAATCAGGCTTTTGGGTTTTGGTATGATGTTTATTTTCCCCTCCATGGACTGCGATGAAATATTAACGAATGATATTGATGTTAATATAAAAAACAGTGAAATGAAAATATTTTTCATGGTATTTATTTATTTGTGATAAAATATTATTCAGTAAAAACCCCTTTGATATAATTAAACTCTTCTAAGGTAAGTGGATTATCTACTCCACTCAAATTAGATTTTACCTGATCAAGATTTCTAAATCCTGGAATTACTGCTCCAACTTGTTTATAAAATAAAAGATATTGCAAAGCCGCGCGTGAGAGTTCCTGATTAGATGGTCCGAATTTGTTTTTAAGTTTTTCAATCTTCGGTTCAAGCTTTGCAAGATTTTCAGGCTTAAATCTCTCGGCATTTGCCCGATGATCACCCGCATCAAATTGCGGCGGATTACCTTGATGATATTTACCAAGTAATAAGCCCTGTGATAATGGACCAAATGCAACAAATGAAATATTGTATTTATCTAAAAGCTGGCGAGTTGGGGAATTATCCTGCACAAATCTATCATCTAATGCGCTGGAAAAACTTTGTATTACATCAGGTTTAACTTTGGGAATTAGTTTTACAAAATCTTCGTGCGTATAAGCAGACTGTCCAATCAATCTAATCTTACCCTCATCACGCAGTTTGTACATAACTTCTATTGCATCATCAAGATATTTATCATTTTCACCAAAATCTCCATGATGGAAATAATAAAGGTCAATATAATCTCTTTTAAGATTGATTAAAGATTGTTCGCATTGGTGACGAATGTGTGCGGGTTCATAGGCGTGCTGGGCAGTTCCGGGAAACCAGCCGATTTTTGTTGCAATGATAAATTTATTAGTACGCTTGCCAAGGATGCGTGCAAGCATTCTTTCAGCTCTGCCGTTACCGTACACGTCCGCATTATCAAAATGATTTACGCCATGATCAATAGCATAATTTATTGCTTCTGCAATTTCAGTTTCATTAACATTAGCCCAGCCGTTCGGTGTACCGTTTACCCAATTGAGTCCGCCCATTGTCCAGCATCCAAGACTAATCTCTGAAACTTCTACATCAGATTTCCCAAGTTTTCTATATTTCATTTTATTTCCCTCTTAAATGTCTAAGCAAAAATATAAAAGAATAATAGGATATTGAACTATAATTAAAATAATTAATCAATTTAGATTTTGTGCAGACAGTAATATTTATGAAGAGTAGAATCTTAATCAGGCACTAAAATAATAATGGGCAGGATAATAACGCTTATTCTTATCCTGCCTTTAGAAGGGATAACACATAGTCATTAGCTCAAGTTAAAAATCAATAAGATATTCAGTACCATTTAGCTTATGGTAACTGTAGTATAAGTTTTTGCAAATTTTGCTTACCCTTTCATTGTCATCAAATATTGCAACACCTCTTAATCGGTATATACCAATACTGTTACCAAGATTGAATAATGCCAATGCCGCAGAAATTCGCTCTTCATCTGTTTGTCCATTTTCGAGCATAACTAATAGTGGTATCATAGCTATGGATGCATCATCACTTTTGATATATGTATTATGAATCAAATCAAATAATACATTCGAAGAACTTATGCGCAGACCATAATTATTGGATTTAATTCCTTCAGTTAGATTATCCACTGCACCCGATTTTTGCTCTGAAGAAAGCACGGTTTGAGGTAAAGCAACCGGTAAAAGTACAAATGCTATTAGCACAATTAGTAAGGTTTTCATTTCTTGCTCCTTTTTAATTTATTAAAACTACTATGCTAAAATAATTTTAAAAGAGCGTTTGGCTACTAAGTTGTTATGAGTGGTCTATTTATAATTTAAGAAGTAATTATTGGGATGTGAGAGTTGAACTAAAGCAATGCCCAAGTTTGAAGGTTAAAAAGTAAAATATTTTCTTGCAGCCATTTCGGTGGAATTTTCATAGGAGTTTACTTGCAATTTCTTAAAATTAAAGAAGTCTCCGATACAATGATGTAACGGAGACTTATCTCAAATCTTTATTATTTAATGATTGCCATCTTCTTCGTTTGTATAAAATCTCCAGCTTTTAGTTGTTAGTAGTAAACTCCACTGGGCAATGTAGAATTTACAATGTACAATTTAGAATGAATGCCAGCTTCAATGTATTCATTTACAATTGTTTCCACTTCCTGCCCAAGTGAATTATACAATTTGATAGATTGCCAACTGCCAATTGGCGACTGCCAACTGATTGTGGTACCTGGATTAAATGGATTTGGAAAATTCTGATTTAATAAGAATTCTTCGGGAAAATTGTTTGAAATACATACAACATCTGTAATAATATTACCGGTTGGATTTCTTTTATAGTAAATGTCATCATTGTTTGCTGGGTCATCCTGCCAAATTAAATGGACTGCAGAATCTGATACTACAACAAATGAATTTTCTGAATCTGAAGAATTATTCGTGATGCGTGTTTCTGTTTCCCAGGTGCTTCCATAATCGGTTGACCGTAAATAATATATTTCCCAAACTTCATTCCAGCTTATGTGCACAAAGTTTGATGAGACTGCTATTGACGGTCTTCCTGACGCACTTGGAGTATTTGTAATCCGAATATCTTCAGACCAATTTAATCCGGCGTCAGTTGATTTTTTATAATAAACTTCACCATTACCAATTCCATTTCGGCTGTCACTCCAGACAACATTAATATTAGTTTCTTCAACAGCTAAAGTCGGAGTTTCAGATTCACCTAAACTGTTTGTCAAACGAACATCTCCTGACCAGTTGGCCCCATTATCAGTTGATATCTTAAAATAAATTTCTTTATCGTTATCTCGTTCATCCTGCCAAACAACATAAATGGAATTATTCCATGTTGCTATACTCGCGCGTTCTGAAATTGACGCATCGTTTGTTAACCGTACATCAGGCTGCCATGTTATTCCATTATCTGTGGAGCGCTTATAATATATTTCCCAGTTGCCATCTCTTAAATCGTGCCATACGATGTGAATATTATTTCCGGAAACAGCGAGAGATGGTATTCCCGGTTCTGATGGATTTGAAGTTAACTTATCATCTATTGACCAACTAATTCCGTTATCAGTTGATTTTTTATAATAAATTTCTGGATGAAAACTTTCATCTCGGTCATCCATCCATACAATATGAACATTTGAACCAGAAACTGCAATTGAAGGATATTCCGACCAACCTATACTATTTGTTAGCCTTGTATCTGTTTGCCAGGTTAATCCATTATCGGTGGATCGATTATAATAAATCTCTCTGTCAAGATCCCGCCCATCCCACCAGATTACATAAAGATTATCACCATCCGCAGCAATGCAACGAGCATTGTTGTATGATAAATATGATGATGCCGGATCGGTTGTTAATCTGAAATCTGGCTGCCACTGAGCATAAGAATAAACTACAAATACTAAAAACAAAATACTGGTCAAAAAAATTTTCATTTTGTGCCTCTCACTTAATTAATATCATTTTTTTTGTTTGAATAAAATCACCTGCTTTAAGCTGATAGAATAAAATTCCGGATGCTGCATATCGGATGCTTGATGCTGGATTAAATTCAACCTCGTAAGTGCCTGGTGCTTTTTCTTCATTTACCAGTGTTGCTATTTCATTTCCTAGAACATCATAAACTTTTAAAGTTACACTACTACTTGCCGGTATCTGAAAACTGATAATTGTTGAGGGATTAAATGGATTTGGGTAGTTCTGATGTAATATAAAATCTGATATAATTTCGTTGTCTAAATCGTCATCAATGTCTGTAACTCCACCTGTATTTGTCCGGATCACAGTTCCACCACCACCAACAACAATTCCTGTATTTGAATCAATGAAACGTACTTCTTTTAAATACCAGTCTGTTGGCGACTCCTGTAAAGCCCAGTTTTGTCCGCCATCTGTAGTATGAATTATTTTCCCACCGGTTCCAACTGCTGTTCCTGTATCAGCATTGGTAAAACATACACTATATAAATAAACACTAGTTGGACTTGTCTGGCTTATCCAATTTACACCGGCATTTGTTGTATTAAGAATTACACCACCCGATCCCGTTGCTGTTCCATTATTTGCATCCCCAAAAGAAACAGCGAAGAGATTTTCTGTTGTTGTAATAGAATGAAGTATCCAATTAGCGCCACCATTGGTTGTGTGAAGAATTGTTCCAGCATTTCCTACTATTGTACCTGTATTTGCATCCGTGAAATAAACATCATGAAGAACATAGTTAACGGGACTGGTCTGAATTGTCCAGTTCATTCCTCCATCGGTTGTGCGAATAATTGTACCAACGGCACCGACTGCAGTGCCTGTATTAGAATCAGTGAAATAAACACTAATAAACCCGTTTGTTGTCGGGCTTGTCTGACTAATCCAATTGGTTCCGCCATTAGTTGTGCGTAAAATTAATCCATTACTTCCAACTGCAGTCCCAGTATTTGCATCAGTGAAATAAACCCCATCTAAATCATCTGATGTTGGATATGATTGATTAACCCAGCTAGTACCGCCGTCTGTTGTACGGAGTATTAAACCAGCTTCCCCTACCAATGTATATGTATTTTCATTTATGAAGGAAGCGCTGTATAGCACACCAACTTGTGGATTTGGACTTTGAAGAAACCAACCAGATTGAGCAAAAGAAATTTCGGGTATGATTAATAGCGCTATTATTATTGAACGCTTTAAGTTTAACATTTTATTGCTTTCTAAGTTATTATTATTTCACTAGAATCATCTTTTTTGATTGAATAAAATCGCCTGCAGTTAATTTGTACAAGTAAATACCCGAACTTAATTTTGAACTCCTTGTTCCAAACTCAACATTATAAACTCCCGCTGGTTTTTCTTCGTTTACAAGAGTTACTATTTCATTTCCAAGTACATCATAAACTTTTAGTGTAACTTGGGAGATGCTGGATACTTGATACCGGATACTTGTAGAAGGATTAAACGGATTTGGATAGTTCTGCATCAATGCGAACTCAGTTGGTATAAGTTCCACATCTTCAACATCAGTATAGAGAAAATTAAAATGATTTATCTCTGACCAGGGACCTGTTCCGCCATCATTTATTGTTCTTACTTTCCAATACTGGTTATCATAGTATATAAAAAACTCATATTCTAAAACTACAGATGAAATATTAATCATTGTATCCTGAATAACTGTGTTAAATAAAGAATCACTTGCTATAATTAATTGGTACTCATTGGCTGTAACTGTACTATCCCAATCTAGTGTTATGGATAGAGGATTAATTAACGTCGAATCATTACCAGGGGATACCAAATTTGGTGCTGTTGTAGTTGCTTTATACATATCCCAAATTTGTTGGTTGGTAAGAGGAATATCATAAACTTTTAATTCATCAATGTTACCTTTAAAGTTTGAAGATCCCTCCATAAATCTTCCCATTCGCCAATTATTAGTTAAAACAGTATTTGGTTCGGTTGTAATTGTACCAGCAGCATCCAGCCTACCATCAACATAAAGTTTAGTTGTTCTTTCAGTTCCGCCTTCATAAACTCCCGTAACAAAATGCCAGGTGGAATCATTTAAATTTGTATTCCCGTAAACAACACCATAACCATATCCATTTCCTAATCCCAAAACGTTTGTTATTAGTAAATGAAAATTAGTTGGTGCTGCTTGTGCAGTTCCATAATGGAAAATATTACTACCCCATTGATTGTACTGATAATTTTTTATCCACGCAGAAAATGATCTTGTAGAATTTCCGATCGGCAAATTGTTACCGGGATTTATTCCTTCTACATAACTATCAACAGCATTAAAGTATATTGAATTGTTATCATTTCCATATCTATCTTTACTGAAAACACCATTATAATTTATTCCATCATTAATATTTCCGGAATAATCCTTCGTATCACCTGTAAATGGATAATATGCAACCAGGCTATCCAAACAATTTTTTATGAATATAACTTGATTT
>Ga0172375_10010449_pt1 | contig 12039 bp, 12 predicted proteins | sample LakKiv1m_FD_114537 | JGI IMG/M metagenome (GOLD analysis project Ga0172375, IMG submission 114537) | Freshwater microbial communities from Kabuno Bay, South-Kivu, Congo - kab_092012_11.1m | ecosystem: Environmental > Aquatic > Freshwater > Lake | place: Democratic Republic of the Congo... | reverse complement strand
GCTTTTTTCTTGCCAAAAATTAGAATTAATGTTAAATTAAGAATGTTATAAATTATAAATAAAAACTGTTATATGTAGCTTTAGGCTATATGTTTCATGTTTTATGTATTGTTATGCCAGTTCAAAAGCAAAGACACACTAAAGCCAGACGAGATCGAGCCAGAAAAATGCTCGCGCTTAAAGGTAAAAAATTGGTAGTTTGTTCTAATTGCAAAGCGAAAATCCAAGCTCACATGGCTTGCCCTAAATGTGGATATTATAAAGGGAGAGAAGTGGTGAATACATTAAAAAAAATTAACAAGAAGGCTAAGAAATAATGATATAAATCGCGAATCGATGCTAATCAAGTCTCGAATAATCGCGAAATATTTTGATGGCTGATCTAATTTATCCAAAATTAAGTTATCAGATAATCGGTTCTGCATTTGAAGTTTTTAATTCGATGGGTAGTGGTTATCAGGAAAAATATTATCAAAAAGCGCTAGCCAAAGAATTTGAAGAAAAGAAAATAAAATTTCAAGAACAACTGCCAATAAATATTAATCATAAGGGCATTGATTTAGGAAGATATTATTTAGATTTTCTAGTCGATAATAAAATTGTTGTTGAGATAAAGAATTCCTCAAAATTTTATATAAAGGATATTAAACAAGTCCTAGGATACTTGAAAGCAAAAAATTTAAAATTAGGAATATTGATTTGTTTTAGTAAAAATGGAGTTATTCATAAAAGAATTTTAAAAGGGGATTAGAGATAATTAGCGTAAAATTAGTGATTAATTAGAGATTTATAACATTATGGCAAATCGACATCTTTCACGCTCAATCGCAATGCAGTCACTCTATGAGTGGGATTTTCGCGGACAAAAAGACGAAGATTTAGATGAAATTATTTCCAAAAATATCCAAGAGTTTGGTCCAGGAATGGAGGATACAACTTTTGTGAATGATTTGGTGAACAATGTTATCAAGAACCGAGAAAAAATCGATCCCTTGATTGAAAAGTGCGCGCCAGAATGGCCCTTGGATCAAGTGACGATTGTTGATCGAAACATTTTGCGTTTGGGAATCTATGAATTGATTTTTGAAAATTATTCTGAAGTGCCACCGAAAGTCGCCATCAACGAAGCTATAGAACTTGCTAAATCTTTTGGCGGTGAATCTTCGGGAAGGTTTGTCAATGGAGTGTTGGGAACAATCTATCGAGAATTGGGAGAACCATTGAAAGATGATACATCCGACAAGAAGAAAAAATCTGAGGATAGCAAAGATGTCGTTGAAAAAGATAAAAGCGAGGAAGAATAAATTTTAAAATACGAAATTCGAATATCGAAATTCGAAACAATATCTAAATTCTAAAATTAAAATCATAAATTAGAATTTATTTATTTGAATTTGTTTCGGATTTCGGATTTGGTGCTTCGAATTTATTATGTCTGATTTTGAAAAGTTAGCGGAAAAATTAGGAGTCAAGTTTAATAATCTTGACTTGCTTAAACAAGCTTTAACTCATCGATCATATTTGAATGAGCATCGAAGTTATAAGCTGGATCACAATGAGCGCTTGGAATTTTTAGGCGATGCGGTTTTGGAATTGGTGGTGACAAAATACTTGTATAATAATTTTCCTAATCCAGAAGGAGAGCTCACCAACTGGCGAGCGGCTTTAGTGAATGGAGAAATGCTAGCCAAGATTTCCAAAAGATTGGGTGTGGAAGAATATCTTTTGATGAGCAAAGGAGAATCTAAGGATACTGGCAAGGCCAGAACTTATCTTCTAGCTAATGCTTTTGAATCAATTACTGGCGCGATTTATCTTGATCAAGAAAAAAATGGCTTTTCTGAAGCGGAAAAATTTATTTTGAAAAATGTAATTTCTGAATTGCCAGAAATTTTGGAAAATAAATCGTATATGGATCCGAAAAGTCGCTTTCAAGAAATGGCGCAAGAAAAAGTCGGTGTCACGCCTTCCTATCGCGTGCTTTTTGAATCTGGTCCGGATCATGACAAAAAATTCAAAGTCGGCGTGTTTTTGAAAGATGAACTCGTTGCTGAGGGTGAAGGTTTTTCCAAACAAGAAGCGCAAAGAAAAGCCGCAGAGATTGGATTGAAAGCCAAGGGCTGGTAAATCAGTTTTTAGTTGGTAGTTTTTAGTTTTTAGAATTTCAAAAGAACTTATTGTGAGTTCTTTTTTATTTATGTAATTATTTACATAATTCAGTAAGGAATATATTTCTTACAACTTATAATGGTCAATACTATAAAATTTTGCTATAGCAATAATTTATAGTATTACTACCCTGTAGCCTCTTATAGCAGTGTTTTAATTTTTAGTATTATTTTTTTACTACAGTATTCTAGAATACTGTAGGACACACTACGCCAATGGGCGATTTTTTTATTTGATGTTGACATTTTCTAGTATTTATGCTAGATTGATTTATTGCCGAATCGGTCGGCAATCAGGCTAAAATTAGCCTAAAAGGTTGTTTAACATTTTTACAAAGGAGGATTTTTGCATGGAATTTATATTGGGATTTATATTCGCGCCATTTTTTGCTTTTTGGGCATTATCATGGTGGATCACAGTGCCATGCGCAATATGCTTTATCTTTGCGATAAATGAAATGATGCCAAGCGACGGATCGTATGAAGGAGTTGAACCGTTCAAAGCTGGTGTGGCCATGTTTATTTTGTTTGCTTTAGTGGCCATTGGTGCAGGTTGGTCATCAGCTAATGGATTTTGGCCTTCGGTCTTAGCAGGACTTAAGACCTTCGTGAAATGCATAATCATTTACATTGCTTGTGGTATCGTTACACTTATCCCGCTTTGGTATGTGAATGCAAAAAGAATAAGCCGGGAAATCATGAATAAGTATTATAATTTCATCACATATATCTTGGGTTGTGCAGATGATGTTATGCGTTATAATTATAAGATTACATTAAGTGCAGAAGAAAAAGAAGAAATCAAGAAATGCAATGGCATAAGAGGCGGAGAGATTATTCCTTGTCTCAAAGAGATTTTCGAACTATATAAGGGGAATAATAGATTTCCGTCTTTGAACGCCAAAGATAATATAGAATTGATTTCAAGTCTCATTTTCTTGTGGCCTATCCATATTTTAGTGGATGTCTTTGGCGAGTTCATTGCAAAAATACCCGAGTATGCGACAACTCTTCTTAAATTTCCTCTTAATATTATTTCCAAGATTGTTTCTAGGAATATTCCCAAGGGCATTAAGAGCTAAGGGAATTACAAGAAAATCAAAAGGATCCGCGATTCTAGATAGAATCAAGGGTCCTTTTTTATTTTCCAAAAATATAGTAGAATAAATGTATCGCATATCGCGTAGCGTGAAACGCAAAACGTGAAATGTTTTTTGTTGATAAATTATTTCTTTTTTAGTTACAATTTTTCATGTATCTCAAGAAATTAGAAATATCAGGCTTTAAATCTTTCGCCAACAAATCCGTGTTGGATTTTTCGCGTTCTCAAGAAGGCAAAAAAGGTGTGACGGTGATTGTCGGTCCCAATGGTTCAGGAAAATCTAATGTAGCGGATTCAGTGCGCTGGGTGATGGGTGAACAATCAATGAAACAATTGCGCGGAAAAAAATCAGAGGACATCATCTTTGCTGGTTCGGGAAAAAAAGCCCGACTGGGTAGTGCTCATGTGACACTCTATTTTGATAATTCCGACAAACGAATTCCTTTGGAATTTGAAGAAGTTTCCATCACTCGAAAAATTTTTCGTGACGGTGAAGGAGAATATTCCATTAATGGTTCCCGCGTGCGCCTTCAAGACGTGGTGGATCTTTTGGCAAAAGTCGGTATTGGACGAGAAAGTTATTCCATTATCAATCAAGGCATGGCCGATGCGGTTTTGAACGCGACGCCCTTGGAACGAAGATCAATCATTGAAGACGCGGCCGGCGTGAAGCAATATCAAATCAAAAAAGAACGGGCTCTCCGAAAACTAGATTCCGCTCGTGACAATTTGGACAAAGTAAAAAGCATCATTGAGGAAATTACTCCGCATCTTCGGCTTTTGAAACGCCAAGCCGATAAAGCGATGCAAAGTGAAGGCGTCATTAAAGATTTGAAAGAAAAACAAACTCAACTCTTCACCTATCTCTGGAAAAATTTTCAAAAAGAAAAAAATATTCTTAACGAAGCCAAAGATGATTTGGGTCGAAGAATGATGAATGTCCAGCGCGAAGTTGATATTTTGGCGGACGAAATGAATAAGGAATCCAAAGAAAGTTCCGATAGCACTAAAATTTCCGATTTGGAAAATTCTCGCAATGCCAAAAGGGGAGAGCTTAATCAGCTGGAAAAAGATTTGGTAGTTAGTGAAGGACGAATTGAAATTGAAAAAGAAAAAATCAAAAACCTCCAAATGATGGAGGAAATTAAAATTCAAAGTATTCCGGTGGATTTGAAATTTGTTCGAGAAAATATTGAAGAAATTCGCGCTGAACAAGAAAGATTAATTGAAAGACTAAAAAATGTGGAAAAATTGGAAGACCTTCAGGATCTTCGGGAATTTGCGCAAGTCATTCAGCAAAAACTTTTTGATTTGAAAGCTAACATTGAAAAAGGAAAAGTGGAAAAGCAAGAAGAAACTACCAAGCCAGAAGTGAAGAAAGAATTAGAAGAAGATAATAAAATTATTTCGGAAATGATTGAAAAAGTTTCTGAAATTAGGGAGAAAATAAAAATCGTTGAAGCGGAACTCAAAACTATTGAAGAAAATATCAATGCGGAAATTCAGGCAGATCGAACAAGGCATCAGAAATTTTTTGAGCTGGAAAGAAATTTGCGAACCAAGCAAGAAGAGCTTGGCAAAATGAAAGATCAATTCAATGAATCAAAGATTTCTTTAGCGCGAGTGGAAGTACACGAAGAAGATTTGCGAGCGCAAGTTTTGGAAGAATTGAAAATTCCCGTGGAGGAGCTCAAGGGCGAAGCAGGAGAGATTAATCGAGGAGAATTGGAGCACTCAATTTCCAAATTGAAAGTAGAAATGGAAAAAATCGGTGGGATTGATCCGATGGTGGTGGAAGAATATGAAGAAACCAGAAAGCGGCATGAGTTTTTGACCAAGGAATCAGAGGATTTGGAGCGGGCTATTGTGACCCTCAAAGAAGTGATCAAAGAAATGGAACAAAAAGTGAACGCTTCTTTTCATGAAACTTTTGATAAAATTGAAACTGAATTTACCAAGTATTTCCGGATTATTTTCGGTGGAGGCAATGCTAATTTGAAGAAAGTAGAAATTAAGAGAAGATTGAAACTTAAAGAAGCGGAGGAAGGAGTGGAAAATAATAATTTGGAAGGCGAAGTTGAAGGGGAGGAGAATAATTCAGAACCAGAAGAACAAAAAACCGAAACGGGAATTGAAATTTTTGCTTGCCCGCCCGGCAAAAAGATTTCCAATCTCTCGATGCTTTCCGGCGGAGAAAGGTCACTCACTTCTTTGGCCCTTCTTTTTGCCATTATCTCTCACAACCCACCACCTTTTGCAATTTTGGATGAAGTGGAAGCAGCCTTGGACGAAGCTAATTCCAGAAGATTTGGCCGAATCATCACTGAACTTTCCGATCAAACTCAATTTGTCATCATCACGCACAATCGCGAAACCATGCGTCAAGCCTCACTTCTTTACGGAATCACCATGAGTGAAGATGGAATTTCTAAACTCCTTTCGGTTAATTTGGATCAGGTGGGGCAAGGGGGAAAAATTATTAACCCTGTAGAGTAAATTTTTCTTTCATAAAAATTATTCCGATTACTCGGAATTACTCAACAGGGTAAAAGCAGAATAAAAAGAGGGTTGTTGATAACCTTCTTTTTTTTTGAATCAATTTAGGTGTATAATTAAAATACCTGCCTGCCGGTAGGCAAGTAAATAATAAAACAAAAAAATGGAAAATGTTAATAAAAATGATATCGCTATTCAGTCAGGAATTGAGCAATTTTCTGAAGGGAGGAGGAAAGAAAAAATTCATTCGGCCTTTCACTTATTTCTTTATCTTACTTCTTTTTTAACATTACTATTTACCTCACTTGGAATAGGTGGGATATTTTATCAATTGATAAATAAAAATTTTCCCAGCGATGAATTGTTAGTTGGTTATTTTTATTCATATCTTTTTTTTAATCCAAATATACAAAACTTAGCTAAAATAAGCGTAAAATGCATTATTATTGCTGGGCCAATTTTTTTCTGGATTTCTTTTTTGATTACTAAACTAATTCGCGAAGGAAAAATTTCTAAAAATTCCAAAATTAGAAAATGGATTACCTATGTAATTCTTTTTATTGCTTCAGTAATTGTAATTGAGGATTTGATTTCTTTAGTATCTAGAATTTTAGAAGGAGATATGTTTTCCCATATTGCCTTGAAAATGCTTGTGGACTTGATTATTGTAGGGATTATTTTCAGTTTTTACTTTTGGGATATGAGAAAAAAAAATATGATTGGCGTGACTTATTTTGCCAATAAAATTTTCTTCTCAATCGGAATCGTTCTAGCTGTTTTGAGTGTAATCATGGCATTTTTTGTTATTGATAGTCCAATAAAAGCGAGAAATATAAAAATAGATTATAAAAAAATAAACAATTTACAGTATTATAATAGTGCTATACAAGGTTATTATAATCAGAATTCAAGACTTCCAGAAGATTTAAAAGAGTTAGAAACATATGATGATTATTTATTAAAACATCAAAGTGAAACAATGACTTATAAAAAAGTTGGAAACTGGAAATATGATTTATGTGAAAACTTTTTAGAAGATAGCAAGGATGATTATTATGGATATTGGAAACACAGCAAGGGAGATAATTGTTTTAATTTTGGGGTAGAAATTGGGGTTTATAATAAATTAAATCCAAAAGAATTAATTAAGGCTTCCATGGCATCTATGGTGGACGTGGTTAATATTTGTAAAGAAGTCGGTGGGTCCATAAGTGGAATTGGTGGTGATATTGTATGTGATAAAAGCAATAAATTATGGCCAACAATTTCTGTATGTGGTCCTAATTCGGATGATACATTTTGGATAGTTGAAGCAGGAAATACTAATAACTGGAAAATAACATTATCCTGTGCTAACTTTTTAGATTGTAATGGTGAGGCCAATGCAGTTTGCAGGGAAACAGGGTGTGATTTTTCAGGTACTTGTTTATAAAAATAAAAAACCTGCCGGTCCCAGATGGGGAGTAGAGAAATTGAATTCTCTAATTGGCAGGTTTTCTTTTGGGCCATTTTCATGCATACACATGCGTGCCTCCTGTAAGAAGGTATAGGCAGACTTCTTTTTTCTCCGCGTGGTTAAGTCGTGCAAAAATTTTAGAAGCTTTGGCAGTCGCGATGGCCTCGCGAAGGGTTTGTATTCTAGACATAACTACCTCCTTTCTTGGAAGCAAAGTTAGTCTTAAAATTCCCTAAAAAAGAACAAAAGACAAGCCCCTAAACCTGTCTTTTGTTCTCAAATTAACGCTCCAACCGCCAATTTAATCTATTCTATTGTTACACCCCTATTATTTTTGGCTTTTGTCAATCTGGCTGTGGATAATGTCAAAATTACCTTTAAATAAGGGAAAATATGGACATATAATTATGTTTAATTTTAAGCTATTGACAAAAACATAATTTGGGCGTAGGATAATATATTCAAATGAAAGTTCCTTGGAAAAACTAATTTGCGATTTTTTGCAGAAGAAATATAAAACCATCAAACGAACGAACAAGCAAAAGGAGGATGCCATGACGAATAATAAAAGATTTGCAAAATTACTTAAGGCGGGATTTATCCCAAGGTCAGCGGTGCAGGACTTAATCGATGTATATGATCCTATTGTATGTGTTATTGACTATAATCCAAAATATCCGGACTGGATTAGAACAAGAATGCATCCAGAGTTGGGTATCATCAAAAAGTTTGATGTAACTAAACTTCAGTGTTGGTTGCATCCTGATCAAGTTGATGGATACATCAAAGGCAATGTCATCTATGAAGAAATGAAAAAGCATGACTTGCTAAAAAAATCTCTCGGATTGGCCGAATTCATAGCCATTCAAAAGAGAGGCATTGGATTTTTCCGACAAAATTTTTACAGAAAAACGCCGTTTGGATGGAGGGATGTCGTTCTAACTCACGATGGCAACCTCCGTGTCCCGGTTCTCTATGAGGATGGCATTGGTGTGAGGTTGGACTGGTGCTTATTCTGCAATGACTTGGACTCCAGCTCTCCCGCCCTGCGTTTCGCAAATTAGCACTTAGGACTAAGATCCTTGGCCTAGGCCTTGAAAACTTAGTTCTTAGAAACGAAAGTTTTGGGCCCCGTGTTGTATCTCACACGGGGTCTTAATTTTATAAGATATTGACAAGATTTAGGATATAGGCTAGAATGGACTAGCAATAAAAATTAGTAATCAAGACTTAATTAAGGGAGAGATTCATCCCGAATAATTTAATTTATGTTAACAGTAAGATTTGCCAGAGTTGGAAAAAATAAAAGAGCTCAATTCAAAATTGTTTTACAAGAACACACCATTGCTCCGGGCGGACGCCATGTGGAAATTTTAGGTTCCTATGATCCACATTTGAAAAAAACGGTTTTGAAAGAAGAAAGAATTAAATATTGGATTTCCCAAGGAGTGCAATTTTCTGATAGCGCTTATAATTTAATGGTTGCTAATGGTTTGATTTCTGGAGACAAAAGAAAAGTAAAACTTCCTGCGAAACCAGTAGTTGAAGTTAAAGAAGAAGCAAAGACAGAAGAACCTAAAACAGAAGCTCCAGCCGAAGAAAAGAAAGAAGAGGCAGTTGCTGAGGCTCCAGTTGAAGAGGCAAAAACCGAGTAGGACAAATTGGACACATTGGACAGATAAGACGTATAAAAAATTATTATTGACAAGCGAAAGTTTTTAAGATAGAATTAAGAACAATAAAATATTCCGCAGACAACAGGTAGTATTCGAAAAGCACACTACGAAAGTGCACATGCGAAAAGTATGCGAAAAGCGATACGAAACGCACATTCGAATTATGGAAATCCTGTCGAGGATTGAGTCATTGCGAGCAAAGCGAAGCAATCTCGTTTGAAGATAATTCAACGAGGTCCCTCGACAAGCTCGATATGACAAAGTCATCTGTGGAAACACAGATTTTTTGATTATATAAATCGCGAATCGACACGAATCCATTCGCGAATATTCGCGAAAAATTAGTGATTAATTAGTGATTTATAACATTATGCAAACAAGAGAACAAAAAAAAGAAATAGTTAAAGAGCTGGCTGCTAAATTAAAAGCTTCCAAAGCGGTGGTCTTTTCTGATTTTAAAGGTTTGGAAGTGAAGGATATGATGGCTCTCAGAAAAGAACTGAAAAATTCTGGAGTGGAAATGGGAGTATTCAAAAAAACTCTCATTAACATCGCGCTCAAAGAAGCCGGATTGGATGTGGATGTAAAAAAATTAGAGGGTCAAATTGCCTTGGCGATTTCCGCTCAAGATGAAGTGGCAGCAGCCAAAATTGTGGCGAAAGCGGCTAAAGCCAATGAAAATTTGAAAATTGTCGGTGGAATTTTGGGAGTAAAAGAAATGACTGCCGAAGAGGTGAATGCTTTGGCAAAATTGCCAAGCAAAGAAGAGCTTTTGGCCAAATTGGTGGGAACGCTCAATGCGCCAGTTTCTGGATTTGTCAATGTTTTGGCTGGAAATCTCCGCGGTTTGGTGAATGTTTTGAAGGCGGTAGTGGATAGTAAGTAATTAAAGTGATAATCAAATAATTTAAAAGTTTTTATAGGACACTTAAGACCTATGGGACTTATATAAAAAAATATGTCAGAAGAAAAAAAGGACGTAGTAGTTCCAGAAAAATTCGAAAAACTCGTTTCTGAAATCGAGAAAATGAGTGTTTTGGAACTTTCTGAGCTAGTGAAAGTTTTGGAGGAAAAATTTGGTGTGAGCGCTGCCGCTCCAATGATGATGGCAGGAGCTCCAGCCGCTGCTGGTGAAGCCGGAGCTGCTGAAGAAAAAACCGAATTTGATGTTGAAGTAACTTCTGCTGGTGCTTCCAAAATCAATGTGATCAAGGTAGTACGCGAAGTGACCGGACTTGGACTTAAAGATGCCAAAGATCTAGTAGATGCAGCTCCAAAGGTAATCAAGGAAAAAGCAGCCAAAAAAGACGCGGAAGATATGAAAAAGAAGCTTGAGGAAGCCGGTGCAACTGTAACATTGAAATAATTTTTTTTAAAAAATATATTTCTGAAGGAACCCCGCCGATGGCGGGGTTCTCTTGTTTTTAGCTAAATCATAGATTTAGAAAAACAAGGAAGAAGCTGGTGCTACTGTAACTTTGAAATAAGCTTAGCTTATAGATTAAAAAATCCCGAGAAATCGGGATTTTTTTGTTGCGCTAATTTTATAATCCTAATCCTGAATAAGCACTGCCCAGAGTACTCAGGAGCCAAGGAATCAAAGCAAGGAGTCCAACGATTGGCAGAAGAATCGCTCCAGCGGAAATGATAAGCGTCCAGAGAAAATATTTACGAGTTTTTTCCACGGAAGAGTAAATCAAGTCAATTTTTTTCTCTTGTTCTTCTAATTTTTTCAAAATTTCTAGTTCCATAATTATAAATTATTTATTAAATCACTTTTTAATTATAGCATAATAATTTGCTTTAATTTTGTGGATAAAACAGATTAAGAATTTTCTAATTTTATGGTATAATAAAAGTGTGAAACGCAAGAATAAAATTGCGAAAAAATATAATAAATTTATCCTGCATTAATTCCAATTTAGGGTTCTGGAGTTTTTTTGGTGTATGGATTTTAAATAAAAAAAAGAAAATAAATAATTTATAAGAAATGGCATTTACTTTCTCGAATATCACAAATAAAGAAGATGAAGTTGGAAAAGCTCAAGAGTTGAAAGTTTTCGATTCAACGCGAGTTTCTTCTGCTCCAGCTATCAATGCGGCGGATGCTTCTTATTATCTCGACAAGAAAAAAATAATCGATATCAAGGATTTGGAGGTGTATTATAATTATGGAAAAACGAATGAATTTAAGGCTTTGGATGGAGTGGATGTGGAAATTTATGAACATGAATATGTGATGTTTTTCGGACCATCTGGTTGCGGAAAATCTACCCTCATGAATACGATTGCGGGCTTGGAAGTTCCAACAGCAGGAGCGGTGATTGTGAACGGGCAAGATATTGCCAAATTTACTTCTAATGAATTGGCTCGCTATCATCGTCGGGAAATTGGAATGGTTTTTCAACAATATAATCTGATTCCTTCTTTGGATGTTTTGAGTAATGTAGTTTTGCCTCAAGTTTTTGATCGAGTGCGACTCAGAGTCAGAGAGGATATTGGTCGACAATATTTGGAAAAATTAGGTTTGGAAAAAGTGGAACGACGTTTGCCACAAGAACTTTCCGGAGGTCAACAACAAAGAGTGAGTATTGCCAGATCCTTGGTTAATAATCCGCCAATCATCCTAACTGATGAAGCAGTGGGAAATTTGGATTCTAAATCGGCCAAAAATGTTTTAGAAATTTTGGATCGTCTTAATCGCGAGGATAGAAAAACTGTTGTTTCTGTTACTCATAATCCAGAGCATCTTTTTTATGCTGATCGAATTTTTTATATGCGTGATGGAAAAATTATTAAGATTGAAGTTAATCATGAAAAAATTCATCCACAAGATGCCAAAGAATTTACAAAAGATCGAGGCAAGGGTTATGGCCAAACCATTAAAACAGAAATCAATAAAGAAAGAAATGCTTTGGATATTTTACTTCAATCCTATCCCGATCTAACTTCTATGCAATTTCATGTAATGCTGGCTCCTTTTAAGGCCAAGATTATCACCAATTATCTAATCAGTAAATTTGAAGGTAAAGAAATTGAAAGGTTAGAAAAAATAATTACTGATCGGTTGGTGGCGAAAATAGACAAAGAAGATATGCTCAAGATTTTTGATGCTCAGCCAGAAGAAGGTGGAATGGGACT
>Ga0172375_10010447_pt1 | contig 12042 bp, 10 predicted proteins | sample LakKiv1m_FD_114537 | JGI IMG/M metagenome (GOLD analysis project Ga0172375, IMG submission 114537) | Freshwater microbial communities from Kabuno Bay, South-Kivu, Congo - kab_092012_11.1m | ecosystem: Environmental > Aquatic > Freshwater > Lake | place: Democratic Republic of the Congo... | reverse complement strand
GGTGCCGCCCACCCGCGCCATGATTGCCTCGGTCGCCTTGACATAGTTTCACTTTACCACATCCCGACCGTCCGTTTCAACCCCGTTATGTATAATGTACAAATACGACCCCTATTCGTCCCTAGATGGTGCTCGCCGGACGCTTACTCATCAAAGTTGATCGCGCCTCGAAATGGTATGAAGTCTTTCATTTCTTGATCCAGTGTATTGGGACTCACTCGACCGTGAAATGCCCAACTCATGTTGCTAGAGTAATGCGTTGCCGGATGTTGGTCAACGGCTTTATGCGGGCATGTCGTAACATATTCATCGGTAATGAGATGGACGCGCAGTTCGGCCAAGCAGCGCCGAGCGGGAACGGACGAGTGAGTCTTTTGGGTTGCGTATATCCAACAAGGAATATCCAATGATGAAGGATAGGCGGTTAGGAAGAAATCCTGAACCCCGAACCCTGAACCCTGAAGGCGATGGCAGATTGCCAATTGCCGATCTTACGGGTTGACGCTGTCCATGCCCGCGCGGAGCTCTTGGATCTTGGCGGCGACGAGCGCCGGCAGATCGGCGCCGGAAGGGGTCTGCGCGACGACGCGCACGAGCGCGGAGCCGACCACGATGCCGTCCGCGAGCGGCGCGAGCGCGCGGGCGTCCTCGCCCGTGCTGATGCCGAAGCCGAGGCAGACAGGGTGCGGGCAGACCGCCTTGACTCTGGCCGCGTGCTTGGCGACCTCCGCGTAGTCGAGCCCGCCGGTGCCGGTCACGCCTAACCGCGTGATGAGATACAGGAAGCCGCCCGCCCCGCTGGCGAGCATCTGGATGCGGTCCGGCTTGGAGGTCGGCGCCGCGAGGCGGATCAGGTGGATATCCGTGCCCTTGAGCGCTTCGGTGAGCGGTCCCGCCTCTTCCGGCGGCAGGTCGACGACGAGCATGCCGTCGACGCCGGCTTCGGCGGCTTCGCGCGCGATGCGGTCCAGTCCGTACTTGAAGAGCGGGTTGTAGTAGCTGAAGAGCACGATGGGCGTCTCGGCCGTCTTGCGCAGCTCGGCTGCGAGGCGGATGCTCTTCGAGAGCGACATGCCGGACTTGAGCGCGCGCTCGGAGGCCACTTGGATGACGGGGCCGTCGCACGTCGGGTCGGAGAACGGCACGCCGAGTTCGAGCACGTCCACGCCGGAGGCGCAGGCCTTGCGGAGGATCGCGAGGCTGGTGTCGAAGTCCGGGTCGCCGGCGGTCAGATAGGCCACGAGCGCCTTGCGCTTGTCGGCCGCGAGTTTCTGGAAGGTGAGGTCGATGCGGTTCATAAGGAATTTAGGAGTTAGGAGTTGAGAGAAATCGGGGAATCAGGGGACAGGCATTAAGATTGAAAATTCCTAACTCCTGATTCCTGGCTGACGTTCACAGGTTGTGGGCTTTCATGTAGGCGGTGATGTGGTCGAGGTCTTTGTCGCCGCGTCCGGAAATGCAGACGAGGAGCGCTTGGTCTTTCGGCCGTTTGGCGGCTTCCTTGATTGCGGCGGCCAGGGCGTGCGAGCTTTCGAGCGCGGGGATGATGCCCTCGTACTTGCAGAGCAGCTTGAAGGCTTCCACGGCTTCGCGGTCGGTGACGCCGGCGTAGCGCACGCGGCCGAGGTCGTGCAGCAGCGCGTGCTCGGGTCCGACGCCGGGGTAGTCCAAGCCGGCCGAGATCGACCAAGCTTCTTGGATCTGCCCCTCGTCGTTCTGCAGCAGGTAAGTCATCGCGCCGTGCAGCACGCCGGGGGAACCGCCGGTGATGGAGGCCGCGTGGTGCGGCGTGTCGAGACCTTCGCCGGCCGCCTCGGCGCCGAGCATGGCGCAGGGGTCGTCGAGGAACGGGTAGAACAGCCCCATCGCGTTGCTGCCGCCGCCCACGCAGGCGACGAGCAGGTCGGGCAGGCGGCCGACCTGTTCGAGCATCTGGCGGCGGGCCTCGTCGCCGATGACGCGCTGGAGGTCGCGCACCATGGCCGGATAGGGGTGCGGGCCGGAGACGGTGCCGATGATGTAGAAGGTGTTCTCGACTTCGGCGACCCAGTAGCGCAGCGCCTCGTTCATGGCGTCTTTGAGCGTGCTGGTGCCCGAGGTGACCGGCACGACCTCGGCGCCGAGCAGGCGCATGCGCAGCACGTTGGGGGCTTGGCGTCGGACGTCTTCGGCACCCATGAAGATTTTGCAGTCCATGCCGAAGCGGGCGGCGATGGTGGCCGTGGCCACGCCGTGCTGGCCCGCGCCGGTTTCGGCGATCACGCGGCGCTTGCCCATGCGGCGGGCGAGCAGGCCCTGGCCGACGACATTGTTGATCTTGTGCGCGCCGGTGTGTGCGCAGTCCTCGCGCTTGAGGTAGATGCGCGCACCGCCGATGTGGTCCGAGAGCCGCTCGGCGAAATCGAGCGGCGTGGGGCGGCCCGCGTAGTTGGCCAGCATCGCGCGGAAGTCGCCCATGAAGGCGGGGTCGTTCTTGGCCTCGTTCCACGCCTGCTCAAGCTCCATCAGCGCGGACATCAGCGTCTCGCCGACGTAGCGTCCGCCGTAGGGGCCGAAGTGGCCGGTGGGGTTGGGGTAGCGGCCTTGGAGGGGGATGGTGCTCATCGTATGACCTGTACGTTATTGGGGGTTCAGGGTTCGGGGTTCAGGAAGGAATCAGGAGGCGCGCGCATTGACCACGGTCTTGTAGCGCGCGTGGGCTTCGCGGAGGATTTGCTCGGTGGCGGTCCAGTCGATGCAGGCGTCGGTCACGGACTGTCCGGGGCGGAGATCTTTGGGGGCTTTCATCGGCTGGGTGCCCCACTCGAGGAAGCTTTCGAGCATGAAGCCGCGGATGGAACGGTTGCCCGCCTCGAGCTGGGCGAGCACGTCTTGGGCGACGACGACTTGACGTTCGGGCTTCTTGTTTGAGTTGCCATGGCTGCAGTCGACGACGATGTGGATGGGCAGGTTGGCGTTGCGCAGCTCCTCCTCGCAGGCGGCGATGTGGGCGGCGTCGTAATTGGGCTTCTTGCCGCCGCGCAACACGATCTGCGGGTAGGAGTTGCCGGTGGTGCTGAAGACGGCGGGCAGACCGTCCTCGGTGACGCCGAGGAAGTGGTGGGGGCCCATCGCAGCGCGCATGCCGTTGACGGCCGCAGTGAACGAACCGTCGGTCGCGTTCTTGAAGCCGACCGGCGTGGAGATGCCGCTGGCGATTTCGCGATGGGTCTGCGCTTCGGCCGTGCGGGCTCCGATCACCGACCAAGCGATGAGGTCGCCGATGTACTGCGGCATGAGCGTGTCGAGGACTTCGGTCGCGGCGGGCAGGCCGATCTCGGCCACGCGCACCAGAAAGTGCCGGGCCATGCGGATTCCTTCCTCGATGTGGAAGGTGTCGTTCATGTAGGGGTCGTTGATGAGCCCCTTCCAGCCGAGCACGGAGCGCGGCTTCTCGAAGTACACGCGCATCACGACGTAGATCGTGTCGGAGATTTCATCGCTGAGACGCTTCAGGCGCAGAGCATACTCCTCGGCCGCGTCGAGATTGTGGATGGAGCAGGGGCCGACGATGGCCATGAGGCGCGGGTCGTCGCCGTCGAGGATGTGCTCGATGGTCTCTCGCCCCCTGATGACGGTGTTGAGCGTGGTCGGGGTTTGCGGGACGGCGGTCTGCATCTCGCGCGGCGTGGCGAGCAGGACAACCGACTTGATGTTGACGTTCTCTAATCGTGGACAGTTCATAGCTTGAGTGATTGCGTCGACCCGACGGGGGATGACCAGAACCGGCCGGAGTCGACGGGGGCCGGTGGAGGTCGGGAAAAATCGTTGAGCGCGGCGGCGAGCCGCGCGATGGCGGCGTGGTCCTTGACGCCCGGAGCGGATTCGACGCCCGAAGAGACGTCCCACGCTGCGGCTTGGGACGTGCGCGCGGCCTCGGCGATGTTGTCGGGGCCGAGGCCTCCGGCGATGGCGAACGGGCGCAGTCCGGCGAGCCCGGACGCTTCGGCCCAATTCCATGCGGCACCGTTGCCGCCGGGAAGCGCACCTTTGCCGCACTCGACGAGAATGCCGACTTCGGGGGGGAGTTGCCGTGCGGCCGTGAGAAGCGCGTCGCCGACGCTTTTGAGGACCTTGACGACCCGGAAGCCCGCGTCACGCGCGGCGAACGCCGTTTCGAGCGGCTCGCGGCCGTGGAGCTGGATCGCGGTGAGCCGGGCTTCGCGCGCGATCACCAGCATGTCCGCGACGGGGCAGTTGACGAAAACGCCGACGCGGGCGACCGCGTCCGGCAATCCCGCGAACAAGCTCCGGGCCTTTGCGGGCGACACGCAGCGCGGGCTCTTTTCGAAGAAGACCGCGCCGAGCGCGCCGACGCCGAGGTCCGCGCAGAAGCGGGCGGTGTCGCGCGACGTGATGCCGCAGATCTTGAGGTTTTCGAGCGTCATGTTCCGTGTTCCGTGCGCCGGGTGTCGGGCGTCTCGATGCCGGTCCACTGTCTGAGCGTGGCGGCGGGGTCGGTTTGCCGCACCAGCGCTTCGCCGACGAGGAAACGGCGGATGCCGTTCGCGAGGTTGAGCCGGATGTCGTCCGCGCCGTGAATGCCGCTGAGCGCCGCGACGGCCGCGTCGGCATGGACGCGGGAAGCCAGGCGCGTCGCGTGCGAGGCGTCGGTCTTGAATTGGGCGAGGTCGCGGTTGTTGATGCCGATCAGACGCGCGCCGAGCGCGTTGGCGCGCGCGACGTCGCGGTCGTCGAAGACTTCGGTGAGCACATCGAGGCCGAGCCGCAGGGCCAATGCGTGCAACGCGGCGAGCGCGTCGTCGTCGAGGATGCGCACGATGAGGAGCATGGCGTCGGCACCCATGGCGGCGGTCTCGTAGACTTGGTAGGGGTCGACGATGAAGTCTTTGCGCAGCACGGGCAGAGCGCACGCGGCGCGGGCAATCTGGAGGTCGGCGGCGGAACCCTTGAAAAAAGCGGGTTCGGTGAGCACGGAGAGCGCGGCCGCGCCGCCGTCCGCATAGGCGCGCGACGTGGCGGCGGGGTCGAGGTCGGGGCGGATGTCGCCGAGGGACGGCGAGGCGCGTTTGATCTCGGCGATCACGCGCACGCCGGGTCTGTCGAGCGCGGCGGCGAAGCCGCGCGGCGGGTCGCGCCGGGCGGCGGCGAGGCGTTCGACCTCGGTCTGGGGCGTGCGTGTTTTCGCTGCGGCGATCTCGTCGCGCTTGGCGGTCAATATGGATGTGAGGAAGGACATTTTAGCCGGGATTACAGGATTGGCAGGATTGAGGGTGCCGCGTTGGGTCGATCTTACTCGATGTGGCGGAAGGCGTATAGAGCCGACGTTTGCGCTTGAATTGAAGACTGTCCGCGCCGAAGTTTAACAGAAGTCCGTCGTCAATGCCTGTGGCGGTCAGATAGTTGACCAGTTGGATGCCGTGTCGGTCATGCAAGGTTTGGCAGGCCTTCAATTCGAGAAGCACGCATTTCTCGACTAATAAGTCTGAAACAAAGTCGCCAACGGGATGACCTTTATAGGTGGCGTGAATGGATGTTTGCCGTTCACACGCGATGCCGTGCAACTTCAATTCAATGGTAAGAGCCGTCTCATAAACAGACTCAAGAAAGCCGGGGCCGAGGATTCTGTGGACTTCCATCGCGCATCCGATGATTGCTCCCGTCAATTTCTCGATATCGGTTTTCATCGTTCAATCCTGTAATCCTGGCTCAAAATCATGTCCGGCTGAAGGCGATCAGGCGTTCGAGTTTGTCGAGGGCGGCGCCGGAGTCGATGGACGCCTCGGACTTCTTGATGCCCGCCGCGAGGTCGGGCACGAGGTCGGCGGCGAGCAGGGAGGCGGCCGAGTTGAGCAGCACGATGTTGCGCTTGGGGCCTTTGATGCCGCCGCGCAGGATGCCGAGCGTGATCTGCGCGTTGTCGGCGGGCGTGCCGCCTTCGAGGTCTTCTGAGAGACAGTACTCGCCGAAGTAGACGGTCGGGTCGATGTCGTAGGTCTTGATGCGTCCGTCTTTCAGTTCCGAGCAGCGGGTGTTGTCGGCGAGGGTGATCTCGTCCATGCCGTCGTGGCCATGGACGACCAGCACGCGCCGCGAGCCGAGTTTTTTGAGCACCTCGGCGAAGGTTTCGGTCAGCTCGGGCGCGAAGACGCCGATAAGCTGGCAGGGCGCGCCGGCGGGGTTGGTGAGCGGACCGAGCAGGTTGAAGAGCGTACGCACGCCGAGCTGCTTGCGGACGGGGCCTGCGAAGCGCATGGCCTTGTGCAACGAGGGCGCGAACAGGAAGGTGATGCCGAGTTCGTTGAGCGCCTGTTCCATGATTTCCGGATCGGCGGCGAGGTTGAGCCCGAGCTGTTCGAGACAGTCGGCGCTGCCGCTTTTGCCCGAGCTGGCGCGGTTGCCGTGCTTGGCGACCGTGGCGCCCGCGCCAGCCGCGACGAAGGCGACGGTGGTTGAGACGTTGAAGGTCATGCCGCCGTCGCCGCCGGTGCCGACCGTGTCGAGCGTGTTCGGCACGAGCGACTGGACGCGGGTGGCGGCGGTGCGCATGGCGCGGGCGCCGGCCGAAATCTCGTCGACCGTCTCGCCTTTGGCGGCGAGGGTGGCGAGAAAACCTCCGATCTGGCCTTCGGTGAGATCGCCAGAAAGAATCGCCGTGACGGCTTCGAAGGCCTCGTTCTCGGTGAGGTCGGTGCGGGCAATCAGTTTTTTGAGCGCGGGGGCGTAATTCATGGCCGTCCTCGTTAGGCGTTGGCGAGCTTGAGGAAGTTGCGCAAGATGCGCTTGCCGACCGGCGTCATGATGGACTCCGGGTGGAACTGGATGCCTGCCATGAGGAATTCCTTATGGCGGAGCCCCATGATCTCGCCGTCTTCAGATTCGGCCGTGACCATGAGACAGTCGGGCAGCGAGGCGCGCTCGACGACGAGCGAGTGATAGCGCATGGCTTTGAAGGGGCGGTCGCCGAGGCCTTTGAAGATGCCCTCGCCGTCGCAGGTGATCTCCGAGGTCTTGCCGTGCATGAGGCGCTTGGCGTGCGTGACCGTACCGCCGAAGGTGAGGCCCATGGCCTGGTGGCCGAGGCAGACGCCGAGCATGGGGATTTTGTCGGCGAAGGCGCGGATCGCAGGGCAGGAGACGCCGGCGTTCTCGGGGCGGCCGGGGCCGGGCGAGATCACGATGGCGGCGGGCTCGAGCGCGGCGATTTCGTCGACGGTGATGGCGTCGTTGCGGTAGACGGTCACGTCGGGCGTCATCTCGCGCAGGTACTGGACGAGGTTGTAGGTGAACGAGTCGTAGTTGTCGATCATCAGAATCATGGCGGGCTCCGTTTCTAGGCGCGCTTGGCCTTGACTTCCTTCTCTTGGACCAGCTTGAGCAGTTCGAGTGAACGGGCCATGGCGCCCGCCTTGTTGACGGTTTCGCGGTATTCGTAGTCGGGGTCCGAATCCGCGACGATGCCCGCGCCGGCGCGGATGGTGAGGCGGCCGTGCTCGACGATGGCGGTGCGGATGCAGATCGCGAAGTCCATGTTGCCGTCGAACGAAAAGTAGCCGACCGCGCCGCCGTAGGGCCCGCGGGGTTGGTCCTCGAGTTCGGCGATGATCTCCATGGCACGGATCTTGGGCGCGCCGCTGAGCGTGCCCGCCGGGAAGGAGGACTTGAAGAGGTCGAAGGCGTCGTACGCCTCCTCGAGGTCCGAGGTGATGTTCGAGACGAGGTGCATGACGTGCGAGTAGCGCTCGACGATCATGAGGTCCGTGACCTGCACGGTGCCGGGCAGCGAGACGCGCCCGAGTTCATTGCGGCCGAGGTCGACGAGCATGAGGTGTTCGGCGCGCTCCTTCTCGTCCTGCAGCATCGAGTCGGCGTTCTTGCGGTCCTCCTGTTCGGTCTTGCCGCGCGGGCGGGTGCCGGCGATGGGGCGCAGGCACGCGGTGCGGTTGTCGAGGCGGATCATGGTTTCCGGCGAAGAACCGATGAGCGTACAGCCCTGCGACTTGAGGAAGAACAGGTAGGGCGAGGGGTTGACGTAGCGCTGGGCGCGGTAGAGGCTGACGAGGTCGTCTGGCGCGGGCCCAACGAAACTTTGCGAGACGACGCACTGGATGATGTCGCCTTCGTAGATGTACTTCTTGACCTTGTCGACCATGCCTTTGTAGTACTCGGGGCCATGGACCGGTTCGGGCATCTTGACGGTGCGGCGGTTGAGGTGCATGGCGACGTCGGCGGGCTTGGCGAGCGTCTCCAACAGGTCTTGGACGCGGCTGACGGCTGCGTCGTAGAGCTTCTCGGGGTCGTCGTCGCCGCGGAAGGCCAGCGCCAGCACGGCCAGGGTGTGCGACGTGTTGTCGAAGATGAGCAGCGTGTCCGGGATGATGAACTCGGCCATGGGCCGCTCGGGGGGCAGGTTGTTGGGGACGTGCGGCTCGAAGAAATGGATCATCTCGTAGGCGAAGTAGCCGACGAGGCCGCCGCAGAAGCGGGGCAGGCCGGGGAGTTGCGCGAGCGCGTACGGTTTCATGAAGTCGCGCAGCACGGCGAGCGGGTCTCCGCGGTGGGGAATGCGGGTCTCCGCGATGCCTTGGCGGACCACGACGTCGTGCTGACAAACGGTCACGTTGGCGCGTGCGGAGACGCCCATGAAGCTGTAACGCCCCCAGCGCTCGCCGCCCTCGGCGCTTTCCAGCAGGAAGACGTTGGGATTGTCGTGGGCGAAACGCGCGAGCACCGAGACCGGTGTCTCGGTGTCGGCTAGGATTTTCGCGCCGACGGGCACGACGGACGAGTCGTGCAGCAGGTTTCGGAACGCGTCCCGCGAGGGGAAGGTGTCGAGTAACATGGTGATCTCCTATTCAACTTGAAATCGGCGTTCGGGACAAACAAAAAACGGAACCGGGCTTGCTGAAGCCGCCGGGTTCCGTTTTTTGGCTGATCGTTTCGACGCAGCGCACAGGTCCGTCAACGGCTTCGCGAAGGGCGAATCCGCCACCACCAATATCCGACTGTGCCGCGCAGGTTTTTCAAGGTTTCTCCTTCCGGCCGACCTGGCTTTCGCCTGCCGCCGTCCTTTTGGCGTTTCTTTATATAGAAACGTCGCTCGGAAGTCAACAGCGATTTTCAAAAAATTTTCTGGGAAGGAGGTGACCGCAGAAAAAAGAGCAGTTGGATCTGGAACGCAACACACTTCATCGTCAACACTTTAAACGCACACTTCGTCCGATACGCTTAATCCAACTGCTTGGTCATGATGCCACAAGCAGTTGCCGATTAAGAGAAACGATTACGTGTAACCGTTTAAGTGTGAGATCAAGTGTGGCGACGCGGTGTCACATACGCCCAATTCGTGTCATGCAACGGCGCCGGAGCATAACCGCATCTTCACTTCGCGAGCAATTCCTGCGCCTTGGCGAGCACGTTCTCTGCGGTGAAGCCGAACAGCTTGGCCAGCTCTTTGTAGGGGCCGGATGCGCCGAACGTGTTCAACGTAATCAAGGTGCCGCAACGGCCCGCGTAACGCTCCCATCCGAACGACGTGCCGGCCTCGACGACGAGCCGGCGCGGGCAGTCGGGGTCGATGATGCGGTCGCGGTACGTTTTGTTCTGCTTCTCGAACAGCTCCCACGACGGCATGCTGACGACGCGCACGTTCCTGCCCTCGATTTTTTGTGCGGCTTCGAGCGCGATTTCGACCTCCGAACCGGTGGCGATGATGATGAGGTCGGGCGTGCCTTCACCGCTCTGCCAGAGCGTGTAGGCGCCTTTTTCGAGGTTTGCGGCGGAGGGGAACTTGGCGCGGTCGATGACCTTCATGTTCTGACGCGTGAAGAGCAGCGCGGTGGGCCCCTTCTTGTTTTTCAGGGCCGCGATCCAGGCGGCGGACGTCTCGGTGGGGTCGGCCGGGCGGATCACCGTGACGTTGGGCATGCAGCGCAGCGCGGCGAGCTGCTCGACGGGTTCGTGGGTCGGCCCGTCCTCGCCGACGTAGAAGCTGTCGTGCGTGAAGACGAAGATCACGGGCACGCCCATGAGCGCGGCGAGGCGCAGAGCCGGGCGGCAGTAGTCGCTGAAGACGAAGAACGTGCCGCCGAAGATGCGGAAGCCGCCGTGGAGCTGAATGCCGTTCATGATGGCCGACATGGCCAGCTCGCGGATGCCGAAGTGGAAGTTGCGGCCGGAGAAATCGTCTGGCTTAATTTCGCCCATGTCCTTGAGCCACGTCATGTTGCTGGGCGCGAGATCGGCGGAGCCGCCGACGAGTTGCGGCAGCACTGCGGCGAGGGCGTTGAGCACCGCGCCGGAAGCGTTGCGCGTGGCGACCGGTTTGGCCAGGTCGAAAACGGGCAGCGACTTTTCGATGTCGGCGGGCAGGGCGTCTTCGTAGGCGGCTTTCCACTGCGCGGCCTTGTCGGCGTTGGCTTTGGACCACTCTTTGAAGATGCGGCGCCACTTGCCGTGCGCGCGCTTCATCTTTGTGGCGCGCTCTTGGAAGAGCGTGTAGACGTCCTGCGGGACGTAGAAGAGCTGGTCTTCGGGCAGGCCAAGCGCGCGCTTGGTGAGCTTGACCTCTTCTTCGCCGAGGGGCGCGCCGTGGCACGCGTGCGTGTCCTGCTTGTTGGGGCTGCCCTTGCCGATGTGGGTTTTGCAGATGATCAGCACCGGCTTGCCCATGAGTTTTGATGCCTTGCGGATGGCGCGGTCGATCTGGTCGTAGTTGTGTCCATCGATCTCGAGCACGTGCCAGTTGTAGGCTTGAAAGCGCTTTTTGGGGTCGTCGCTCAGCGCGAGGTCGGTATGGCCTTCGATGGTGATGCCGTTGCTGTCGTAGAAGAGGACGAGCTTGTCGAGCTTGAGATGGCCGGCGAGCGAACAGGCCTCGTGGCTGATGCCCTCCTCGAGGTCACCGTCGCCGCAGAAGATCCACGTGCGGTGGTCGACCACGGCTTCGGCGCCCGCAACGTTGTAACGCGCGGCGGCCATGCGCTCGGCGATGGCCATGCCGATGGCGGAGGCGAGGCCTTGGCCGAGCGGACCGGTGGTGGTCTCGACCCCGTCGGTGTGGCCGTACTCCGGGTGGCCGGGCGTGCGGCTGCCGACTTGGCGGAAGCGCTTCAGTTCGTCGAGCGGCAGATCGTAGCCCGCGAGGTGCAGAAGGCTGTAGATCAGCATGGAGCCGTGGCCGCCGGAGAGGACGAAGCGGTCGCGGTCGGCCCACTTCGAGTCGGCCGGGTCGTGCTTCAGATATTTGAGCCACAGGACGGCGGCGATGTCGGCGAGGCCCATCGGCGCGCCGGGATGTCCGGAATTGGCGGCCTGCACGCCGTCCATGGCGAGTCCGCGGATCGTGTTTGCGGTGAGCGTCAGCAATTCGGGGGTCAATTTCATGGTGAACCTAAACTCCTCCTGAAGATTCCAATTTGCGAAAAAGTCTTTTTATTTTCGCACAAAGGGCGGCGGAGTGTCAAAGCCTGCATGCGTCTTTTCGGTAATCGGTCGGCGACGGGGGGCGCGGCAGGTTCGTGCGAGGAGGTGCGGAAGGCCACATGCCTGTTTCTGGAGTGCGGTGACAACCGAAGGGCGGCACCGCTTTTCCGGTCGGATCAAAAGCGGCGTCGCGCGGAATACCGCTTGCCGCACGCACTCCAAAGCATTCAGGCCGTGTCTCTGTCACGAAATCAATAAACCTATCCCAGATGCCTGCTTGGCTTTCATTTCACCTTGCATCAGAATGCATCCCTATCGCCAACCGATTACCGGCGCATGGCAGTTCTGTTGGTGACATTCTTCTCGTAATCTTAATCTTAATCCGCTAACCGCCGATTGCCGGCCTCATAGTCGACCCGTTCCCCATGAACACGATCAGAGGAGGTGCTACGGATCAAGCCCGCCGGCATCGAGACGATAGGCACTAGTACAGGCTCTAGTTTAAAGTTTCGGATATAGGCGGTTCAACTTAATCCTTGCGTCCTCACATGTGAACTGCCAGTTTACCATCGTTTTCCTGACATTACGATTCTCGTTCCATGCCCCGGTAACTTTCCG
>Ga0172375_10010446_pt1 | contig 12043 bp, 11 predicted proteins | sample LakKiv1m_FD_114537 | JGI IMG/M metagenome (GOLD analysis project Ga0172375, IMG submission 114537) | Freshwater microbial communities from Kabuno Bay, South-Kivu, Congo - kab_092012_11.1m | ecosystem: Environmental > Aquatic > Freshwater > Lake | place: Democratic Republic of the Congo... | reverse complement strand
TTTTTATTTTTGAGCGCTCGATTTTATGAGATAAGCAAGAAGTGTGCCAACGAGGAAAGTTGGCATGTTGCCAAGTTAACAGGTTGCAATGTTGTTCAATGAAAATAAGCGGTTATAAAACAAAACATGCAAACCGTTTGCACCCGCCAACCCGGCAACTGTTGTTAATAAACTGACGAAAATTGGACGGTCGGGAGACAAAAGAATCATTCTCTTCTCAAGATCGAATAATCCGCAATGGAAAGGAGGGCATCTTTAAAGATGGACGGTTTGAACGGCGAGAGGGCCTCTTTAGCAAGCTGTGCATAACGGCCAGCCTCTTTTAACGAGGCCTCGATAGATCCGTGCTTAATTAAAATTTCTTTTATGCGGTTAAATGACGTTTCGTCTGTAGAAGGCGAGATCAAATAATTTTTTATAATGGATGTCTCTTCAACACCGCTCTTTGTCAGGGTTAGGATAAGCGGCAGGGTGAGCCTACCCTCATCGATGTCCATGCCCACCTTTTTCCCAAATTTTTTTTCCGAAGAGGAATAGTCAAGGACGTCGTCCGCTAATTGAAATGCGATCCCTGTATGAAGCCCGTAATCCATCATCGACCGCTCAAACGTTTCGTTTGCCCCCGCAAATATTGCTCCGATCTGGCACGAGCTTTGAAACAGCATGGCGGTCTTAAGTGTTATTATTTCCAGATATTCCCCTTTGGTAAGGGTTAGATCGTTTGTCTTGACGATCTCCAATATCTCCCCTTCGGTGGTTTTGCTGACCGCGTCGATCATCGAATTCCATATTTTTTTATCGCCGCATTTGATGGCTATGTCGCTGGCGCGGCACCACAGGAAGTCTCCAACCAAAATCGATATCTGGTTTCCCCACTTGATATTTGCGGATGGTTTGCCGCGTCTTAAAGTAGCGTTATCCAAAACATCGTCGTGCATAAGCGACGCCGCATGGACCATCTCGATCGCGGCGGCCAGCGGGACAATCTCTTTTCCTGCGGCCCCAAGCATCTTTGCCGTAAGAAGCATTACCGCCGGGCGGATTCGTTTTCCGCCGTTTTGCAGTACATAAGAGGCGGCGTTTTGAACGAGCTCGACATTGGAAGAAGAGGCCCTTTCAAGCTCCTGTTCGACGAGGGCCAGCTCCGACTTTACCGGCAGACATATGGTAGAAAGCGACATGCGAGGATCTCCTATTTCGGAGTTGACCTTAGCCTCCTCTGTATACTATTGTCAAAACAAATGAAAAAAGGGGTGATAGTAATCCACGGTCTTACCGGTACACCGGCCGTTATGGCGCCGGTTACGGAGGCCCTTTCTGTGGCCGGGTTCAAGGTAGTTACCCCACTACTTCCGGGGCACGGAACGTCAAAACAGGATCTTTCCAGTGTTAAATGGAAAGACTGGGCAGGCAAAATAGTATCGACATACAACGAATTTAAGAAAAATTTGGACGAGGTCTTTTGTGTGGGACTGTCGCTTGGAAGTCTGTTGGCGTTACATCTGGCCATGACACAATCAAACAGCGTTAAAAGGGTGATCTGCATTGGGCTTCCTTTAAGACTCTCCCCGCTGTTGGAAAAATTTCTTCTTCCGGTTTCTCACATTCCCCCGATTAGACAGATTATTCGTTATTCCAAAAAGGACTGGAAGGAGAGTGTTTACGATGAAAAAGGGCGGGAGATGTATAAAAACTCAAGCTATAGCGAAATACCGGTTCGTTCTGTTTGGGAGCTTCAAAAACTGCAAAAGACGGTCATAAAAAGGCTTCCCAGCCTTTCCGTGCCGGCACTTCTTATGCATTCAAGAAACGATAAGGTGGCACCGCCGTCCAATGTCGATTATTTTTTGAGGCTGGCTCCAAGAACAAAGGCCGAAGTTGTCTGGTTTGACAACTCCGGCCATGTCTTGACGCTGGATCATGAAAAGAAGCCTTTAACAGAAAAGATCGTCTCTTTTTTATCAAAACCGCTTGCCTAATTCGCAATCACATCGCGCATGAATTTCGTCTCTCCGGTCTTTGCGTTGACATAGATTCTTGAGAGGCCTGTTTGTATCTCATAGTGAAGCTCGTTTGAGCCGGGGAAAATGACCATCTTTGGCCTCTTTCGGTCGATTTTAAATTTAGGATCTAGGTATTGCAGGGCGGTCTTTGCTACCTCTACCTGCATCTCTATGTCCTTATATTTTTTTATGGTTTCTTTCTTTTTGTCTCGTTGAAGGGCAAATTTTAAAGTGTTTAACAATGAGGCGGAACTTTTAAGTTCGTTTCCGGCCGCCAAACCGGCCTTTTTAATTGCCTCCATTTCAGTAACAGACACAGATTCGTCTATTGAGAGAGTTTGCATGGTCCTAACGTCTCTGGCGGAGATATGGACAATTTTCCCCTTTGAATTTTTGTTAACAAAGACATTCCCTCCAACGACATCAATCGTTCCAAATCGAACCGACTGGTATTGTTGTTGATAGATATCTTGAAAACCGCCTCGGAATTTAGATTGTTGTTCGAGGACAAACCGCGCCCGGGGGCCGGCAATACGTTCGACATCGTTAAATGTCTTGGTTTCCGGCTCGGGCGGCGGTTGTTCCTCTTTTAGCAACTTTCTCTTAGTTCCCTCGGCGACCACTATCTTCTTTAATTCTTCCGCGTTAACGGAAAGTTTTCCATCTGCCTGCAAGGCGTCTATTCCCCTTATTACCGCGTCCACAAAGTCTTTTGAGGTCGGTCTTCCAGTAGTATAGTTAGACGCGTGATTGAAAAGTATCAGTAGCGTTAGATCGGCCGCGTCTCTGCTTGTCATCTTGAACTGGCCGTCAGGATCGCTCAACCCCTTTTTTATGGACCAGAAGAACGCGCTATAAACCTGCCCCCTGTCGTGTTCCTCGGTGCCGACATCGCTTAACGTTAGATTGTTGTCGACATTTCTAAGACCGTCCGTCTTGCTTGGGGGTTTGCCGATATTAGGGCCAAAATCCTCGCTCATCTCCGGGTCGTCGGCGTAAAGCGCGGCTAGCGCGTCGCTGAAACCTTCGTGTATAGAACGGCCCTCGCTAAACGCCTGCTGGCTTGGATCAGGTTCCAGGTCGCCCGGATGACAGAAATTAGAATTATGGCAATCGTTCAGAAACGATCCGAGTTTTTTATTTATATGGTCCAGGAGAAGGTGGCCGGTTTCATGAATAGAGACATCGCTGTCACTTGCCAGATGCCATTTATCAAGCCCCTTCTTCATGTCGCCGTTTGTGCCGAACGTAAGGTCGTCTTTTTGGGGGGAGTACCAGGCGTTTAGAGACGTTACGGCATTTGCGTGTGCAGAGATAGGATGCCTCTTTCCGCCATGTTGGCCCGCAACGATGCCGTTTACATCTATTCCCAACAGCATTAATTTTGTCTGAGCGTTTGTTATGGAATTATAAAGCTGAACCTGATCGAAGCCGTCGGTTGTGACCTCTCTTCCCTCCTGAAATGGATTATAAGCAAATATGCCGTTTAACTTTGTCTTTCCATCCACCGAGGTCAATTCTCCAAAGAGCTCAAGGGCGTTTTCTGGAAGGCCGAACAAGGCCACTTCGTTGGTGTTGCCGTCGCTTGATATCCTGTTTTCATGCGTCCATACTCTGCCAATCTGATTTAATCCCAATACCATATTATCCCCCCCTTTTAAAAAGCCGGCAAGTCCACAGGCCTGCAAGCCGGCAGGCCGGAAGATTCAACGGCTACCCGATTTTTAAGACGTGCCTTATGGGAGTGGTTAAAAATGACATTTTTCACCACTCTCTTTATTTGTTCTTGAAAGATAAATTAAGGTGTGTTAGCTAGGACATAAGGGTTGCCTCCTTTGTTGTTTTCGTGCAACTGGTTGGGGAACCACTGTGCGAATCAAGCAAGTCTGTGGGGTGACTTTTGAAGACCCCGCGTCTAACGGCGCGGGGTTTCTCATTTCTTATCTTCATCAAAATCATTGATGGAAATTATATAGAAGAAATTTATCTTTGGCAAACAAAATATGCAAAAAATGCATATTCTATCTTTCCTAAGAAATCAAAAATTCAGGTTAGTAGCTCGCCCTGCTGATACTTATCTCTCCAGAAACCGCGTCGATAAAATAGTTTGCGTGTCTTGTGGAGACCATATATTGAGGGGTCGACTTGTCCGCACTAAAAACGAGAATTGGATTGGCTTTTTTCCCCCATTCGGAATTTTCTGCCAACGTTAATGTATTATTGATATCGTAGCTGGACATATTTCCGCTGTAATTTTTTTCGAGGAGGCCTCGAAGATCTTTGGAGGGAAAGGCCTTCAATAGTTCCATAGCCTTTTTGGCGGATATTTTAATCTTTAAATCGACCGGTTCAATTGTTACAGAATTGTCTATCATTATATAACCAGACGGCGTGACCACAAAGCTTATCCCGGCCGCTACAACCGGAAAACCTTTGTAATATTGAACGAACTGTTCGACGCCATTCTTTGACGGCACAGGTTCGAAATTCACACCGTTCAAAGAGCGTTTTTTCAGCTCCATGGATTTAGCCTCGCCGCTAATCGTTTTTGGATCCGATATTACCCACGCGACATCACTTTCTTTGATAAGACCCCGGCTTTTTCCCCGAGCCACTATGATGTTCTGGATATCTTTAAAACCAACCCCTAAATTTTTACAAAAACCGAGACGGCCTTCCAGCTCTAACGCCGATAATCTTAACGCCCTTACGATATCCCGTTTTGCCGGCGGAGAGGGGAGATATCTGACGGCGTTTAAGAATATGGAAATGGACAAGGCCTTTGCCGCCTCAAGCCCTTTAGTTTCGTCATTCAGTTTTTTCTTTAATAGGTCTTTAATGTTTTCGAACGTGAACCATAGCAAAGTTGAATATAAGGTGGACCTGCCGTGACATTCTTCGGGATTGATCAGCTCGAGCTGAGGATCGTTTAACCGCCTGATCCCCTTGTTTGGCGCGGGCCGGTCGTTTGCGTCGAAGCAGGCGGTTACCCCTTCTCCAATAAACGGGTTGTTGTGGAGGATGGCCGGAATTACATCGGCGATCGCCTCATGAATGGCCGGGCCCTCCAGGTCGGCCGGGGAGGTTCCAAGAATTTGGTTAAGAGTGTAGATAAGAAGATGTGTAAACTCGTGAAGGACGACATCTCTGTCGGACCCGAGCGCGCAGACAGGAGGAAAATATCCGAAGACAAGGGCATATTCCTGATCAAGAAATGCCGCGACCGGCATATTCATGACGTTTCCGACCATGATATCGAACGGCGTCTTGAGAAACATATCCTTAAGAGGAACCGGAAACGCGTTTATGGAGTCAAGATATTGGATGAACGTCTTAAGGGAGTAGGCGACGTTGTTTAATGTAAAAGTGGTCGTTGGTATAAATGGGCTCTCGGCGAACGGCAGTCCATGAATGGAGGTTACGGGAAATTCCGACTTGATGCGAAACTCTGAGGCCGCGTATTCCGAGCCGTTCTTTAATGTGATATCATCCAGGCAGACCTCTTTTGTCTTGCAACCGGTAGACGGAAAACATGATGTGGCAAGATTTTCGTTCTCCCAGACAACGATAGGACCGAACTGACTGGGCTGGCAAGTGACCGGATTTGGCATAACGTTCTCCCTGTTGGTTCATATAATAATAGCGACTTATAAGACTAGTGTCAATCTCTACCTTAGATAGACCATGAGGATTGAGACTGCCGCGGGGGTGATTCCAGATATCTCGGCCGCCTGAGCAAGGGTGGCCGGGCGAATCTTCTTGAGCTTCTCCTTTATCTCGTTTGAGATACCGGAGATATTATCGTAATCGAAGTCGCTTTGGATCTTGTATTTTTCTAAAGATTTTAGTCTCTCGACCATCTCGTTTTGTATCTTGATGTAGCCGGAATACTTTAACTCTATCTCGGCCGCCTCTTTTGCCTCTTCCTCAATATTATTGTCATCCTTGAGAAGGTGAGGGCCTCGTTCGTTCAAATGTTTTTTTATCTTTTCCCTCTTTTCGCAAAATCTCTTGTATTGCTTATCATCTAAGAGTCCAATCTGGTGGCCGATTTCCGATAGCCTCATATCGGCGTTATCTTCGCGAAGGATCAGCCTAAACTCCGCACGTGACGTGAACATGCGGTAGGGTTCCTCTGTCCCTTTTGTCACGAGATCGTCTATCAAGACCCCGATATAGGCTTCGGAACGGGAAAGAATTATCGGCTCTTCACGCAAAGTGGCGCGCGCGGCGTTTATTCCGGCCATGAGTCCCTGGGCGGCCGCCTCTTCGTAGCCGCTCGTCCCGTTTATCTGGCCTGCGCAGTAAAGCCCTCGGACGGCCTTTGTCTCAAGCGTGGCAAATAGTTGTGTGGGGAGGACAAAGTCATATTCGACGGCGTATCCGGGTCTTGCTATCTCGGCCCTTTCAAATCCCGGAAGGCTCCTGACCATCTTGAGCTGAACATCAAGGGGCAGGGATGTTGAGAGGCCGTTGAGATAACATTCGGGGATATCAAGCCCCTCCGGTTCCACGAATATTTGATGGCGCTGGCGTTCCGCGAACCGAACTATCTTATCCTCTATCGACGGACAATATCTTGGGCCGGTCCCTTTTATCTTTCCGGAATAGAGAGGAGACCTGTCGAGCGCGGATCGGATGATGTCGTGAGTGGCAGAAGAGGTATAGGTGATATGACACGGAAGTTGTGGAAGAGGATGACCAGTGGCGCGAAACGAAAATTTGGGGAGGGGATCATCGTCACCCATCTGACGTTCAAGAGAGGAGAAATCGATTGTCTCGCTTTTTATCCTTGGACACGTTCCGGTTTTGAGCCGGCCGAGCTTCAGGCCCAGCCCTGTAAGGCTATTCGACAACCCGTGAGATGCAAAGTCGTCAAGGCGTCCGCCGGGGAGGTGTTTCATTCCGAAGTGGAGGAGCCCGTTTAAGAACGTCCCGGTCGTTACGATAACCTTTTTAGCATGGATAATCTCGCCGCCCGCCAATCGAACTCCGAAGACAGAGCCGTCCTTGGTAAGGATATCTTCTACGATAGCCTCCTTCGCTGTTAAGCTGTCATTGCGAGGCCCCAGGTAGTCTTGGAGTGTATCACAGAAAAATCCCTGCATGTGCCTCATATAACTATTGCGGTCCGATTGACACCTTGTTGCTCGGACGGCCGGGCCCTTGCTCATATTGAGGCGCCGAAACTGGATGCCTGTCAGGTCGGATACGACCCCCATCTCGCCGCCAAGCGCGTCTATCTCGCGGACCAGATGCCCCTTGGCCAGGCCGCCGATAGACGGGTTACAGCTCATGTGGCCTATAGTTGACATCTTTCCGGTAATAAGGAGGACTTGTCCCTTCTGCCCGCGCCCCGCAAAGATCCGCGCCGCCGCAAGCGAGGCCTCGACCCCCGCGTGTCCGCCGCCGATTATGATGATATCGAATACCTCCATATGCGGATCGGATAGATAGAACGGGAGGGGGATAAATGCAACTGCAGATTATTGGGGGAGAAGAGGTAGAGGGCTTGAGAGGGCTTGAGAAGGCCTTAAAGGTGAAAGAGGGCAAAGAGGGGAAAGAGGTGAAGGAAGGCTTTTTTAGTAAAATATTACTTTGACAAATCTAAGGTGATACTTTATAATAGCCATATGTACAAGAAAAGGCTTATGGAACAGGCAGTTATGAAGGCGTCTAGGTCTTTTCCCGTTGTTATGTTGACGGGTGGACGTCAGACCGGCAAGACAACATTATTTAGGATGCTCGAGCCGGGCAGGTCGTTTGTAACCCTGGACGACTTAAATCTTAGGCGCTATGCAAACGAGGATCCGTCCGGGTTCATAAACGAGTTTAGACCCCCTGTCTTTATCGATGAGTTTCAATATGCCCCTGATATTCTGCCTTATATAAAGATGGCCGTAGACGAAAAGAGGACAAAGACCAAGATCGCGAACGGAGATTATTGGCTCTCCGGTTCTCAGAATTTTAAGATGATGGAGCATGTCTCCGAATCGCTTGCAGGACGCGTGGCCATACTCCAACTCCTTGGTTTTAACAGAACGGAGATAGACGGAGATCTCAAAGAGTTCAAAATGCCCCCATTCCTTCTTGCCCCCGCAAATGAACTGTTCGAGACCAAAAGAACGGCAAGCGAGATATTCGGGTTCATTGTCAACGGGGATCGTCCCCAGATATGGGTGGAAAAATCGATGGAGAGACAGATGTTTTATTCCTCATATATCCAAACCTATCTGGAGAGGGATGTCAGGAACCAGCTTGGGGTAAAAAACCTCGGGACGTTCGAAAAATTTATGCGAATGCTCGCGGCCCGCAGTGCCGACCTCCTTAATCTTGCGGCACTGGCAGGCGATGTCGGAGTAAGTCAGCCTACGATCGCACAGTGGCTGACGGTAATGGAAAGAAGCTATCAGGTGTTCCTGTTAAGACCTTATTATCGCGGTCACACAAAAAGATATATAAAGACACCGAAAGTCTATTTTTTAGACACCGGCCTTTTATGCCATCTGTTGAACATAAATTCGGCGGAGGTTGCAGAGGGACACCATTTTAACGGAAAACTCTTTGAAACGTGGGTTGTGTCGGAGACCATCAAGAGTTTTTGGCATCGCGGGCTCGACGCCGATCTCTTTGTCTGGAGGACCAGGGACGGTGATGAGGTTGATCTTGTATACGAAGGGGCCGAGCTTCTTCCGGCCGAGATCAAGCTGGCCAGGGCCCCGACAAGCGACGCCATATCGGCTATTCGTGGTCTAAAGGGGGTTAAGATCGGCCACAAAAGGATCATCTGCACCACACAAAAAAATATGCCGCTAGGGAACGATGTTTCTCTTGTCTCTGCGTGGGGGATGTATTAGGACTGAGGATTATCAGAAAAGATAAAGGGCCTAAGATGGCCTGAAAGGGCGAAGAAGGGAAAGAGGTAAAAGAAGACTTTAGAAAATATCGGGTTACATAACGACGTAATCCTTCTTTTCAACTTTGTTTGCATGTCCGCAAAACGGGCAGTAATGTTTATTGCTTAAAATTTCCATACCGTCGAAAACATCTTTAGACAGAACTATGCCGGAACTGAATAATTTTTCACACTTGCCGCATTTTACTTCCAACCGGAATGTTTGCGAAAAAGAAAGGGCCTTATTCCTTAAATACTCGTCTTTATAATTTGATATGTAGCTTTTTATAATATCGGGATTTTCGATAAGCGGTACCATGTCGGACTCAAAATCTCCGCTATGTTTTTTTACAAAATCGGCGACTTTTTCGCCTAGCCTTGCTTCAATGATGGAGGTTGTTATCCTTTCGCCCAGCATATCTGAAAGACGCACGATGTTTGGCTTAACCCCATTTTTAACAAACCAAAGCAAGTCGAAATAATCACGTCCTTTGACGCTCAGCCTATTTTCTTTTCCGCGCAGGCATCTGCGTGTAAGTATGGCGTGCAACTTACCTGCCATAAGCGACGGCAGGTCGTAGTGTCTGGCGACGAAATTAAGGCCAAATTTGGTTTTGGATGAAGTTTCTATATTATAGTTTTGTGACGGAACGTCCGACAGGTCGACTTTGACGCGTAGTATTTCGCTTTCATGCTGGGCGGCCAGTCCAAGTTTTTTTAACACAGGAAACTTTAACCGAAGTTGTGTGTCGTTTGATTTTAAGGCAATCGTTGCGTCGTTGTAACGATATTTTTTTTCAAAAAGGGACCTAATATTGTTTGCAAATAACTCGACATCGACTTTTTTAAGCAAGTCGAAGTCCAGGTCAACGGAAAGGCGTTCCAACCCAAAAAAGTGTCTTAAACAGGTGCCTCCGGTAAAAATGAAGTTTTTTGCGTACAACGGTGAAGTGTACACGTAAGTGAGTACGTAGATTTGCAGGTACTCTTTTAAGAGGTTGACAATGTATGCAGAAAGTAGCCCTTTCTGTTTGCCTTCAGCGACGATTTTTTCCAGTTCTTTGTAAATCACGTTCTTCTCCTATAATTTTAGGTAGCATGCGGTATTTTGCGGCGCCGGCCAGTTCGCAGTATTGTTTAAATTCGCTCAAATCCTTTTTGGTGATTTCTTCAAGATTTAATCGGAGCTCTTTTATTAATTTACGGTCTATGTCTGATATTCTGAAAAGCTTCAAATATAAAAAATCAAACAAGGCCTTTATTTTAGTTGCTTCGCATATGGAAAGGTTGCTCTTGGACCGTATTTCGTAGCCGGTGAACAGCTTTTCGGAAATTCCGCTGTAAGAATAAACGGTTATTTTGTTTGTGTAAGTTCTTTTTGATTTGAGTGTTATGGAAGTAATGCCGTAAACAGCCTCTGTTAAGATGCCGTATTTTTGAAGTGTGTATTCCATGCTTATATAAGAAGGTTCGCGGAGCCGGTTTGCTAAAAATTCGGCGTAGGCTGTCTTGTCCGAAAGTTTCGAGATAAACTGTTCTGTTACATAAAGTCCCTTTTTCAGTTGTATTAGGCGGCCCGCACCGATCCATCTCTTTATGTTCGCATAGAGACTGTTGTTCGAAACCTCCACAAGTTGTGAAAGCGTGTTTTTGTCGAAATAGCTTAAATTGCTAAGCTTTTTTAATTTGTCCACTTGATTCATGATTGGTATATATTATATACCAAAACAGGATTAAGTCAAGAGGAGATCAAATATCAGAAGTTTTGGGCGAGAATCGCCGCTTTAAGTCCTGCGATCAGGACATCAAGGTTTGCCAGCATTCCTTCGAGGGATATAAGGGCTTGAAGATATCTATTTTGGTGAGTGGGAAGGTATGTGATAGGCCGTCTTCCAGAGCTAGAGAAGTCGGAAAACAGCCTATCACATACCTTTCCACGGTCGGAAATATTTTGGCACATTATGCTTATGCACTTGACACCCACGCGCTGGAGTAGCGCACTTTAGTGCACGATAAAATGCATTCAAACAGGCGCAGACTAAAGTCTGCTACTCCAGGGGTGTGAAGTGCATAAGCATATTGGCACATTTTTTTCAGCCTCGAAGGGAGATCCCGCCATCTTCGGGTCAAGGTCGCATATCGGACATTATGTTAACGAGCCTGTTGATTTTCTCTGTCATTCCTGCGAAAGCGCGGCAGTCCGCCTCCGGCGGAAATTTTTTTTAAAAATCACCAATAGACACAAGCAGATGAAATTCAATTGTTTTAGGGTGTTAAGATTTTTTCGAGAGGGAAGTTTGTTTTAAACAGGCCTGCAGGACATCTTCGGCAGTTTCTAAGGCCTCGCTGGCGTCGGCCTCGTTCGAGATCCTATGAGGCAGGCCGCCGGGGATACCGTCGGGATATCTTGTTGGGATATAAAATTCGTCTATTAGTTTCAATTTGTTCTTGAACGGTTCCAGAAACCTAGTGTTACATAACCTGTAAAGATCGATCAGCTTATGTGTCTTAGGGTGAGATCTTCCCGACGAAACAAGGTATCCCTTAAGCGCTTTTTCTATCGCCTGTTGAGACAAAAAACAGACCTGTGAATAAAATCTTTCCCTAAATCCCACCTTTGCAAAATTAAGATCGTCCTCGGCCATCGCGAACCACGCCTCATGCGGCTTTGTCATAGATGACCTCACCGTTTCTTATTATCTCGTTCCTCACAAATGCGTTCGTCCTGGAGAGTTCTTTGAACTCTTCGGGATTATAGACCAGAAAATCCACGCCGACATCATAGTCGCAGATGTCAACTATCTCTCTTAGACGATCGTTATATGGTCTGTATGTCTCTTTAATGACCAGCAGGTCAATATCCGTGTTCGAGCGGACCTTTCCTTTGGCCAACGAGCCAAAGAGGATGATCTTTTGAGGACGATATTTCAGGACCAAGGCCCTTTTAATGTGATCAAGATTCTTTTCAAGCAGGGCCTTTCTTCTATGATCGGTAAAATCAAACTCCTTGAAATCGGACGATCTAAGTTTTGCGACTATGGATCTTATCTCTCTAAGCTAGGAATAGTCCTCATTGAGAAGATAAAACTTTTGTCTTGCAAGGCCGATCTTCGACACAAAACCGGCCCTTTCCAGCAGGATAAGC
>Ga0172375_10010444_pt1 | contig 12045 bp, 11 predicted proteins | sample LakKiv1m_FD_114537 | JGI IMG/M metagenome (GOLD analysis project Ga0172375, IMG submission 114537) | Freshwater microbial communities from Kabuno Bay, South-Kivu, Congo - kab_092012_11.1m | ecosystem: Environmental > Aquatic > Freshwater > Lake | place: Democratic Republic of the Congo... | reverse complement strand
CGTGCGGTACAGCGAAAAATTGCTGGAGCACGCCGGGATCACAGTCGAAACGCTCGACCTTTCCGAAGTCCTTGGCCAATGCGATAAACTGGCCGAGAACGATCCGGCGGTGCAAGCCAAAGTGAAGGCCATCAATGCCTATGTCAGCACCCGCGAGGTGCCCGGCGCCGCCATCCTTAAAATGGCCAAACTGGGCGCGGTCATTGACCGGTTTGTGCGCGACAATGAGTTGCTGGGCACAGCGGTGCAATGCTGGACTTCGCTCGAACAATATTTTGGCGTCGTGCCCTGCACGATCATGTCGCTGAGCAGCAACGCGCTGGTGCCGAGTGCCTGTGAAGTGGATGTCGGCGGCTTGCTGGCCATGCTGACCCTGCAATGCGCCACGCAAACCTGCAGCGCCATTGTGGACTGGAACAACAATTTTCAAAATGATCCGGACAAGTGCGTGGTGTTTCACTGCTCGAATCTGCCGAAAGACATGTTCACAACCGCCACCATGGATTACCAGACGATTATCGCCGACAGTGTCGGCAAAGACAACACCTACGGCACGATTGTCGGCCGGTTGGCGCCCGGTCCGTTGACCTACTGCCGGATCAGCACGGATGACCTGCGCGGCAGCATCGCGGCCTATACCGGCGAAGGCGAGTTTACCAATGACAAGCTCGACACCTTCGGCGGCTATGGCGTGATGCACATTCCGCAATTGCAGGCGTTGCTGCAGTTTATTTGCCGCTTTGGTTTCGAACATCATGTGGCGATCAATCGCGGCGCGGTCGCCGCCGCCATCGTGGATGCCTTCGACAATTATCTCGGCTGGGAGGTGTACCATCATCAATAACATGGACTTCAGCGCCCTGGTGCAGGAAGTGTGGCGGGTCAATTGCGCGCTGCCCAAGGCGGGCTTGGTTGTCGCCACCAGCGGTAACGCCAGCGGCATTGATCGCGCGACCAACCGCATTGTCATCAAACCCTCCGGTCTTGACTATGCGGCGCTGCGCGCGGAAGACATGGCGATTGTGGACGCGACCAGTGGCGCGCATCTGGGCGGCAAGAAGCCCTCGGTTGATCTCCTGCACCACCTGTTGCTGTACCAAAAAGACGCGCGTCTCGGCGGCGTGATTCACACCCATTCAAATTATGCCACGGCTTTTGCCGCGGTCGGTCGTGCGATTCCCTGCGTCCTGACCGCCATTGCTGATGAATTCGGCGCCGAAATCCCCTGCGCGCCGTATGCCGACAATGTGGATGACCATATCGCCAGCGCGATCATGCAACACCGCGGGCGCGGCCCGGCCATTCTGCTCCGGCATCACGGCGTGTTCACGTTTGATGTGTCGCCCGCCGCGGCGCTCAAGGCCGCCATTATGGTGGAAGACGCGGCGCGCACCGTTTGGCTGGCGCAGCAACTGGGTACCTCCGCGCCGCTGCCGCCGGGCGAAATTGAAAAGTGGTGGGGCCGCTATCATGCGACCTACGGCCAGTGAGCGGTGTTATTTTCGCTGCGCTGCCCTGGTATACCCACAATGAAATTGCACCGGTACCTTTGACAGCCATAGCCGGCTTTGTGTACAATTTATCATTAGGTAACGAACAACTCGTGAGGATGTTATGTGGTTGTATCCCTTGCTGACCATGAGCTTCTTCGGCGCGACGTTCGGCGTCGGGCTGGCCTATGCCTCGCGCAAGTTCGCGGTGAAGACCGATCCGCGCGTGCAGGCATTGCTGGACGCGCTGCCGGGCATCAACTGCGGCGGGTGCGGCTTTGCGGGCTGCGCCGGCTATGCCGAGGCGGTCGCGGCTGGCAATGCAGCGCCCAATTTGTGTTCGCCGGGCGGGCCGGATGTGGTTCATACATTATGCGCGATCCTTGGCGTTAGTGCAGATATCAATGAACGGCGCGTTGCTTTTGTGCGCTGTGCCGGCGCGGCGACCGCCAAGCGTGATGCGGCCTATGCCGGCGTGCAAAGCTGTGCCTTGGCGGCCTTGGTCGGCGAGGGCTATCTGGCCTGCAAGAATGGCTGTCTGCTGTATGGCGACTGTGTGCAAGCCTGCGCGTTTGATGCCTTGGAATGGGCGCCGGGCGGTGTGCCCCGCGTGCGGGAAGACAAATGCACCGCCTGCCGCAAGTGCATTGCGGTGTGCCCGAAAGCGCTGATCACGCTGCGGCCGGCATCAAAGAGCGTCCAGGTGGTCTGCCGCTCGCAGGATCGCGGCGCGCTTGCCAAACAAAAATGCGGGGTGGCCTGCATCGCCTGCACGAAATGCGTCAAGACCTGCCCGGTGCAGGCGATCAGCATGGACGGCCACGTCGCCGTCATCGATAGTGCCGCGTGTACCTTGTGCGGTAAATGTGTTGAAGTCTGCCCAACCCATGCAATTCAGCAAGCTCATGCAACCACGTCCTAAAGCCCGCGTGCGCGATTTGAGCCAGGTGCGGCGCGTGGTCGTCAAAATCGGCACCAGCACCCTGACCAAGGCCAATGGTGATGTCGATGCCGCGTGGGTGCGCCAGTTTGCCGCGCAAGTCAGCGCGCTGCGCAAACAGCGCATCGAAGTCATCGTGGTCTCCTCGGGCGCGATCGGCGCAGGCTGTTTTGTCTTGAATTTGAAAAAACGCCCGGCGTCGCTGGCGGAGAAACAAGCAGCCGCAGCCGTGGGCCAAGCCCGCTTGATGCGCGTCTACAAAGATGCGTTTCGCCGCGTCAAACTGCCGGTCGCCCAAATTCTCCTGACCTACGACGATCTTGACAGCAAGTTGCGCTGCACCAATGCGCAGAACACCCTGACCGCCTTGCTGCACATGGACGTCGTCCCGATTATCAATGAAAACGACACCGTCGCCGTTGAAGAAATCAAGTTTGGCGACAATGATCACCTCAGCGCCTTGACCGTTGCATTGATCAAGGCCGATCTCCTGCTGCTGCTCACCGACGTCGAGGGCGTCCTCACCACAACCGCGGCCGGCCAAGCGGCGCGTGTTATTCCGCTCGTCACACCCGATACGTGGAGCGCGGTCTGGCGCATGGTCGGCGGCGCGACCAGCGCCCGCGGCACCGGCGGAATGCAAAGCAAACTGCAAGCAGCCCACGGCGTAGTCGCGCTCGATGCCCGCGCGGTGATTGCCGGCGGCAAAACGCCGCAGGTGCTCGAACGCATTCTGGCCGGCGAGCCGCTCGGCACGTTCTTCGTTCCGTGAGTGCACAGACTATTCAGTATGTCAGCACGAAGCGCACGCTGACCACACCGGCGGCCGCGCCGGTCTCGTTTACTGAAGCGCTGTTTCTGGGCCTCGCGCCGGATGGCGGTTTGTTCATGCCAACCTCCTTGCCGCACTTTTCCCCGGCCGACCTGGAGGCCTTGCGCGGCGCTTCGTATGCCGACCTTGCCTTCCATATTCTGCGCCCGTTTTTGGCGGGCGTGCTCGATGACGCACGCCTGCGCGCGCTCACTCATGACGCTTACAATTTTCCCGTCCCCCTCGAACAATTCGATCATGACACCTGGCTGTTGCGCCTCGACCAGGGCCCGACCGCCTCGTTCAAGGATTTTGCCGCGCGCGGCATGGCCCGCATCATGCAGGCGCTCAAGCCTGCCGGCGCGCAGATCACCGTGCTGGTCGCCACCTCGGGCGACACCGGCAGCGCCGTGGGCGAGGCGTATCGCGGCCTGGCCGGCGTGCGCGTGGTGATTGTGTATCCGGCGCGCGAAGTCAGCCCGGTGCAACAGCGCCAGCTCGATTGCATTGGTGAAAATGTCCAAGCGCTTGCGCTGGACGGCACGTTTGACGAGTGCCAGGCGTTGGTTAAACGCGCCTTTCTTGATCCCACTTTGGCCCCTTTGCATCTGACTTCGGCCAATTCGATCAACATTGGCCGGATTCTGCCGCAAACCATTTATTATTTTTATGCCTGGCTACAGGTGGCCCAAGCGCAGGAACCCCTGTTGTTCTCGATTCCCTCGGGTAATTTTGGCAACTCGTTCGGCGGTGAATTGGCGCGCCGCATGGGCTTGCCGGTCGCACGCATGATTCTGGCCGTCAATGCCAACGATGCATTTCCGTGCTTTCTCGAGACCGGCGCGTATCAGCCGGTTCGGCCTTCGCGCGCGTGCCTCTCCAACGCCATGAACGTTGGCAATCCCAGCAATCTTGCGCGCTATTTTGACCTATACGGTGGCCTGCTTGACAGCGCTGGCGCGGTCCGGCACTTGCCGGATCTGGCGGCCATGCGCCACAACCTGTATTCGGTTTCGATCAGTGACGCCGAAACGTTGCAAACCATGCGCGATATTTATCATCGGGACGCGATCTTATTGGAGCCACACGGCGCCGTCGGCGTGGCCGCGCTGCGGCACTATTATCTGCACCATCCGCAACTCCGCGCCGTCTGCCTCGCAACGGCACATCCCTCGAAATATGCCGAGCTCATTCGACAAGAATTGTCGGCCGAGGCGCCCTATCACCCGTCATTACTATCGCTCGCACAACGCCGCGGCGTGGCGCAGGCGATTGCCAATGATTATAACGCTCTCCAAGAGTACCTTCTCCACCATGAAACATGACTGGATCAAAGTGTTTTCGCCGGCGACGATTGGCAACATCGGTCCCGGTTTCGACGTGCTGGGCTTGGCGGTCAAAGGCTGGGGCGACATTGTCGAAGCCCGGCGCACAACGGCCGGCGTGGTCATCAGTGCCATTGAAAGCGAGCAGCCACTCAGCAAAGATCCGCACCGCAACACGGCCGGCATTGCCGCCCAACTTATTCTGGATTTGCTGGGCGTCAAGGGTGGCCTTGAATTGAAGCTCAAAAAAGGCCTGCCGATTGGCTCGGGCCTTGGCTCCAGCGCGGCGTCGGCCGCCGCCGGTGCGTTTGCCGCGAATTATTTGTATAACGGCGGGTTGACTAAAGAACAACTCATTCTGCCGGCGACCAAAGCAGAGGAAACCGTCTCGGGTGGTTTCTTTGCCGACAACACGGCGCCCGCGCTGTTGGGCGGCGCAACCCTGACGCGCTCGTGCATGCCGCTCGACATTACCCGGATCGGCTCGATTCGCAAATTGCACATTGTGCTGGTGGCGCCCAACATTGTGGTCTTGACGCGCAAGGCGCGCCAGATGCTACCGGCCAGCGTGCCGATGAAGGATTTTGTGTACAACATGGCCAACACGGCCCTGATCACCGCCGCCTTTGCGAAAAATGATTACTCGCTGTTCGCGCGCAGCTTGCACGATGTGGTCATCGAACCGGTGCGCGCGCATTTGATCAAGGGCTTTGCCCAAGTCAAGGAGACCGCGCTGCAGGCCGGCGCCGACGGCGTCGCCATTTCCGGCTCGGGCCCGACCGTCTTTGCCATTACCGATAACATTCGCAAAGCGCGCTTCATCGAGCAGCAGATGGTGATGGCCTTCATCGAGCACGGCGTCAAATCGCGCAGCATTGTCACGTCGGTCGATTCGGAAGGCACGCGCCTGATTGACTAAAACGCGATGCGAAACTCGCGATAGGCACCACTGGGCACGGCCGGTGTGATCTGCACCTCGGTAATGGAGTGGGCGTGCGGGCCGCCACGAATTTCACGCAGCAGTGCGTCCATTTCCGCCGGAGTTGTCGTCATAGTTCATTATACCACGTTGCATTATCCCGCAGTGGGATAATTCATAAATTCGCTATAATACTTGCATGAAGCACATGACTAAACATCTGCTGGTTGGTCTCCTTGGCTTGGTGGCGTTGGGGTACATTCTCAATCCATCCATTGGTATATTTGAATTTTTGCCCGACAACCTTCCACTCGTGGGTAATCTTGATGAAGCGGCGGCCACGACCATCTTATTGGGGTGCCTTGGCTACTTTGGTCTTGACCTCAGCCGGTGGTTCGGGCGACCGGGCAGAAAGATCCAACCATGAACGGCGTTGCGAGAAAGTGAACGGCACGACCGCGCTATTGATCACGGGAACCATCTGCGCCGTGCTGGCCGGATGCCACACGCCGATTATTGACAGTCAGCTTACGCGCGCGCAATCTCTGGCAGGGACCAAAGCGCCCGCGCAGGTGCGGGAAACGATGGTCTTGCTGGAGGTGCTGTATTATTCCTTCGACGGCCAATTGCACCAAGGCCAAATTGTAGTACACCGCGACGTACAAGAGGACGTGCAGCTCCTGTTTCGCCTTATTCGCCAGGAGCGCTTTCTGATTGCCAAGTGCATTCCCGTGGTCCACTACGCTTGGTCGGACAATGCTTCGATGGCGGATAACAACACGTCGGGGTTCAATTATCGCACGATTGCCGCCACGAATTGCTTGTCCAACCATTCTTTTGGCAGGGCGATTGATATCAACCCCGTACAAAACCCGGCGCTCTATGCCAACGGCAGCAGCGCGCCACCAGGAGCAACGTACGATCCGGAAGCCGGCGGAACGTTGGCGGCGCAGGGCGCGATCGTCAAAGAGTTCGCCCGCCTCGGCTGGCGCTGGGGTGGTGATTTCACGTCATTCAAAGATTACCAGCATTTTGAGAAGACGGCCGGCGGGGTGCAGAACGTCATCAGCAACCCGTGACCGGCCTCTGCCGCTGTTAGATCGGTATTTGGGCGGCGGCGTACTTTTGGATTGACATTCGCGGCGGTTTGTTGTACACTATCTGTGCGGTTTGTGAAAGTTTGGTTACCAGAATCCATGAGGTTCACCCAATGAATGCGCGAACATATGTTAGTGCGCTGGTGCTGTTGTGTTGCCTGCCGATGACGGCTGTTGAACAGGATGCGGAGTATAGCATGCTGGACGGCGTCGGGCGGGGTGTTGCAAATTTGTTGACCGGGGCGATTGAAGTGCCACGTTGCATGACTTTCTATTCCGTGCAATGGCCGGTGATCGGGATCCTGCCGGGCGTGCTGCAAGGCACAGGCATGACCGCCGTGCGCGCCTTTGGCGGCGTGCTGGACTTGCTCACGCTGGGCTATCTTGAACCGGGCAACACGCTGTACGATGCGATGGAATCCCCGCTCTATCCGTGGCAAGCCCCCTGGCTGCCCCGCGGCGACGATGACATTGCCTCATGCGTGCGCGGGCCGCTCGTCGCGGACAATCGCTAAAATCCGCGCGCGCACCTGCCCGTCGCGAAAATCCGTCCGCAACTCTTGCGCGACAGAAAGTGCGTGCGTCGACGTGAGCACCCGCCCGGTTGTACCATCGCGGGTGATGGTATAGCCGCGTCGCACGACCGCCGCCGGGCCCAACGCTTCCAAACAGTCCAACATGCGGTGTAGGGCGTCGTGGCGGCGCGCACATGCATGATGGCAGGCCGTGTCACACGCCGCGCGCTGCACCATGACGAGGTGTTCGTCGCGCGCGCAGCGTTCGAGGAACAGTCGCCGCGCGGCGCCCACAATCTGGGTTGCGCGCGCAATCCGCTCGGTGCGGGCCGTCAGTGTCTCGTTTAGCCTGGTGCGCAGGTCATTCCACAGTTCATCTACCCGCTGGCGCTGCAAGTCAATTGTGCGCGGCAGATCGCGAAAGACATAATGGGTTGTCAGCCGCTGGACGCGGTGGCTGCAGGCGTCCAGCGCTTGATGGAGCCGGGCGCGCATGCGCCGGCGGGCGTCCTCGAGTTGCTGCAAAAACACCGCGCGCGGTTGCACCACAATTTCCGCCGCCGCACTGGGCGTCGGCGCGCGCACATCGGCGACAAAGTCCGCAATGGTCCAGTCAATTTCGTGGCCAACCGCCGAAATGACGGGCATGGGCGAACGGGCCAGCGCCCGCGCGACAATTTCCTCGTTGAACGCCCATAAATCCTCGAGACTGCCGCCGCCGCGCCCGACAATCAACACATCAAAAAACAGCGGTTGCGCCTGCGGATTATGCTCGTGCTGGCGATTAATGCGCGCGCAGTCGTCGAGTGCGCGGGCGATTTCGGCGGCCGCGCCCGCGCCTTGTACGGCGACGGGATACAGCACCAAATGCACGGTTGGAAAGCGCCGCGTCAGCACCCGCATGATGTCGCGGATGGCCGCGCCGCTTGCGGACGTAATCACCCCAATAGTGTGTGGCAGCAGGGGCAGCGGCTTCTTGCGCGCCGCGTCAAACAAGCCTTCCGCCGCCAGTTTCTGCTTCAACTGCTCAAAGGCCAATTGCAGCGCACCCAAGCCGCTCGGGGTCATTGTAGCGCAAATAATTTGATATTTGCCCTGCGGCTCGTAAATTTGGACGCTGCCGCTGACGACCACCTGCAGGCCATTTTCCGGCGTGAATTTCAGGCGCCGATTGGCGGTACGGAACATTACCGCCGGCATCTGCGTGTGCGCGTCTTTCAGCGTGAAATAATAATGGCCGGAGGGATGCGCCTTGAAATTGCTGATCTCGCCCTCGAGCCAAACATTGGAGAAGGTGCCCTCGAGCAACAGGCGGATGCGGCGCGTCAATTGCGAGACCGACAGGGGCGCGGCGGTGTGGGCGCGCGCGACGGGCGCAGGCGCAGTCTCGGGCGCCGCCCACAAGGGCAGGGTCATGTCTGCATCAGAAGTCATGAGAAATGTTCTGCGTTTGGCTTTAGCGGTGTAGATCAGAGGTGCCGCGGGCCACCTTGTGCAATGTGGCCTGTGCCGCTTGACACGCACTAATCTCTCCCGCGGTGGCTGGGCGCCAAAGTTGTCGTTTTACGCGCCGTTGCACGTCGTTATCCTGGGCGGTGAACGTGGTAACATGGCGCCCGTCGCGGGCGAAGACATGCAAGCGCGCGTGGGGGCCGCGCACCAGGATCGTGTCATGCGCATCATCGCAAAAAAAGGCGGCGGGGGTGGCTTGCACAAGATCATCCAGCGCACATTGCACGGGCCGTTCATCTTCGCGCCGCTGCTGGGCATGCCGCGTGCGGCGCAACGCCTGGCGATTACTGTGGTCGAGTGCGGCGCACAACTGGTCGAGCGCATGCGGGATGCAGGACAAAATTTCCGAGCGCGCTTTGGCCGGGGCATCCAGCGGCAGGGCGCGCACCGCCCGTTCGCAGCGCCGCAGCACGCGTTGCATCGGCTGGCACGCCCGCACAATCACGCCAAAATGATCGCGATCCAGTGCGTCTTTCAATGGCAGGCCTTCCGGTGTGACACCGATTATGTTCAAGGCCAGCGCGAAGAGACGCTGGGGCGTGCGCCATTCGACAATTTGGGCCGTCAGGGCACAGTGTTCGCGCGGGCCGGCACTGCTGGGCGCACTAAAATAGCCGGCGGTTACTTGTCCTAAAATATTATAACTATGACTCGCCTTGCCGCGCGCCGCCAACATGTGCGCTTTCAGGTCGCGCCCGAGCGTGAGGTGACTGATCATCCGCGCGGGCGTTTCAAATAACAGGCCGACCCGCGGGTCATGCGCATCCAGCAATTGCTGATGAAACTCCTTCCACAATGGTACGCCGGTAGGCGAATATCCGGCAAATACGGCGGTGGGCGTTGGTGGCACGCTTTCCGTGCCCTCCGCACTGCCGGCGCGGTAATTGTACACCCGGCCAGCTTGATACGCGTCCGTTGCCGCGGCCAGTTCTTCAACTAATTGGGCGAGTTGTTTGTACAGCGGCTGATGCTGCGCGGTAGGTGCCCATTGCCGGCCGGGCGCAAGGGTCAATTGCAAAGGAACCGCAAGGATCTCGCCCAATTCGCTGCTGCGCACACCGTGGGCTGCGGCCATGTGGCGCACCAACACAATGAGTTGTTGCTGCAACCAGTTTGCGCGCGCGGCTAGCGCGCTCTCCGCCACACCCGCGGCCGCGGCCTGTTCGCGGGCTTGTTCTTTCATGTCTGATTCCTTACCGCCACCGCGATCCGCCGCGCAACAACACGATCAGCATCCAAGCCAGACACGCCAGTGTGCCGGCTTCCGGCACCACCAGAATATTGACCATGACTTGCGCTGCCAAGCCGTCGGCGCTGGCCGTGAAGACGGCGGCGTGATTGCCAAGGTCCTCGTTGATCGGCGTCCAGGTATAGACGCCCGTCACTGCGCCAAATCCCGGTGTTGCGCTGAAATGCGCACTGTCGGAGCAACTCAGGCTGATTTGTTGGGTCACCGTGTCGGCGGCAATAACCCGCAGAACAAATGTGTTGCCAATAAAAGCCATGCTATTGCTGGCGCCGCGCAGGGTGGGCGCACTGTCGACCGTGCCGCTGACCGGGAGCAGAAAATCCTTGACCACCGCCATGTGTTGCATGCCGCTTGCGCCGGAATCGCCGGAGAGTATCGGCGATGGCAGCAATTGATACGGCGCGGTCACCCGACTGTCGTACACCAGACCATTGCTGAATGTCCGTGTTTGCGTGATGGTCGGAACCAGCCGCGCAGCCAATGTGGCATTCGGCATGGTCCAGTCATATGGCTTGGCCCGACTGGCGTTGGTGTCGTCATTGCTGTCCTGGTCGCAGGGTGTGGCGGCATTGGAGAGAAAGGTGTTAAAGGTCGTGATGGCGGCTTCGGTGCGCGTGTCGGTATTCATGTCGCCGCCGACCACAATGTAATGGGAGGCGGGAAAATTCGCCTGCACGTTCGTTTTGATCATGACTGCTTCAATATTGCGACTGGTGGCGCTGGAGGTCGGCAAATGCACGCTCACGACGTGCAAATCAATCGTGCCGGGCAGGTCGATCGTCGCCCAACTGAAATCCCGCTCCGCCACCGGCGAGGGCCATTCGCCCGAGGCAATAATCGGCCAGCGGCTGACAACACCGTTGGGAATGCTGCCGCCGGCGCCGCGATAATAGTAATAATTCGTGCCGAACGCAGTGTCGATGAACTGGCGAATCGTGCCGCTGTCATAGTTAAATTCTTGAATGGCGACCACATCCGGCTTCAGCCCCTGAAAAATACGAATGCCGGGTCCTTCATAGGCTTGCTGCGTGCCGCTGGTGGTATTGGCGGCCATGATACGGCAGGCTATGTTGGTGGCCGCCGCCGCCCGCACAATATAAGTGTTGGTCGGCGCAGCGCTGCTGGTTGTTCCATCGAGTGCGGTGGCGGTCACGGTGTATTGCGCGGTGCTGTTTGCCACCAATCCGGGGATTGTGCCGAGATACACTTTGCCGGCCGATTGCGTTGCGTGAATGCTGGTTTGGCTTAGCCAAGCATTGACGGTGTAACGCACGAGCACATTGGAAATGATACCACTGCTGTCCATCACCGCAGAGTAAATGGTAACTGCTTGCAGACTGGTAGGGGCGGTTGCCTGGGCGATTTGTTCAATCACCGGTGCGCCGAATGTCAGGCCTGTCAGCACGCCCGCCGCGCAGATTAGTATGGCTTTTCTCATATTATAATTATACCATACTATCGTGGCGCGCGCCACCGCGGTGTATCTTTTTTCATCTGTCCGCATGCGCGCCACAACCGCATTCAGCGGCGCGCCGCGGCGATAAAAGCTGTGATTTTGTCCCAGTTGCGGGTGCCGTCGTAATTTTCTATGCCGGTATGCACATCCACCCCCCACGGTTGCACCGTATGGATCGCCTCGGCCACATTTTCAGGACGAAGTCCGCCGGCAAGTATCACTGGTTTTGGACAACGTTGCACGATTTCGCGACTGATGCGCCAATCGTGGGTTTTGCCGGTGGCGCCATGCCGGCCGGTTGCTGGATCATAGGTGTCCAGGATGAGTGCATCCGCCTCGTGGGCCGCGCGCAAGGCATCATCCACGGCTTGCGGACCAGTCACATTGATGCTTTTGATGATTTTCAGCGGCGGCAAGGCGCGCTTGATTTCATGCATGACGCCGGTCGCGACCGGCGCATGTAGTTGCAGCGTGTTGACCCCCAAATAGGTGCATAATTCAACCGCTTCCCGCACGGCGGTGACATAGGTAATGACGACCGTTCCGATCAACGGCGGCATTTGCGCTATGATGGCGCGGGCCGCGCACTCGGTCAAGCCATCGTGCAGCCCGCTGGGCAAGCGCAAAGTGAAGCCAAGGCCATCAACACCAAGGGCGGTCAAGCGTAGGGCCTCTTCTGTGCTTGATACGCCTGCAATTTGGATGCGCATATAGTTTTTCATCTTTGTGAT
>Ga0172375_10010442_pt1 | contig 12046 bp, 11 predicted proteins | sample LakKiv1m_FD_114537 | JGI IMG/M metagenome (GOLD analysis project Ga0172375, IMG submission 114537) | Freshwater microbial communities from Kabuno Bay, South-Kivu, Congo - kab_092012_11.1m | ecosystem: Environmental > Aquatic > Freshwater > Lake | place: Democratic Republic of the Congo... | reverse complement strand
GCTTTTCTTCTACCGGCAAAACGATTTGCGTACCTTTACAGTTCTTGTTCCTCCTCTGGCAATACTGGCCGGTATCCGTTTGCTCAACCTAAAACGCTCGGCCTGGCTAATTGGCTGGCAAGTCTTTTTTGTGGTCGTATTTTCTCTGCTGCTAATCGCAGGAATAATCAATCCGGTCAATCAAGACGGTTTTAGCCTGGTTGATGCCATCATCCCGTTTACATTGTTTACCACGGCATTGTTCTTGTTAACCGCTTTCCTTTGGAAGCCGTCCCCTTTGCGGTTTGTGATTACTTATGCAATGGTAGTTCTAGCTTACTCCCTGCTCTTTTACAACACAAAACCAATCGCCGATGCCTTTAACCTTGATCTTAAATGGCCGCAGCTGATCCAGGCACAACAAACACAAGGGTCAAAATTCTATATTTACCGGCCACCCGACCGGAAGCTTTTTTATAGCCCTGACCTTTTTTGGGTGGATTTTATGGCCGGGCCGGCTGATAAATATTTTTGGAATGGCAATAATTTAAAGCAAAGTTTATTAAAAGAAAAAGCCATTGTTTTAAGCGATACAGGGAGCTGGGAAAAATTAAAGCTCAAACAAGGCAAGGTTATTGCCGAAGATAATTATTCACGCCTGATATGTTTTTAAAGCTTGCTCAATGCCGCTGCGAAAATCAGTAGTGTATTTATAGCCCATTTGATTTAATTTGGTCGGATCCCCGCCTCTGGCAAAAACACCTTCCGGCTTATCCGAGGTCCCGTGGACTTGCGGTTTATAGCCGCAGATGTCAGCCGCTATTTTAGCAAAATCAAGAAAACTGGTATAAATACCAGTACAAAGGTTTACTGCTCCGGCATCGTCAATTTGGTCCATGGTCCTTAATATACCTTCAACACAATCATCTATGTGAATAAAATCACGCATTTGTTTGCCGGTTCCCCAAACCGTTATAACAGGTTTGCCTTTATTGGCTAAAACACGCTTACAAATAGCAGGGAATGGATAAGTGTCATCCTGGTCCTCGCCATATCCGGAAAATGGCCGATAAACAACTGATTTAAGTCCGTGTTTTTCATAAGCCAGTTTAGCCAGGTATTCGCAGGTTAGCTTAGCCCAGCCATAACTCATATCCGGCATGCCAATGTCAGATTCAAACGAGATCATGTCTTCAGTAAGCAGCTTGTAATTTTCACTGCGCTGGAATTTAATTGGGTAAGCAGCGCTGGAGCTAAAACACAGGGTTTTGGCAGGCTTGGTCCTCTCTGCCCACTGCCAGTATTCCGCGTCAATAGAAAGATCGTCTGCCACTGCCAGGGGATTATTTTCTATCATCAGCCGGCCGCCCACCATGGCCGCCAAGTGAAAACAATAATCAAAATCAGTGTCATTGGCCCGCTTAAAATAATCCCGGCAATCTTCATGATAAAAATGGAAAGTCTTATATTCAAGAGGAGAAAACAAAGGCCAGTTTTTTGGGAGCAAGCCTCCTGTCATAGGCGCAATTAGGTCAACACAATGGACTTCGTCTCCCCTTTCCAGCAAACGCGCTACAACATGGCGGCCAACAAAGCCAGCGCCGCCGGTTACCAGTATTTTTTTCATTTAAAGTGCCTCTGATAAAGCTCAAAAGCTTTTTTCGACTCGGCCGGAATAAAATCCAGTATTTTTCCAGGGTCTTTGGCTGCTTTCTCCACTATTTCCAAATTATTTTCATAACCAATGTATTCTTTTTTCATGTCCACTACCAGGTTATGCTCGTTTCTTTGCTGGTAAACCGAAGGGATATTATAAACCACTTTGGCGCCTTTAGCCTGAACATAATAAGCAGCCCAAATATCATCCATCCTGCCCACGTGAGGAAACAAAAAATAATCTTTTAGCAAAGAACCCTTGATAATCGTATTTTGAGAATTAAAAGGCGCCGGTTTATTGGCTGCTATCGGGAAACAGGCATGGTCAAATTTGCATTCCGGCTTATAGATCATCCTGCAGACAGCGTCAATATCAGGATCGCCGTTCCAAAAATCAGCCTGCACGTCAAAAGTCATCTCTTTCTTGCTTTTACAGCTGTAATTCCGTTTTGGTATAAGCTGCAAAGGATAACCGCGGTGCCAAAGCTCTTTATGATTAGTCGCGCCTACTGGATCAAAAGCCGGCAAGTCTGTTTCATAATAATTTACTTCAACTGTCTTGCCGATTAAAAGGTCCTGGCCCCAGCCCGGGTAAGGTATATTATCATCGTCAATAACCGCCGCAATGTCAGCGCCAAGGTCATGGGCCCACAACAAGCCAAAGTTGCGCCTTTGAATACACTTCCAACCAATTGCATCAGACAGCTGTTTGTCATATTTTTCCTGCTCTTGAGGCGAAACATAAACGCCTCTTTTTAACTTGTAATCAGCCGGCGTTTTAAAGTCGCCAATTACCACCAGCGTCCAATCGCTTAAAGCATCAAACTTTTCCACTGCCTCGGTGGGCGGATTAATTGTGGTGGTAACAATAACTTTTTTCATGCCAATATCTGCTCCTTTGAATAAAATAAAGTTTTAAAGCCGATCCTGAAATACTCAAAATTACGCATAAAAGTATTTTGCGACCCGCCTTCACTGCGCGCTTTCCACTTGGAAGGGACTTCTATTACCTCTACCCCCAAACGAAGCGGCTTGACAATGGTCTCAAAAAGAAAAGGATGGCGCAATTCTTCCCAGCGGATAGACTTAACCAGCGGCGCGGGAAAAAGCCGGTAGCCGTAAGTCATATCAGTTAACTTGGTTCTGTACAGGACAGAAAACAAGCGCTGGAAAATAAAATTAAGCAAATATTTAAAATAGCTGTATTGCTGAAACCCGCCGCCCTTTATCCAGCGCGAGCCGGTTATAATCATTTCCGGGTGGTTTTTGGCTGCCGCAATAAAATATTTTACTTCGTCAGGCGCTGTTTCCATATCGCTGGCCATCATTAAAATATGGCTGCCGGAAGCAAAAGCAAATGCATCCCGCATGGCGCCGCCTAAAAAAGGCAGGGTTTGCTTGAGAATTTTGATGCGTTCCCCATATTTGGCTTTAAGCCGGCTGCAAACAGCCAAGCTCTCCGGCGTGGTCTTATCACAAACCACGATCACATATTCCAAAACATCATTGCCGCAATCTGCCTGGATAATATCTACTGTCTCTTGCAGCAGCAAGGTCTCATTAATAACCGGCAAAATAACAGATACAGATTTAAACATCATATAATTTTATCACAGATACATGTTTCTTGCGTGGACAAATCCCCAAACCTGTGCTAAAATAATCTAGTTATGAAAGAAAAAATCCATCCAAAATATTTTAAGGCCAAGGCCGCCTGCGCCTGCGGAGCCACTTATGATGTGGGCTCCACCAAAGAAAATATCCGTGTTGATATTTGTTCTGCCTGTCACCCGTTTTTCACCGGCCAGCAGAAGATATTGGATATTGAAGGCCGGGTAGAAAAATTTAAAAAACGCTATGCTAAGGCAGCCCCCAAAAAGAAACCAGCCCAGAAGAAGAAATCCAACAAGCCCCGGCGCGTGATCAAAGCAAAAAAAAAGAAAAAGTAACCCCGCTTAATAAGGACCAGCCATGTTTCTGGGAAAACTAGAAAACACTGAAAAACGCTTCCTTGAACTTGAAAAACTTTTAAGTTCCCCGGAAATCATTGCTGACCAGGAAAAATTTCAAAGCTATTCCAAAGAATTTTCCGGCCTTAGGGAAATAATTGAAAAATACCGCAATTACAAAAAGATCCATAACGAGCTAAAAGAAGCAGAGGCCATGCTGGGCGAAACAGAGCTAAAAGAGCTGGCGGAAAACGAAATTTCCCGTTTAAAACCAGAGCTGGAAAAACTGGCCAAAGACCTGGAAATCCTGCTTTTACCCAAAGACCCGTTTGACGACAAAAACATTATTATGGAGATCAGGGCCGGCACAGGCGGCGAAGAAGCAGCTCTTTTTGCCGGAGAATTATTCAGGATGTATGTGCGGTTTGCGGAAAAGCACAATTTTAAGACCGAGACAATCAGCCGCAACGAGACAGGGCTGGGCGGGTATAAAGAAATAATTTTTAGTGTTATGGGCAAAGGCGCTTACAGCCAGCTGAAATACGAAGGCGGCACCCATCGAGTGCAAAGGGTCCCGGCCACAGAATCAGGCGGCAGGATCCATACTTCCGCAGCCACGGTCGCAATTTTGCCGGAAGCAGAAGATGTAGACCTTAAAATTGAAGACAAGGATTTAAGAATTGACACTTACCGGGCATCCGGCGCAGGCGGACAGCATGTTAATAAAACAGATTCAGCGGTCCGTATTACCCACATCCCTACCAACACAGTTGTCGCTTGCCAGGACGAGCGCAGCCAGTACCAAAACCGCATGAAAGCCATGAAACTTTTAAAATCCAGGATCTTGCAGGCCAAAGAAGAGGCAGAACACAAAAAACGCTCGGCAGCCAGAAAAATAATGGTTGGCACCGGCGACCGGTCGGAAAAAATAAGGACTTACAATTTCCCCCAAGGCAGGATAACAGACCATCGCATTGGTTTTACCGTGTACAAGCTGGAACAATTTATGGATGGGGATCTGGACGAAATTATCCAGGCGCTAACCTCTGCCGACCAAACCGCCAAGCTGAACAAGCTAACCTAATGGAAACCTGGACCATTATCAAGCTGATCAACTGGTCAGCCAAATACTTGGATTCCCGATTAGAAACAGAAATATTGCTTGCTTATGTTTTACATTTAAAACGTCTTGACCTTTATCTGCAATTTGAACGTATTTTAAGCCAGCCAGAACTTGAGCAATTCAAAGCTCTGTTACAGCGCAGAAAAAATCATGAACCAATCGCCTACATTGTCGGCTATCAACCCTTTATGGGCTTAGATTTCATTGTTACACCGGATGTCCTAATTCCTAGGCCGGAAACCGAACTTTTAGTTGAAACTGCAATAGAATTAATTACTAATTACAAATTACTAATTACTTCCCTCACCGACTTCGGCACTGGCTCCGGCTGTATTGCAATCTCACTGGCCAAAAGATTTCCTGATCTTAAGATTATAGCCACAGACGCATCAGATAAAGCATTGGCAGTAACCAAGCAAAACGCAAAAAAACATGGAGTAACGCTAAACCTTAGCTCGCCATTCCCAACCGATCTCATTATCTCCAACCCCCCCTACATTCCAACAGCTGACATTGATAAACTTGGGCCTGATGTAAAAGATTTTGAGCCAAGGCTGGCCTTAGACGGCGGTCCGGACGGATTGGATTTCATCAGGCAATTAATAGGGCTGGATTTTAAGTTTCTTGTGTTAGAATTTGGAATCAACCAGGGACAGGCAATTAGAGCTTTAGCGGAAGATCAAGGTAAAGAAATTAAAATAATAAAAGACTACGCAGGAACCGAAAGGATTGCTGTTATCAATGCAAAAAGCAGTTAAAATTTTAAAATCCGGCGGGGTCATTGCTTTCCCGACAGAAACAGTGTTTGGCATTGGCGCCTGCCTTGACCAGCCAGAAGCAATCAAAATAATTTTCAAACTTAAAAAACGTTCCAGAAAAAAACCGCTGCAGATTTTAGTGGGGAGTTTGCGACAAGCAAAAAAACTGGGTAAATTTAACAAACAAGCTCTGGAATTGGCCAAAAAATGGCCTGGGCCTTTAACTTTAGTCGTGTATAAAACAAAGCTTGTGCCTAAAGTTGTAACCGGCGGCAGCAATAAAGCGGGCTTACGCATTCCCGACCACAAAATTGCCCTGACTTTGATAAAAAAGTGCGGGCCAATTGTCGCAACTTCAGCTAATCTTGCAGGAGAATATCCTGCTTTAAAAGCTAGTGAAGTAAAATTAAAAGTTGATTATGTGCTAAAAGGTAAAACTAAAACCAAAAAGGCTTCAAGAGTAGTTGATGCTACTGGAAAACCAAAAATCCTACGTTCCGCGTAGAGCGGGCTCTTAGCCAGCTCCTTAATAAATTATATTGTTTATTTTAATCTTCTGATTGAAACATTATCTAATAATGATTTCATCTGACTTATTGCAATTTCATTGAGTTTTTCAAGCCTCTCACCTTGAGGCAGGCCTTGTCGGATAAACTCGGCATTTCTGCGGCGTAAGGGAAAAGCTGTTCATCCCTGCTTGTTTTTTAAAGGGCTCGAATTCGAGACCTTTAAACTCTGAATTAGCTCCCAAATTTCAAGAGATTCGTAACTATTCAGGTACTAATGCCCTCACCCCCGTCAACACAATATCTCCTCCCCCTCTCCCAGAGGGAGAGGGGGAACACGAATTGGAAAATTCCTAATTTCCCCGAGGTTGTCAGAAAATTGTAGCGGCGGTCTTTAGACCGCCATTTTTAGGGCGTATTGGATATAACCCCACAATAAGTTGTGGGGAATGTGGGCAAGATATTAGTGATCTATGTCACAGCACATAAAAAATCATGAATTTATCATTGAAAAAATGTTTTCGGACAGCCTCGGACACAAAGCTATGGGTATCCCCTCTCCCTCTGGGAGAGGGGATTATAGGGGTGAGGGCTGAATAGTTACAGAGATTCAACAATATCTACAAGCTGAACTTCAGCTCATAATACTGCGATTCTTCAACTTGGCTGGTTGCTTGGTTGTAGGCTTTTTTATAATGCGTTACCAAGGTGGTAAACATATTTACCTTATAAGCAACAGAGCCGCCCATAACCGCACCTTGTTCAAGAGAAAGAGAGCGGAAATCAACAAAATTAGGCTGGCTGTAATAGCCGGTTACAGTAATCATTTCACCTAATTTACCGGCTGCCTTAGCACCTAAAGCCGCATTGCTGTCATTATAATTTTCATAAACAACCGCAGCCTGGGCAATTTCCATCATCTTGGCATTGGCTTGCACTAAATAACCATTTTTACTCGTGCCGCTGGCCTCAACAGAAATTAAGTTAACTGGGTCAGTTTCATACTGCGGCCCAAAATAGCCAGGCACAAAATTCCTGTCAAACATTCTGTATTCAGCAGTAAAATCAGCCTGGGCAAACATCAGATCATAATCCCAGCCAATACCAGCGCTAAGACCGCTGCCGTGCTCAATTAACCTGGCCCACTCTGCAAAACCTTTAAAATTCATTGGCAGCGGAACAGTGGCATCAATACCCATGCCGCCTACCCTTTGGACAATACCAGTACCAGGAACTGAAACACCAACAGCATCACCAATATAAGACTGGCCTAAAGTCAACCAGGGATTAACTTTTTCTTCAAGACGAATAGCATAAACACCCAGCTTGGTCCACATGCCGCGCGTCACAACTTTTTCAAAATCATAATACCCCAGCAAAGCCAATTGCTCATTATTTAAATTGATCGGGCCGGCAGTCCTGGTAGAAAAATTTTTCATTAAAAGGCCATGGCCCCAGGTAATATTTTCCAAGACGCCATAACGCAAACCACGCATCCCATCATCATATTCCATGTAACGCAGAACCACATTTTCATAACCCAGCGGCTGGTTTTGGCCTAAAGGATAATTAACATCAAAACCTAATCCAAGCGGGCCAAGCTTAAAATCCGGCTGCCATTTAACATTGCCTACTTCACTGCTGCCGTCTTTGATAAAGCCTATGCCTATTTCACCCAACTGATGAGCAAAAGCGATTGTACCTAATATTAATATAGAAAATATGATTAATGCTTTTTTCATCTTAATGCTTAAAATGCCTCCTTCCGGTAAATAACATGGCAATGCCTAACTCGTTTGCCTTATCAATTGAATCTTGATCTCTAACTGACCCGCCTGGCTGGATAATCGCGCTGATGCCATGCTTGCCGCTAAACTCCACCACATCCGGGAACGGGAAAAAGGCATCAGAAGCCAGAACCGCCCCTTTTACTTCTTTTCTGGAGCGCTTAACAGCTAACTCGGCAGAATCAATCCTGCTCATTTGCCCGGCGCCAACACCAATGGCTTGGCCATTTTTGACCAGGACAATTGCATTGGACTTAACCTGTTTTACCACTCCCCAGGCAAAAAACAAGTCTTCCATTTCGCCTAAGGTCGGTTGTTTGGTAGTTACCACCCGGACCTCATTTACTGCCAGCTGGGCCAGATCGGGTTCCTGAACTAAAAGCCCTCCGCCAACCCGCTTATAATCAAATCCGGAAAATGCTTTACCAATAGCATACTCACCCATTTTCATGATGCGGATATTTTTCTTTTCTTTTAAAATATCTAACGCTTTGGGTGAATAATCAGGCGCAATCACCACTTCCACAAACAGCTTGGCTATTTCCTCTGCAGTTAGCTCGTCAATCCTGCGGTTAACCGCCACAATGCCGCCAAAAGCTGAAACAGGATCGCATTCTAGAGCTTTTGTATAAGCCGCGTGCACTGTTTCCGCCTGCGCAATGCCGCAGGGGTTGGTATGTTTGATAATTGCCACAGTTGTCTCTGCAAAATAATTAGCCGTGTTCCAGGCCGCGTCCATATCCACAATATTATTAAACGAAAGTTCTTTGCCGTGCAGCTGCTTGGCGTCAGCTATCGACGGTATCATGGCCCCTGCTTCCCGGTAAAAGGCTGCTTTTTGGTGAGGATTTTCCCCGTAGCGCAGGTCTTGCTGTTTTTCCAGCAATATTTCTATTTCCCGCGGAAATTCTTCCTGGCCGGTAAACTGGGAAGTTAAATAACGCACTATAATGGAATCATAATATTTGGTATGTTTAAAAGCTTTCAAGGCCAATAATTGCTTGGTTGAGAAAGCGATCTCGCCATTATGCTTCTTCATCTCTCTAATAATTGAATCATAATCCTGAGGATCTACCACCACTGCCACATTTTTAAAATTCTTGGCCGCGGCCCGCACCATGCAGGGACCGCCAATATCAATATTTTCCACGGCCTCATCCAAGGTACAGTTTAATTTGCTGATAGTGCTTTCAAAAGGATAAAGGTTGCAAACCACCAGATCAAAAGCATTGATCTTAAATTTTTTCAGGTCGGCCAGATGCTCGGGATTGGCGCGGTCAGCCAAAATACCGCCGTGAATAATAGGATGCAGCGTCTTAACCCTGCCGCCCAGCATATGCGGATATTTAGTCAGCCGGACAACTTCTGTAACTTTAATCCTGGCTTTTTTTAAGAATTTTGCCGTGCCGCCGGAAGAAATTATTTCAAAACCCAAGGCTTTTAATTCCTTGGCAAACTTAGCCAGCCCCTTTTTATCTGAAACCGAAATCAAAGCATATCGTTTGAGTTTTTTAGATTTTAGATTTGTTTTTTGTTTGCTGTTTGATTTTTGTTGTTTGTTTTTTTTCATGAAATATAAACTTTCCTTCCCTCTATTCTTAATTTTCCCTCCGCAAACAGTTTAATAGCCTGCGGATAAATTTTATGTTCCTGTTCCAAAATGCGGGCAGACAAACTTTCTTCAGTATCATTTTCCATAACCGGAACTGCTGCCTGCAAAATTATGGGCCCGGTATCACAACCTTCGTCCACAAAATGCACTGTAACCCCGGATATTTTCACGCCGTATTCCAAAGCCTGTCTTTGGCCATGCAAGCCGGGAAATGCCGGCAAAAGAGCCGGGTGGATATTAATCATTTTTCCGGAAAATTCCTGCAACAAGGTCCTGCCAACAATACGCATATAACCAGCTAAACAAACCAGATCAACTTTGTGCTCTTTTAGCGCCTTAACCATAGCCTGTTCATCAGAAACAACTAAGGTTGGGGTATTGTGTTTTTGGGCCCGCTCCAAGCCATAAGCATCTGTTTTGTTGGAAATAACCAGCACAACTTTGGCCGGGATTTGCTTTTTCTCGCAAGCATCAATAATTGCCTGCAAATTGGAGCCGCGGCCAGAGATCAACACCCCGACATTTATCATATAATGATCACTTCGCCTTTGCCTCTTTCAATTTCGCCGATAACAAAAGCTTTTTCTTTTTGTTTGGCCAGGTATTTCATGATCTTTTCCTCATCCCTGGCATCAACCACCAAAACCATGCCAATGCCCATGTTAAAAGTCTTAAACATCTCATCTTGGTCAATTTTACCCATGCGCTGGATCATCCTGAAAATATGCGGCAGCGGCCAGGAATTAATATCAATCACTGCCTGGATCTTTTTGTGCAGGACCCGAGCCAGGTTTTCCGGCAAGCCTCCGCCGGTAATATGCGCCATGCCTTTAATATTAAAGCGCTTAATTAGATTAAGCACTAATTCCACATATATCCTTGTAGGTGTTAAAAGCTCTTTGCCCAACGATTGGTCCAGGTCGTCGTTATGCTGTTTTAGGTCCAGCTTCCCCTGTTCCATTAAAGCTTTCCTGGCCAAAGAATAGCCATTGCTATGCAGGCCAGAAGATGCCAGGCCAATAATCTTATCCCCTATCCTGATCTTTTTACCATTGATAACTTTCTTTTTTTCAACTGATCCCACCACAAAGCCGGCCAAGTCATACTCTTCTGGAAAATACATATCAGAAAGCTCTGCGGTTTCCCCGCCTAAAAGCACACAGCCAGCCTGCTTACAACCCAGGGCAATGCCTTTAACAATTTTCTCAATGGTTGGAGGATGCACTTTTTGGCAGCCGATATAATCTAAGAAGAACAGCGGTTTAGCGCCGGATACCACCACATCATTCACATTCATGGCCACCAGATCTATGCCCACAGTGTCATGACGGTTCATGGCAAAAGCAATTTTAAGCTTGGTGCCCACCCCATCGGCCGCCCCCACCAGAAAATTTGAGCCCATGGGATAAAACCCGCCAAAAAAGCCAATGCCTTTGGCAAATTTTTTGATTCTTTTTACTACTTCATTTCCAGCCTGGATATCCACTCCGGCTTGTTTATATGTAACCATTATTTACCCCCTCTAACTGCAATTATCTTGCTGCCTGGTCTGTCGCAGTGCCGTAATACACATCCCCGCCCCGTAATACAATAAAGAAACGGCAGTCTTTATTTGTGCAGGCCCAAGACTTATAACGGATAGCCACGGAATTATTGGAAAAATCAGACAAAGGCACCAATTGAGCTCCACACTTCTGGCATTTTGGATAACAACAATCTTCCACTCTACTTCCCTCCCTTACTTAAAAAATAATTTTAAACTTTGCATTTTTTCCGGCACTTTAACCGGGTACTCTCCGTTTAAACAGGCCAGGCAAAGGTTTTTGCTTGGCAAACTTATGGATTTTACCAGGCTTTTCAGGCTTAAGTAACCCAGGGAATCAGCTTCAATATATTTTCTAATGCCTTCAACTGATAAGTTGGCGGCAATCAGTTCTGCCCGGGTAGCAGTATCAATACCATAAAAACACGGGTTTAGATTGGGCGGAGAAGAAACCCGCATATGCACTTCTCTGGCGCCGGCTTCCTTGATCAGCCGAACCAATTGTCTTGAAGTTGTGCCGCGGATAATAGAATCATCAATTACAATTACCTTTTTGCCCCTGACAACTTCTCTGATTGGATTAAGTTTTAATTTTACGCCTAAATCCCTTATTTCCTGGCTGGGCTGGATAAAAGTGCGGCCAACATAACGGTTTTTTATCAGGCCTTCGGTATACGGTATTTTTGATTCTGCGGAAAAACCTTCTGCCGCAGGCACGCCAGACTCCGGCACTGCCATCACAATATCTGCTTCCACCGGATGTTCTTTGGCCAAATGTTTTCCCATTTGGAATCTGGCCTCATAAACATTGCGGCCGCCGATAACACTGTCTGGCCGGGCAAAATAGATAAATTCAAAAACACATAAAGCTTCCCTTTCCTGTATTTGCCAGGTCTGGGTGCGCATGCCATTTTGGTCAATGATCAATATTTCACCGTTAGCCACTTCCCTCATAAATTGCGCGCCCAAAATATCCAAACCGCAGGTCTCTGAAGAAACCACATAAGCACTCTCAATTTTTCCAACACTCAAAGGCCGGATGCCATGCGGATCTCTTACTGCGATAAGCTTGTCCTTGGTCATAATTAACAGCGAGAAAGCGCCTTTGCAATGTTTTAAAGTATCAGTAATTG
>Ga0172375_10010439_pt1 | contig 12047 bp, 9 predicted proteins | sample LakKiv1m_FD_114537 | JGI IMG/M metagenome (GOLD analysis project Ga0172375, IMG submission 114537) | Freshwater microbial communities from Kabuno Bay, South-Kivu, Congo - kab_092012_11.1m | ecosystem: Environmental > Aquatic > Freshwater > Lake | place: Democratic Republic of the Congo... | reverse complement strand
TACACCGCATTCTTCCATGGCTTTGAGGATATTCCGGGTTCCATCCGAAAGAATGGTGTTGGGTTTATTTTTTTCCACCCCTACCACACAAAGAATGGCATCGCGTCCGACGATGGCCTGTTTAACTTTATCATATTCGAGAATATCTCCCTGGATGACCTGGATATTTTTATGCTGTGTCGTGACATTCGAAGGTTGGCGGGCAAATGCGGATACCTGAAAACCCTGGTTCAATGCCTGGAATACGACCCGAAGTCCGGTTCTGCCACTGGCGCCAAATACAGTAATATGCATAGAAAATGTTTTCACGAAATTACGAAATATTAGGTATGCTGTAGGATGTTCAGGATGACTTTTAAGAAAAAATTTTACTTTTATGGAAAATTTCCCACGTGCTTCTCCGTGAACTTTTCCGCAAAAAATCCATTCAACATATTTTGACTGATACTACAGCCGGTGAACGCACAAGTCTGCATAAAAGTCTGAATGTATTTGATCTTACCGGATTAGGGATTGCTGCTGTTGTCGGCGCCGGAATTTTCAGCACCATTGGGAATTCTGCCGTCAACGGAGGTCCTGCAGTTACCCTGTTGTTCCTCTTTACCGCGGTTGCATGTGCCTTTTCTGCCCTTTGCTATGCCCAGTTTGCTTCTGTCATTCCCATTAGCGGGAGTGCTTATACTTATGCCTATGCCAGTTTTGGAGAACTGATAGCCTGGATCATTGGCTGGGATCTGATCATGGAATATGCCATCGGTAATATCGCCGTCGCCATTTCGTGGTCAGATTATTTTACCGGTCTGATGAGCGGAATAGGATTACATATCCCGGATTTTCTTTGTGTCGACTATCTCTCGGCAGCACGTGGTTACCACCAAGCCCTTGCTGAAATGGCAAAGGGTGTCTCCTTCACCTCCCTTGCCGGAATATTACAGGAGGCCTACCTGGCATGGCAGAATGCGCCTTCGATCGGGAGCCTCCGGCTTATCGTTGACCTGCCTGCATTTTCTATTGTCGTTTTTATTTCAGTTCTGGTGTATGTAGGCATTTATGAAACCAAGGTGGCAAGTAATACCATGGTCGTGCTGAAGATCGCAATTCTCCTTCTTATTATTACCGTTGGAGCATTTTATATCAATCCTGCAAACTGGCGCCCGTTTGCACCTAACGGAGTATCAGGTGTCTTGAAAGGGGTTTCAGGGGTCTTTTTTGCATATATCGGGTTTGATGCTATCTCAACCACCGCGGAAGAATGCCGCGATCCGAGAAAAGATCTGCCACGTGCGATCATCTTTGCCTTGCTTATAACAACAGTCCTTTATATAATGATCAGCCTGGTTTTGACAGGAATGATCCATTACAGTGAATTGGGTGTAGGCGATCCTCTGGCCTATGCATTTGAAAAACTCCACCTGACAAAACTTTCCGGAGTCATAGCCGTCAGCGCCGTGATTGCCATGGCCAGCGTTTTGCTGGTATTCCAGGTCGGCCAACCCCGGATCTGGCTTAGTATGAGCCGTGACGGTTTACTGCCCAAAGCCTTTTCAAAAATTCCTAAACGATTCAAAACCCCATACTTTTCAACCATAATTGCCGGGATCCTTGTTGCAATACCTTCACTTTTCATGAACCTGACCGAAGTCACCGACCTCACCAGTATCGGTACTCTTTTCGCGTTTGTGCTCGTTTCAGGAGGAGTGCTTGTTCTCGATAGAAGTCATTCTGTAAGAGGAGATGCTGCCTTCGAAAATGGATTCCGTGTTCCCTATATCAACAGTCGCTATTTTCTTCCGCTGATATGGATCGGTATAGCTATTTTGCTCTATTACTGGAATCCTCCGGAGTTACAAAAATTCAATTCGTTGGTCGATCCAGTATCCAGGATCCAGGATCCAGGATTGAATTCGCCAGGCTTCGCTTCGCTTTGGTCCAAGATCGGAAACCTGATCAGTCTTGAATTTCCGATCCTGATCTTCATCATTGGAGCGATTGTCCTTACTTTTTTCAGTATCTGGAAACAATTTTCCCTGATCCCGGTCTTGGGTCTCCTGACGAATTTCTACCTGATGGCTCAACTCGGCATTACAAACTGGATGCGGTTCCTCATATGGCTGGCAATCGGACTTATTTTATTTTTTAGTTACGGATTAAAACACAGCAGACTAAGAAACGTGACGCGTAACGCGTGACACGAAAATGACCAATGATCTAATGACTTAATGACCAATGACCAATTTCCAATGACCAATGTCAATCACTGAAATCATCGTAATCATCGTCGCCGGCATCTTTGTCGGCTTCATCAATACATTATCAGGCGGAGGTTCTGTGATAAGTCTTACCTTGCTGATAATCCTCGGTTTGCCTGCAAACATCGCCAATGGTACGAACCGCATCAGTATATTTTTCCAGACCTTGTCGTCGGTGGGGAGTTTTACACGACAGAAGATGTTCGACAACCTGCGGCCGGTCTGGCTTGCGATACCGGCAACTATAGGATCTGTTCTCGGGGCATACCTTGCGGTGGATGTGAGCGAAAAGGTCATTGAAGTTGCCATGGCAGTTGCAATGGTAATCATGGTATTTTTTCTCTTTTATAAGCCCGACAAATGGTTAAAAGAAAAATCATCGCTCCTCTCAAAACCATTGAAATGGTGGCAGTTTCTTATCTTTTTTGCCGTCGGTTTCTATGGCGGCTTCATCCAGGTAGGAGTTGGATATTTTTTGTTGATCGCTCTCGCGCTTGGTATTGGTTATGATCTTGTTAAAGCCAATGCTGTCAAGAACCTCATCGTCTTTTTTTATGCAATCTTTGCATTGCTGGTATTTATCATCGACGGAAAAGTCAATTACCTCTATGGTGTTATCCTGTCGGTCGGTAGCATCATCGGCGCCCTTATTGCAAGCTACCTGGCGGTAAAAAAAGGGGCAGGTTTTATCCGGGTAGTGATTATCCTCTCGGTTATCCTGACTGTTCTCCAGATCACCGGTCTGGTAAACTTTACGGTATTGCTGAAGGGGATCCTTTAAATTATATCGATCATTTTTGATTTTGTCGGGAGTTCCTTAATTTTCCAGTAAGGAAAAGGATTGGAGCATGACTTCTTCACAATCCAAGTCCGATTATCTCAGGCCAAGCCAGGTTTGTTGAGCGGGGAATGGAGTTGGCAACTATAGCTATTAACCGATTACCAAGAAATTAATGACACGTTTTAATTTCTTTTCCTTAAGCCGTATATTTGTTCAATATCTTTCTCAGGATATACTTATAGTATAACCTCAAACACATTGCAACATGCATACGATTTCAAAAAGCATCCTGATCCTTTTCCTGTTCGCTCTTACCCAGAAAATTCAAGCTCAATGGAACAACATCTATCAATTCGATGTTGAAATGCATGATCTTTGGTTCATCAACGGAGATACAGGATTCATCTGCGGCGGGGCGACCGAAAATCCCATTCTGATGAGAACATATAACGGTGGTTATACCTGGAACAATATTACCGGCAATATAACCGATCCCGTCTATGCGGTCAATTTTCTTGATGAATCCAAAGGGTTTATTGCAACCTGGGGAAACAGTTCCAGGATCCTATGGGGGACGGTCGACGCCGGTAATACATGGCAGGCAAAACACACGACCACTCCTTATATAAATACGATTACTTTTCCTTCCTCCCAGGTTGGATATACATTTGTGGCGGTCATGGAATATGTGACTGTTGTCAAAACAACAAACGGAGGCGACACCTGGTCGCAGGTGGCGTTCCTGACTGTTGAGGCTCCCGGGCTGGGTGTTCCCGACGCTCATTTTTTAAATGAATCGACCGGTTATTTCGTGACAGACGGAGGCCTGGTATATAAAACCACCGACGGCGGGGAGAACTGGACATCTCTTCATCAATCATTCATCTATAGTTTGTCAGGTGTTTATTTTACCGACCAGAATACAGGGTATGTTACAGCCAACACCACAGAATATGGTTACCCTAATGGATTACTGTTAAAAACAACCGACGGCGGATTGAACTGGGAGAATACATATTTTGATACTCCGTGTTATGATGTATGGTTCACGGATCCCGACACCGGGTACATATCAACGGTTGGAATTCTGAAAACAACTGACGGAGGAAATACCTGGTATCGGGATACTTACAATTATACGACCACTCTTGAAAAACTCAGGTTTCCCGACACCCGGATCGGTTATGCCCTGTCATCCTATCCCGGTTTTGCGGTTCTGATGAAAAGGGATCCGGATATTGGCGTCACGGTCCGGGAGATCCCAGACAATTTCAGGTTTCATGTTTTTCCCGTCCCTGCTGAAGATCATATCAACCTTTGTTTAAGTATCAAAACCAGAACACGGGTCATGGCAGATCTTTTAGATGGTTCCGGAGAAAGAGTGAAACAGGTTTACGATGCTTTTTTATCCGAAGGGGATCATTCCATCCGGGCAGATATTTCGTCACTCATGCCGGGGATCTATTATCTCAGGCTGCAAACAATGAAAGATATTGCAGTGAAAAAAATCATCATTTTATGATGTTCTCACGCCTGTCGATCACTACAAAACTGCTCTTGCTCTTTCTGCTTGTCGGCATCGCTTCGGTCCTGATTGTCGGGACCTACTCATTTTATTCAGCCAGGCAGGCCATTATCCGGCGAACGCTCGACCAGCTCATTTCCGTCCGGGCAGTCAAAAACCAGCAGATGGGTTATTTTTACAATGAAAAGATTAAAAATCTTGAGAACTTGTGTCGTAATGAAAGAGTGACCAATTTGTTGACGGGAGGGGGTAACAATCAGAAAGGGCAGGAATTTATCCGCAACCTCGACCTCCTGAGAAACAACTATAAGGCCTATGGTTTTATCAACCTTTATATTATTCCTTTCCTTCCGGCAAGAGCATCATGGGAAAAAAGTAAAATGATCATTGCCGATACAACTGTGCCCGGTCATCACACGGATGAACTGACATCAAGAATTGAAGAGATATGCCAGAAGGGAATTTCCGCTGATACCGTTTTGATCACCGATCTTTTTTTCAGAAGCAGCAATGATACCCTTCCATGCTGTCTGATCAGTCACAGGGTGTTATCCTCAGGAGGAGATGTGATCGGAACCGTCATCCTTGAGATTTCATCACTCGACATTAACAGGATCATGCTTCAGGATAACAGGCAGATAGGACTCGGAAACTCTGGTGAAAGTTATATTGTGGGAGGTGACCTTCTGATGCGCAGCACATCAAGGTTTATCGAAAGATCGGTACTTAGTGTGCCTGTTAATTCGGAATCTGTTAAATCGGGACTGGAGGGCAAATCCGGAACAGTAGTCACCAACGATTACCGGGGGATCCGGGTCTTCAGCGCATACGAACCCCTTGGCGTTAGGGGATTGCACTGGGTCGTACTTGCAGAGATTGACTGGGAGGAGGCCATGATACCAGTAATTGCTCTTCGCAATGACATCCTTATGGTTTCATTGGTCATTTCCGTACTGATTCTGGGATTTGCACAGGTCATCAGCAAAATGATCACCCAGCCAATAATGAAACTAAAAAAAGCTGCAATCAGCCTGGGTGAAGGTAACTTTGATCACCAGGTCAGAATAACTTCCGGGGATGAGATCGGCATGCTGGCTGAGACATTCAACCACATGGCAGACCAGATCAAGGATGAAAGAGAAAAAAGGCTGCTGGCCCTGTTCGACGGACAGGAGATGGAGCGTCGCAGGATCTCTCGTGAACTTCACGACGGAATGGGGCAGAAGCTTGTCGGGGCAAAGCTACAGCTCGAAAATTGCAACGATAACGATTTGGAGTGACTCCGGAAAACGGTAGGTGAAACCAAGGATTGCCTTCACGCAATTATTGAAGAGCTCAGGGGCATATCGAACGACCTGATGCCTGTTGCCCTCGACGAACTGGGACTTGAAACGGCGCTTCAGAACCTTTGCAACGATGTTGAGCGGCAGAGCGGAATAGAAGCGGAGTTTGGGGCTGACCTCCCTGAAGTGGTGACGGGAAAGATTGCAATTTACCTGTTCCGTATTGCCCAGGAAGGTTTGCAGAATATCATCAAACATTCCAAAGCCGGTCGTTTTTCATTGCAACTGATCGATAACCGTGAGTCTCTGATTCTGATTGTTGAAGATAATGGCATCGGATTCGAACCTGCAAGGTCAGAAAATGGAAACGGACTCAGTAATATGAAGGAAAGAGCCTCTCTTCTCGGTGGCACATTCTCCCTGGAGACAGCCTGCGGTGAAGGCACCACACTCCGAATTAAAATTCCAATAAGAAATGACCAATCCAATTAAAGTTGTCCTGGTCGATGATCACCAGATCATCCGGGATGGTCTCTCCAACATGATACAGGAAGCAGATGATATCACCATTACAGCATGTGCGGCAGGTTATGACGAGGCCCTTGAGAAAATAACTTCGTGTACCCCCGATGTGGTCATAACAGACATTTCAATGCCGGGGAGATCGGGTATTGAATTGATCGGGAAGATTCATGATCAGTATCCGGAGATAAGCATTCTGGTGCTGTCCATGTATCTGACCGATGATTATATCTTCAATGCCCTGAGAAGAGGGGCGATGGGATACCTGCCAAAGCAGGATACCACAAAGGCAGAACTCCTGAAGGCCATCCGTACTGTTCATAAGGGAGTTCAGTACTTTTCGAGCTCGATTGCTCAACAGATAGCAACCTCCTATACCTATTCCTCAAGAAGATCGGCTACCCCTGATGCCGTGGCTCGAGCCCACGATCTGACTAACCGCGAAAGGGACATTCTTCGCCTATTTGCCGATGGATTTTCGAACCAGGAGATTTCCGCGAGGCTTAATATCAGTGTGAGAACTGTTGAGACTCACAAGAACAACATCATGCAGAAATTCAATTTTCGCAGCACTGTTGACATGGTGAAATTTGCCATCCGGAACAAACTGTCCGAGATCTAAGAGTTTCACGTACCCCTTTTTTAGTGTTCCTATTATTTCCCGCATGCAGGCAGAGTAGTTCATTTGCATACATCTGACTCAATGAATTTCCCATTGGAAATTGTTCCGGCCTGCCGGAGGGTATGGATGGGCATTCACAGGGCAAAATGTAATCAAGTGTTTGGAATATGAAAAGGATTTTTATTCTTGCAGCTTCAATCATACTAATTTGTACCCCGTATTCTCACTGCCAGGATTCAACGAAAAGGTGGCGTGTTGATTTCCAGATCGGGGCTGACTTCATGAGCCGGTATCTGTGGAGAGGACTTAACCTGGGCGGTGCTGGACCAAGCATACAGCCGACACTGAAATTGAATGTGGGTAACGAGGATCACATGTTCTCAATCGGTGGTTGGGGAGCCTATACCTTCAGTTCCACTGCAAATGAAGAAGTTGATCTGATCGCCTCCTACACCTTTAAAGGTATTCTCACAATCATGGTTACGGACTATTTTTTTCCCGGGTTGAACACAGGGAGTAAAGAAAAATATTTTTGTTATACCAGCGACTCCACAGGACATGTTTTTGAAGGGGCGATCTGTTTCAACGGAACAAGAAAGATTCCGTTTACACTCATGGTAGCTACAAACTTCTATGGCAATGACGCCAGGAGACTGAAACAGGTGAATGATTCGACTTTCGTGGAGGATGGCATTCAGTACTCTACGTACATAGAGCTGGGGTTTAAGAAAAACATAAAGGGATTTGATTTTAATGCTTTCATCGGGGGAACCGTCAATTCGCCCAACACGGATCTTCATGAAACAGGATATTATGCAAATACACGTGCCGGAATCACCAATGTCGGGATAAAACTAGCGCGCGCCGTTCCCGTAACACCGAAATTCTCGATCCCTGTGCAGGCATCCCTTATTGCCAATCCTATGGAAAGTAAGTTTTACATTGTTTTCGGCTTCACGATTTGATTATTCACTAAAACCTTATGATATGTTAGAAACTGGTTCAACCGGATTTATGCTGCTTGCCAGCAGTCTGGTTATGCTCATGACCCCGGGACTTGCCCTGTTTTATGGCGGTCTTGCCACGAAGAGGAATATCCTTGGTATTATGATCCAGAGCTTTGTCTCGCTCGGATGGACGACGGTCCTCTGGGTCATTTTCGGCTATTCCCTTTGCTTCAGCGGCGGAGAAGGTGGGATTATTGGAAATCTTGATAAGGCTTTCCTTAACGGGATAAGCGTAAGTTCTATGTATTCCAACGGAAAGATCCCTGAATTTGTTTTTGTTTCGTACCAGATGATGTTTGCCATCATAACTCCGGCATTGATCACAGGCGCATTTGTGAACCGGGTGAATTTCAAAGCCTATTTCATTTTCCTGACCACCTGGCAGATACTTGTCTATTATCCGTTTGTCCATATGATTTGGGGCGGCGGTCTGCTGGCATCATGGGGTGTTCTCGATTTTGCAGGCGGGATCGTGGTTCATGCCACGGCCGGTTTTGCTGCACTTGCTTCGGTCTTTTATGTCGGGGCAAGAAGCGATAAAAACTCCACTCCAAACTCGATTCCCCTGGTTGCTATCGGCAGCGGACTGCTGTGGTTCGGATGGTATGGCTTCAACGCCGGTAGTGAGGTGGCAGTCGATACGGTAACATCCCTCGCGTTTATTAATACCGATATTGCGGCTTCATTTGCAACCATGGCATGGCTTTTCGTCGAATGGATTAGGGAAAGGAAACCGAAATTTGTCGGACTTCTTACCGGATCCATCGCAGGTCTTGCCACCATCACTCCTTGTGCGGGCTTTGTGCCCCTCTGGGCCTCTCCAATCATTGGAATTGCCGCCGGTCTTCTTTGTTATCTGGCTGTCCAGTTTAAAAACCGTATGAAATGGGATGACGCACTGGATGTTTGGGGTGTGCATGGCGTGGGCGGTTTTCTCGGAACTCTGCTCCTTGGTATTTTTGCCTCGAAAGCGGTCAATACAGCCGGAGCAGACGGATTGTTATCAGGCGGGTCCGGTTTTTTTATGAAAGAACTGGTTGCCGTTGTGGTAGCCGCACTGTTCGCCTTTGTGTTTACCTATGTGATGCTTGTCATCATCAATTTCATAACCCCGGTGAAAGTTGCAGACCATGTAGAAAAGGAAGGTCTTGATTCTGCCCTACACGGGGAAAGGGCATATGATGAAGGCGCTCTGTAACACTTCCCAATAATCGTCACAATTTTCTAAATCTGCAAAAAGACGGGCCTCGGGTGTTCAATACACCGGGGATCTGTTGCATTTATCCAGCCATTGTCATCCCAGTGATCCTCCCATACTCCAGATCACAGGTCTGGTGAACTTTACCGGGCTGCTGAAGCGGTTGCTGTGATAAAAAAGATCGCTTCCAGAAATAAATGCACCAACGGTTGATTTGTCAGATTTTCTCACAGTAAATATGTGGAAAACATTCTCAGAATCTGTTTGAAAGAATCGGAAAAATATCTATTTTCGAAGTAAAAATTGAGTACTTCTGAAGAAGGGGTATTTTCCGGATAATTTCCTGAACCGATAAAACATCACGCAGTAACGTATGTTATGAAACGCATCCTCACTCTTCTACTGCTTCTCAGCAGTTATCAGCTTTTGGCCCAGACAGACTACTGGGCACATCTGGTCTATTTCAGCGGTTGTCCGGTAAACCATATCCCGAAAGGGATCACGATACCCGATCGTGACAAAGGATCAAGGACAATCATCAACGATATCATCGGTGGTGATTCATATGCGCAACTGCAGCAAAAATTTCCCGATAGCCTCGATGTGAAACTTGAAAGGCTCATTGCCGGGAAGGTCATAGAACGGAGCGGGGATCATTTTAAACCATTGTTTCCGGTTCTGGTAGGAGAAAAGAGAAAAGAACTGCAAACACTCATTCACGACAGGCATAGCGGATCGTCGTTTTCAGTTGACGACATCGTTGCTCCGTTAAAAAAGTATTTCGCCTCGAACCCCGAGATGGTCTTTCATTTTCTCTGGTCGAGGATTCTCGACGAATGCTGGTGGTCACTCTACAATTCGACATTCCATACCCGAAAAGGACCGCCAAGCATTGCTTTCATCGTCTCACCCCCGCATCCCTACCAATGCGGGACAAACTCCGACTATTCGCGCGACAACGACATGTTGGCATTGTCGTGGAGCTACAACCTTTTCGACGAATTTTTCACCCTTCCGCCGACAAAGTCATTTTTTGATCTTGCCTTGAATAAAACAGTATCAAAGAGTGACATAGATTTTTTCGTGAAGTACAGCCTGGCAGATGGTGGAGGTCACAGCATGATTTTCACCTATACCGAAAATGATCCGCTCGACAATCTGTGCGACTCACTGAAAAAGTGCTACATTAAAAAAATCAAAGGACTCTTCAACTATAAAAAGCTTGGTCAAAACTTCGGAATCCCGGCTGATGACCTGTTTCTCGTTGTACTGCATGAGGTTGCCTATGAAATAATCCGGGATCTGCATGATAAGAAATCGATATACATTCCGATAATATTGCAGGACAATCCTGCGATCAATTTCAGATACCTTGTTTCGATAAGGTTCAGGGGCAAAAGTTAATCCTCTCATCTTTACCGCACAAAGGTTTAATCCAAATTCATGTCATGAGCAGGGGTTTTGTCAAAGAAGGCGATCAGGAAGAGATCCCGATGGTGCCACCGAGGGCTGAACTACCTCCGGGGGTGACAAACTACGTGACCCGTGCCGGGATGGATGCGCTCCTGGCCGAAAAACAGGTGCTGCTTGATGAAAAGAAAAATCTGAATGTTTCGGGCGAAAATGAGCGGCGGATTGCCGTGAACCACATCAATGCAAAGTTGCAGCTTCTGGAAAACAGAATTGCTGATGCCAAGATCGTTTATCCGGAAGAACAGCCGCAGAATGAAATAAGGTTTGGTGCCTTCGTGACTTTCAGGATTGCGGCCACAGGGAAAATCCAGTCCTTCCAGATCGTCGGGGTTGATGAAGCGGATATTTCGAAAGGTAAGATCTCCTTCCTTTCGCCTCTTGCAAAAGCACTGATAAATAAAAAGGTTGGCGACAAGGCTCTCCTGAAGCTGGCCAGGGAGGAACGAGTTTTTGAAATTTTGGAGATCGCATACAGGAAACCCTGATCGTCACAATGATTGAAAATCATTGCGGCAGAAAATAAGTTACCTTTATCAACTATTCCTAAAAAAAGTAAAACATGGTACACGGATCAAAAATCAGATTCAGGGATTTGTCCCTGCGGTTTGTTTTCGCAACCGTAATGCTGGCATCTGTTTTCACTGTGCTGAACGGCTGTAAAAGCAAACCCGACGACAACAATTCGCCGGATGGATCGACGGAACCCTTGCGTTTTGTTTTTATGGCCGACAGCCGGGGCGACACCCTGAAACACCCGGTCAACAGCGAGGTTTTGAGCGCTATAATCACTCAGATCGGCCTTCTTAAACCCAAACCCTCCTTCATCATCTTCGGAGGAGACATGTCGTACAGGGGTTATATTGACACAGGATACACCTTCCAGACCTGGAAGAATATGTTCCTGTCACTGACAGATAATGGAATTGCACTTTATACTACTATGGGTAATCACGAGCTGTATCACCAACACTCCTCAAATGGATTCCTTCTTGTTAACCAACAGCAGTTCCAGAGCGATTTTTCAGAGAACCCGACCAATGGTCCGCCGGGGTATGAACACCTTGTCTACTCTTTTACCAATCAGGCAACCAACTCATTTTTTGCAGTTCTTGATCCCTACTACATCACCCAGGATACCGTCAAAGATATCGGTTTAGGCGGGAACATCGATTCAGTACAGATGGCCTGGCTTCAAGCGCAGGTCGCACAAAGCGCCGCCCTGCACAAATTCCTGTTCATACATACCCCGTATTACTATGTTTCTGACGATCCGGAGGAGCCTTCGGCTGCAAACCAATCCTATACCAGGCTCTGGTCATTCCTCGATGTCAATAAGTTTGATATGTACGCCTGCGGTCATTCTCATCTCTATTCCCGCAGGACGATC
>Ga0172375_10010437_pt1 | contig 12048 bp, 14 predicted proteins | sample LakKiv1m_FD_114537 | JGI IMG/M metagenome (GOLD analysis project Ga0172375, IMG submission 114537) | Freshwater microbial communities from Kabuno Bay, South-Kivu, Congo - kab_092012_11.1m | ecosystem: Environmental > Aquatic > Freshwater > Lake | place: Democratic Republic of the Congo... | reverse complement strand
CCGTCATATTTACTGTAATTAACATCAATTTTTATTAATTTTCTGCTGTCAACCGCAACATCTGAAAATGAATTGCTCAGATTAATTGAATCCAAATCTTTCTTCAAAGAATTGGAAACATTTATTCTGTTATTCACACTGCCATTGTCATTTAATATAAAATTAAATATTGATACTGCAAATGTGACATTTTCGCTTCCAGTTCCAACCAAGTCAAGCCTTTCCCTTATCTGCTCCAAATTATCTGCAAGATTGTTATAAGCAATTATTCTTGAGTCAAGCTCCTTTTTGGCATTGTCAAGCCCGCCTTGCAGTCCTATCACAGAAACTTCCATAGCTGCAACCTGTGTGTTCAGCACCGCATATTTTTGTTCTTTCCACAAATCAGAAAATGCAGAAGATAATGACATATCCGCCTCTGCTGTTTCCACGATTTCCAAACTTTCACTTTCCAAATCTCCAAAATTAAGCTGCCTGGCAGCAGCGCGCATCTCATTCGCTGTAAGATTAATCTGATGCAATTTTTCCAAAATACCGACAGCTCTCTGCTGCAGAATAATATTTTCCTGCTCCTCCATTTTGCTGAAATTTCTGTTTACTACAATCAATAAGCTTCTTGTCCTTTCATATCCCTTGTCCCTGCAAATCCAGCTTTTCTCTGCAACACATGAAACTTCAAATCTGTAGAATGTTTTTCCAACTCCTGCCTCGCTTGCAGCGAGATTTATCCGATAATCTTTTGATTTAAGGGGAGTAATTCCAAAACTTTCCTCTTCAAGAACCGCATCCTTGCCCAAATCAATTACTTTTGAATCGCAATTTACCTTACAAAAAGCACTTGTAAGAACAGAAAAATCAAAATTAACCTGCCCCGAATTCCCGTTTATCAAATCAAGATTTTTGTTGTCCGCGCTGATGGAAATTGTCATTTCATTTCCCACAATAAGATTTGCCACGACTCCGGGCCTAAAATACGAAAACACCAAAATACCAACTATCAATAAAAATAAAACAAAAATAATTTTCTTAAACCACCCCATTTAATCTAAACACCCCATAAACAAACCAGCGATTATAGATATAAAAACCTAATTGTTGCTCAACGAGCCATCTTGCTCAATCACAAATCAAATAACCACTCTGTCAACTTAGCGTCTTATATTAAGAAGATAGATTAGTCATCTTTGGCGGTTCAGGGATACTCAAGCTCTCATAATTAATTTGAGATGGATAGCAGCCCGGTTCTGCACCCGGGCAGGCAACACATGCGCCAGCCTCGCATTCATAAACATCAGGCTCCACCGCGCAATACCAATTCACCGGCTCGCAATATCCTTCTGAATTGCAGTCATAATCCACGAGCTGCTTAAAATTGTGATTAGTGTCTGAAGGATCAATCAGCTCACATTTATCATAAAATTTATTTCCATCTTTGTCAGTGCACACTCCTTTTATATAAGAAGAATTTGCATCCAACGGCCCGTCACTATCTATGCACAAAGGAGTGTTAACTGCCTTCAAAAACCAGGATTGAAAAAAATGTATCACTCCAAACTTCACTTTTGCAAAAAAACCTGCACCTTGATATTTAATCTTTCCAGACCTTAAAGCATCTTCTATAGTCAGCCTGCCATTTATTAAATCCTGCAAATCTTCACTTTTTATATAAACATTAAGCGTCGGCTCCTCAATGCCCGTTTCATTCTCTTCAATTATTTTTCCGTCTGAAGTAACCACTCCAAAAGCCAGATCATCATCCAAATAAATATTTATTCTTTCGTTTCCAAATATTTTATCAACTATTCCAGATGTCCCTGCAACTTCCCGATTATAAAAATCAACAAATTGCGCAGCATTTATCCCGCTGCCCCGCACACCAGAAAAATCTGAACTGTTTGTTTCTGCGCATACAGAACAAACTGAAAAAGACAAAAGCACAATAAATAAAAATATATTCGTCCACCTCATAAATGAACCACATTTTATAACTATAAAAATCTAATGGTTATTCTGCATCCCTTCTATCTTACCCAATCACACATCAGATAACACTTTTACCCTTTGCCATATAAAAACAAAACGCCCCGAGCAGGATTTGAACCTGCGAATCCTTGCGGAAACACGCTCTCCAAGCGTGCACGGTAACCACTGCGTCATCGGGGCTCTAACAAGAAAGAAAGAGTAGTCGTTATAAACCTTGCGCTAAAATCCTATCGATTAATCCCTTAATAGATAATCCCCCAGCAGAAATAAAATACAAACTTTTATAACCTTTATAAATCTAAAATAAATATGAAATCAGAAAATGCAACAACAGGTTTTACAATAGAAGGAAAGAAAATCACAAAGCATCTTGGAATGGTAAGAGGAATAGTTGTCAGATCGCGTTCTATAATAGGAAACATCGGCGCAGGCATACAATCTCTATTTGGCGGAAACATTACACTTTATACTTCTCTCTGCGAGAAAACAAGAGAGCAGGCATATGAAATGATGATGGAGCATGCAAAAAAAATGGGAGCAAATGCAGTCATAGGTGTCAGATATGACGCAACAGACATTGCAGCAGGTATAACAGAAGTAATCTGCTACGGAACAGCCGTTGTCATAAAATAATTATCTCCATAGAAAGAAATAGACATCTAAAAAGCAAACCAGTAGTTATATTCCAATATATTAAACATTAAATTAATAATTATCCCTTAAACCACCCGCCTTTGCCATGCATTAGATAACCCTAATTGCATCAAACTATTTTATCTTCCCATCCTGCCAGTCCTTTATTATCATCCTTGCAGTCCTGTCCTTGTCAACCCTCTCCCCCTTAAGAATAAATTTCTTTCTTCTCCCAAGCTCATTTATCAGCCACTCGCTGTCACCTCCAGCATCAATCCCATAAAATTTTTCTAATTTATCAGGATTATTTTTCATTAATTTATGAACAACAAACTCCGGCTCTTTCACCCTGTTATAAGGCTCAACATCTATCTTAGCATGTTTTTCTAAAACATCTGTACTTATTTTAGTGTCTTCCTTGGCAGGAATAATCCCTGGAGTGTCAAGAAGCAAAATCCCTGAAGACAATCTTACTTTTTTCATTCCCTTTGTAAATCCTGCACTGCTGCTTGTCCCAGCAGCTTTTCTTCCAATCAAAAAATTAATCAGTGATGATTTCCCGGTATTAGGATATCCAACAACTCCAACATGCGCTATTTTAAATTTTTTTTCTTTCAATCCTCTTTTTGCCTCTATTTTTATTTTCTCTATCAGCGCACCTTTTCCAATTCCATTCTTGCATGACGCAAGAACATAAGGAAACAGCTTCTTTTTCTCTGCCTGCTCTTTTACATACCCTACATCAACCAAATCACTTTTATTCAAAACATAAATTACCCTTTTTCCCTTTTCAGTGATGCTGTTTTCAACATCCATATTCCTCGTGTCATCTATAAATCTCGCATCGAGCACTTCAAGCACAACGTCACATATCCTTATCATATCTTCAACAACAGCAGATACTGCCTTCTTGTGCTTGTTTCCCGACTTTAAAGTCCTCGTATGCCTTGATGACCAAATATATTTTATCCTCATAGAAATAAAAAGAAGAGTTTGTTTTTAAAGGCTTTCAATCTAAACTAAACCCTGCAAATACCCCTTGACAAATGCCCAGCATATTCTTGTCCAGCCATCCATTTCTACTCCGGAATTCATCAAAGAATCAACCTCTTCAATAGAATAAAATTTCTCCTCTCTGACTTCATCTCCTTCTCTTTTGCTAATTTCTTCATTTGTTTCAGCAATTGCAATAACGCCGAAATGAACCTGTCCGACAGAATCATTATTATCATTCACAAATCCAACTATTTTGGGGATTGGATAATTTTCCATTTTAATTTCCTCTCTTAGTTCCCTCATTGTTGCATCCCTCAAAACATCTTCAGCAATTTCCTCTTTGTCAACATGCCCGCCAACTCCAATTGAAAACTTGTCATGCAATCTCATCTCCCTGTATCCTTCCCTTTTCTTGAACCTTTTGTATCCAAACACTTTTTTACTTTTAGGATTAATAATTATGACATAAGGAATTATTTGTTTCAAAAAACTGTCAAACTCCAATTTTTCATCCCTCAAAACATATTTATGCTCTCTCAATATCTTCCCGATAAAATCCATTTCTTCTGAAGAAATAAATCCTTGAAATTCGTCATTTTCAAACAATTTCTTCTTTTCAACAACCATGACTTCCTTTGCCATTTTCTTATTCAACCATCAACTTATTTAAAGATTTAGTCCCTATTAAACATATAAATAAAATATCATTATCCTATAAATCATCTTGCTCAACTTAATTCTCGTACATCAGATATTAATTGATTTCTATCCTGCTCAATCTTTCATCTCTATTTTAATCTGAACGGGCCTCGGAATCTGCAGTTTCATTATCGGATGCAGAATTCTGTCCTCAGCAGGAATATCCATAATTCTTCTGTGAACTCTCATCTCAAATCTGTCAAATGTGGCTGTTCCATTTCCACATGGAGATTTTCTCGTTGTGACTTTTAATTTTCTTGTAGGCAATGGAATTGGCCCTCTGACAAGAACGCCCGTTCTCGATGTGATTTCTTTTATCTGGCTTATAACTCCATTTAAAGCCGCTATGTTTATGCTGCTTAGTTTTATCCTTACTCTTGCCATCAAAGAGGAAGATAAAATTGCTTTTTAAACCTTTTTGATAGCATTATTAGAAATATAATCGGGCCCTCAGCGCCGCGTGCTTTGGGCCCTCTCATCCCAGCCGAAGCGGGATGAATATGATCTGTGATAAAAAAACAAATTATTCAAAGTATAAAAACATAAGGGTAAGATATTAAAACATCAAAATCCTGAAATAAATATAAAAAGAAGGTAAAATGGAAAATACATTAGTCATACTGAGTATCATAATAGGAGTTGCCGCCCTCCTATCTATTTTGGCAAGAATTATAAAACAACCCCCAATAATTGCCTATCTTATTGCGGGATTAATCATCGGCCCAGTCGGATTGAACATAATGGGAGCAAACTCTGATTTTATACAAATATTTGCAAGAATGGGTGTCGCTCTTCTGCTTTTTATCGTCGGTTTATCCCTTGATTTTCGGGTATTAAAAGAATTTGGAAAAGTTTCTTCTCTTGCCGGATTGGGCGAAGTAATTGTGACATCTATAATGGGATTCCTGATTGCGCTATCACTCGGCTTCAGAAGCATACAAGCAGTCTATTTGGCAGCAGCATTCGCCTTTTCCTCAACAGTTGTAGTCGTCAAAATCCTCTCAGACAAAAAAGAAATAGACACTCTGCACGGAAGAATTGCATTGGGGATTTTAATTGTTGAAGATTTTATTGCAGCTCTGGCTCTGATGCTTATTCCATTAATGGAAAAAGCAGATGGGATTGCTATTTTAACAGGAATGGGAAAAATAATAATATTAATTGGCGGAGTTTTCATATTTTCAACATTTATATTGGATAAATTTACCCATTATCTTGCAAAGCACCAGGAAACTCTCTTCTTGTTCGGGATTGCCTGGGCATTTCTTTTAGCAGCCCTCTTTTATTACTTCGGACTTTCTCTTGAAATCGGCGCATTAGTCGCAGGAATGTCATTAGCATCAAGCAAATACACTTTGGAATTAGGAGGAAAAATAAAACCCCTGAGGGACTTTTTCGTAGTTTTATTATTTGTCTATTTTGGAAGCATGCTGGTTGGCCCTATCTCCGGAGATTTAATAAAAGATGCAATTGTCTTTTCATTATTCATTTTGATAGGAAAGCCAATTATAGTAATGTCTTTCATGAGATTATTCGGCTACAAAAAGAGAACAAACTTCCTTACTGGCTCTTCTCTCGCCCAACTCAGCGAATTTTCATTAATCCTTGTTCTTTTAGGATTTACAACAGGAATTTTGAGCCAGAGCACGATGAATCTTGCTGTCCTAATTTCAGTCATAACAATCGGAATAAGCAGTTACAGCATCTATTACTCACATAATATTTTCAATAAAATCTCCCACTTATTGAACATATTTGAAGGCAAGAACGAGCACTATATAGAATCAAGCAAAAACAAAAAAGAAGTCTATGAGGTAATATTGTTCGGCTATCATAGAATTGGCTACAAAATACTTCAGACACTGAAAAAAATGAAAAAGAAATTCGTAGTCATAGATTACAATCCAAAAGTAATACTGGATTTAAGCGAGCAGGGAATAGACTGTATTTATGGTGACGCATTAGATTCGGGATTCCTTGGAGAAATAAAGCTCGGAAGAGCAAAACTCATCATTTCAACTTTGCCTGAAGAAGAAGCAAATCTCTCAATAAGAAGAATGCTAAAAGAATTAGGAAGCAAAGCCGCTTTCATAGCAACAGCAGAGCAGCCAAGAACAGCCCTTGATTTGTACAGAGAGGACATAGATTATGTTATAGTCCCCCACCATTTAGGAGGAGATTACATCTCAAATATAATTGAAGAATTCGGTGCAAGCAAGGATAAATACGCTGCCCTCGGCAAAGCCCACAAAGGAGAACTAATCAGGTCAAAAAACAGCTCCACTTTCACATAAATATATTTTTAACTATTAACAACAAATAATTATCCCATAAATCGTCTTGCTCGATATCTTATTAGCCCGGCAATATAATTATCTTTAATCAATGAACGTCGGATAATCATTTTGTCTAACATATGTTATCTCACTCTATATAACCCTTAAGACATAAGATAATGAAATTCTCCCCATCATAAAAGTTGCAAAGCAACTTTTAAATAAGCCTTATTTCTAATTAAAATATGATAGACATAAAACTAATAAGGGAAAGCCCTGAAATAGTGAAAAAAAGCCAGAAAAATCGAGGCATGTCGGTTGAAGAAGTTGATAAGGTTGCAAAACTCGACAAGGAATGGAGAGCTTTGAAAGAAGAAGTTGATCATTTAAGAGCCAAAAGAAATAAAATCTCTCAGGAAATAAACGAGGCAAAAAAAACAGGCAAAAATACAGAGCATATGATAAAAGAAGCAAGGGAAATCCCTGAAAAATTGGAGCAAAAAGAAAAAAAGATGACTGAATTAAAAGAGCAAAGAGACATATTATTAAAAGAAATCCCAAATATAGTTGATAAGTCAGTTCCTGTTGGAGATGCATCAAGAAACAAAGTAGTAAAAGAATACGGTAAAATTATCAAACCTAAATTCAAACTAAAAGATCATGCAGACATATTGGAAGCCCTCAACCTCTTGGATACGAAAAAAGCGGCTGAAGTCGCAGGAGCAAGATTTTATTATTTAAAAGGAGACTTGGTAAAATTAAATCAGGCAATAATTCAATATGCCCTGGATTTTCTAAAACATAAGGGATTTACATTAATTCATCCTCCTTTCATGTTGAGAAAGGAAGTTTTGGCAGGAGCAATTCCTATGGCTGCCTTCGAAGAAATGATATATAAAATAGAAGGCGAGGACTTGTATCTTATAGGAACAGCAGAGCACGCTATAAATGCCTATCACTCAAATGAAACTCTTAATCCAAATCAACTGCCATTAAGATATGCAGGAATATCTCCCTGCTTCAGAAAAGAAGCTGGAAGCCACGGAAAAGACACAAAGGGAATTTTCAGAATACATCAATTCGAAAAAATAGAACAATTCATATTCTGCAAGCCGGAAGATGCTTGGAAAGAATTTGATTTGATTTTAAGCAACACAATTGAATTATTCAAGGGACTGGAAATACCATTCAGAACTGTCTGCCTCTCATCCGGAGACATGGGCAGGGTTCCGACAAAAACAATTGATGTTGAGGGTTATTTTCCAAGTCAAAAAGAATACAGAGAATTAGCTTCCTGCTCAAACTGCACGGACTATCAGGCAAGGAGAAGCAATATAAAATACCAGAAAGGAAACCAATCTGAATATGCTGCGACACTAAACAACACAGCAATTGCAACAGAAAGAATGATTGTCTGCCTTATTGATAATTTCCAGCAAGCCGATGGAAGCATTAAAATTCCAAAAGCCCTCTGGCCCTACACTGGTTTCAAAGAAATTCAAGCAAAAAATGACAAAAAAAATTAAAGGATGTGTTCATTTTATCATCAAAAATGGAAAAGTTATTAATGTATTTACTCACTTAAACAAATTTCCGAAAAATGGAGTTATTCATTTAAAAGGGCATAAGATATACTCTTTTAAGGAATTTAAAAAATCTCATCCGTTTGACCATTCTGAATTAAAGAAAAATAAAAAGAAGATTGTTATTTCTACTTATGACTTATCAATATTTAAGAAAAACTAATAGATTACAAATGTCAGTCAAAAATTTTTATTTTAAACGGCACTCATAAACTTATCTAATAGTCATAATTGTCATAATTAACAATAATCATTATAACCGCCTTATGCTATCATCCTTCCGCTTATTAACCTCTCTCAATCATCAGCTTATTGCTCGCGGAATTTATAACAACCCTATTAGGCACAGACCTTTTGATATAAGAATCAAGGGACGCAATATACGCTCCTTTCTTTCCCTGTTCAATCAAGACATCATCAACTTTTCCCTTTCCCATTTTTATCTTTTTTATCCCTGATTTATCTATAACATCCATCCCAATATCTATTGCCATTCTTTCATCATGCGTTACATTTAATCTCAAATCTTTCAGTTCAAGCAGGACTTCCTTTGGAACAATCACCTTGAAACCTAATCCTTTCAACTCAGAGATAAAATCTATTTTCCTCCTTACGCACGAAATGATAAAATTGCTGTCCAATAAAACTTCCATCTTTGCACTTAATGATTTAGACTTTATAAGATTTATGCACCTCAAATAAACAAGTAATTATCATTATCCTATAAACAATCCTGTTCAACATTAATCTGATACTCTAAATAATATATATTATCAATCCTTCTCAACTATAATGGATGGACATCATCTAATCTTTCTGCTCAATATCAATCCCGCGCTCCAGATAATGCATCCCATCATCTTGCTCAACTATAATGGATGGACATCATCTAATCACTTTGCCATAATTCTATGCAAGATAAAAAAGCAGGGGCGCTGTCTAAAGGGATAGGCCCCTGCATCCTTGATTATTTACGATGCTTTTTTAAACTTATGCCTAACTCTTTAGCTACTTGTTCGATTGGTTTTACTTCGCCCCGCCTTATATTTTCCAACCCTTGTTTAATTTCTTCTATTTCTTCAGCACTTAATACCTCTTCGTCATCCATAAGAATACATTAAACAACTATCTTTAAATATTATTACACTCGCCCTACATCTTCTTCAGTTCATTCATTTCGTCAAAAGAAATAGCCGCGCCCTTAAATTTCGTCGCATAAACCAGCGCCTCAAGAACATTTTTTCCCCGCAATCCAATTATTCCTTTCTTATACGCAACATAAGCCAATTCTGAAGACCTGATAAATTTAATATTCTGAAAATCTTTCAAATTCCTTACATCTATGTCCACCTGATGATTCAGTTTCTCAGACATAATTCCCTCCAATTCAATGGGATTCTCAGACAATATCCTAGTAGTTCTTTCATCTATGGCAATCAGGCATTCTATCTTCTGTTTTTTTAGTTCATTTGCCAAAGCAATGCACGACATCTCAGCGTCTGAAACAATGTTTATTGGCTGGCTTCTTATCCTGACAGAATGATTTGCCGTATCCATTAACTTTGCACTGTCACTCGCTAATCTCTCAGGATTAATTCCAAGAGAACTGGGCATCTCCAGAACTTTTTTGTCAATTAAATCCTGTATTCTCACGGCTCCAAGTTCAAATTTCTGTATATTCATCGGCTTGTCAATCACTTCCCTTTTCACAAATTCTGTTATCAAAAATTTACCGTTAAAATCCTTTTTCAAATCCTCCAAAATATACAGCAGTCCGTTCATAGACAAATTAATCAGTGGTCCCGAATCAAATATCAATGCTTTCATCCCGGCACCTCGAACCTATTTAGATTAAACCTATCAAAAAAGTTTATATATATGTTATTACTATTGATAATAACATTCTGGTGAAAGAACCTTACCGTTGAGACTGTGTCAAGAACCTTCGGTTCTTGAACACCCCGAAAACTGAAAGTTTTCTCAGCATCAAAAGCCTCTTTTTTCTTTTTATCATTTATTATTGTCATTTTGCATTCACCCCAAAGAAATTCATCGCCAATTCAGCCCTTTCCTTCTCGCTTATTGTTTTTTCATTCCCAACTTCCATTGATTTGCTCTGCCCGGCATATTCAGCAAGCTCCCAGTTTGTTATTCCAAGGAGATTTGCCGTCTGCCCAAGGGAAATTCCATGCTCATACAATTTGGAAGCTTTATTTATAGATGCTTTTCTTATAACTTCCTGTATGTAATTTTTAAAATCAGGAGAAAATTCCTCCAAGTCCTTTCTCGCTTTAAGCAAGGCACCATTAAATCCCTCATCGTCGTTCTGCATGGCTGCCTTGATTGCAGATGTAAAATCATACGCAATTTCATTAGCTAATTTATCCCAGTTTTTTATTTTCAGATAATCCCTTCTTTCAATCAGCTTGCTAAGAGCATAAACCAAAACAGCAGAGACAAGACTTCCGGTATCCTGAGTTGTAGAAGCAGAATGTATTGTCTTATTCGACAGCTCTCTCAAAAATGAGGCATTTTTTTCCTGCAATGCCTGCTTAGCCCCTTCAAGAACAGATATCTTATGCTCCACCTCTTCCATTTTTATATATAATTAAAATAGTATTTAATACTTATGCAATCAAGCAAATCGGCTATCAACTGCAACAATTAACTCCATTACCCTCTTAAACCATTATCATTAATCCCAATCCTACCTGCATCGACTGAACCCTTATCAGATAATCATCCCTTAAAATATTAAACTCTAAATATATATCAAATTCTATTCCCTTCTCTCACAACCTTCCCAAATCTTTTTTTCTGCAATATTCTCCTTATTCCCCTCTTATACGCCTTGTTCTTTGACAAATGCATAACTGATGTTAATTTCATACCTTCTCTTATAAAACCCCCTTTTTAAAAATTGCTATTTGCTACAAAATGTCTTTCGCTTCAAGTATATAATTAAGAGGAAAATCAATAGCCCCATCTCCTCTTTTAAGTATAACACTACATCCTATTATGTTTGCCCCTGTTTGCTTCAAAACAGCTTCTGTATTCCTAACCGAAGTTCCATTTGAAAAAACATCATCTATTATCCATATCCGATCTCTCTCGTTAGGAACATATCCATCTATTAGCGTATTCCTACCATGATCTTTAGCCTTTTCTCTAACCAAAACAAGCTTTAATCCCAATTTCAAAGAAATAGCTGTAGCAAGAGGCATCCCTCCATGACCTTGGCAAGCAACACAATTAGCCTCCTCAGAAACCAATTCGGACACAAGATCAACAAGCAACCTCATTACCTCCGGATACCCAAATGCCTTCTTCATATCTATATAATAATCAGAAACGACTCCACTCTTCAACTTAAAAACTCCTCTCTCGACAACACCAACTCTCTTCAACTCCCTAATTAACTTTTCTTTCATTATATGGACTCGGAGGGAATCGAACCCTCGACTTTCGGTTGCTCCAAAATCTCTGGAGCCGAATGTTTTACCATTGAAACTACGAATCCTTAAAAACCCTAAACCAAGACGCATTAAAAACTTTACTAATCCGTATAAGCGAGAGCAACAACATTTATAAATAAAATTTCCCTCAGAAAACCATGGATAAAAGAGGCAATTCTGAGCAGCATAAACACGAGAAAAAAGAAGAGCCTCAACACCACATCCATTATCATCCAAATCATCCCGAGCATCATCCAGAGCACCACCCAGAACACGAGTACAAACCAGAACATCACATTAATCATCCGCAGCATAACCAAGAGCACCATAACATGAAACCAACAAACATTGAAGGAAAATTAGTGGAGAATTTGATTCTGCTGCAAAAAGTAAACACTGACTTAGCTGAAAAATTCAACAAAT
>Ga0172375_10010436_pt1 | contig 12048 bp, 14 predicted proteins | sample LakKiv1m_FD_114537 | JGI IMG/M metagenome (GOLD analysis project Ga0172375, IMG submission 114537) | Freshwater microbial communities from Kabuno Bay, South-Kivu, Congo - kab_092012_11.1m | ecosystem: Environmental > Aquatic > Freshwater > Lake | place: Democratic Republic of the Congo... | reverse complement strand
ATTCAGACATTTTTGATTTTTTCCATCGGATATGGTGGCGCCAGAATATTGAAACTACCATATGATGTTGCTGCGCCAGCGGGCATGATTGGTGCCAGCAACTTCTTTGAACTGGCTGTGGCAGTTGCGATTGCCTTATTCCCGTTAAATCCAGGTGTCGCTTTGGCGACGATTGTCGGTGTACTAGTGGAAGTACCGGTAATGCTGATATTGGTGAAAATCGCGAATAAAACTGCATATCTTTTTGAGAAGAAGGAGAAATAGGCAATGATTATTAAAATTTTGGGTGTTGGATGTTCCAAGTGCAAAGTGGCAGAGAAACAAGTCAGAAGAACTGTGAAAATGACCGGACGTACCGATATACAGGTATTCAAGATTGAATCAATACAGGAAATAAGTCGTTATAATATAATGATGACTCCGGCCGTAATCATTGATGAACAAGTAGTGATAACAGGGAGAATACCCTCAGTTAAAGAGATATTGTTGATGTTAGAGAAACAATGAGATTAAAACTTTGAACAAGAAGAATCCTCAGGAAAACCTAAGGATTTTTAATATGGCATTCAATTTTATAGTAATAATCTGATATGCTTTGAAAAATATAATGGTTATCATATAAAGCAGCACACAAACTAAAAACATTTGCAAAGATATTCAGAGTTATACCCCTATTGTGGAAATATGGAATATCTTTTGATATAATGATTTCATATTGTGTAATAATGAAACTATGCGGAGGCATCATGGATTATATCGTCGCAAGAGAATTGAACCTGCTTTACATCATTTTAGACATCGGGTTTCTTTCAATCCTTGGCTTTCTTTTACTGAGAATGAAACAACGTTTGGCATTTCTGTTTGGGATTTCTGGAGCTTTGTTATATTTTGTCGTCGATTATGGTATATTCTATCAATTGCTAGGAACACGCGAAGTAGTGGGAGCGAATCCTCTTATTTTTTTACTTTGGCTGTCAACGAGTTACGGTTTCACCAATTTCGTTTGGATTTGGTTACTTCTGAATAAAGACAAAAAGATCATCGAATGGTCAGCGTTAATTATAATTGGTTGGCTGGCAGTTGGTCTGATATCCCAGAGTTTCGGCTCAAATTTCCCGATAATTCAAATCTCACGCGGAACCAGTAGTTATCATGGAGCTATGGCAATCATCCTATTTGTCGGCTATGCTTATGTGATTATTCATAATCTTCGAACTGAGAAAGAACGATTACCTCTGATCAATATGTTATTTATCGGGATTCTCGTTCAATTCTCTTGGGAAGCAGCGCTATTGATAACTGGGATTAGGCCACAAGCCTGGTCGCCGCTAATAGTCAATTCCTTGTTGGAAACCAATCTTGGAATTCCATACATCTTTTTTATACATAAAGCTATGAAAAGGAGATTCAATGACGACCTATCAAAGCCACTTCTTAACGAGAATATCACCTAGGGAGTTGCTTGAGATAAGTTTCAAGAATATCATGTAGAATATTAGTTTTAAAAAAAGTTATATTTGCCAATACTAAGTGAAAGGGTCAATATATGAAAAAAATTCTGTTGGTGGATTATGGTAGCCACTATTTTAATGATGTTATCGCTTGCCTCGAGGATCTTAAAGTTGAGTTTATTAGACGTAGACATGATGATTTGGTAAATATTGATGCTAAAAATCTTGCTGGGATAATCTTGACCGGAAGTCCCGGAAGAGTAAATAACCCGGGTGATCCTCAACTTGATCTTAAGTTGCTTGACATGAATATTCCCATTCTAGGCATTTGTTATGGTCTGCAACTCTTGATGCATGGTCTTGGTGGAAGAGTCGAAGCTTTACCCGAAAGGGATCTGGGATTAAGCACCATGACGATTAAAGTCCGATCACCTCTTAATGAAGGGATTGACAATCAGACACAAGTATGGATGGCTCATTATGATCATGTTACAAGACTGGCAAAAGGATTTGAGGTGTACGCGACTACACCAATATCGATAGCCATGGTTGGTGATGAATTACGAAAAATCTATGGAATTCAATATCATCCTGAGGCCAAAAAGACTAAGGATGATCTTATGCTATTCCATAACTTTATCTTTAACATTTCTGGATATGGAAAATGAAAGGGAATTATTGCTCACCCGCATTTCATACAGAAATGTAATTAGTAAAAAAAATTATCAAAATCTGATATCTGATATAAAATGCAACTTATGACCAATAATCAACCTAATATAAACCAGATGGTATAAATATGTCATTACTTTGATATAATTTTGAGCAGGTGGTGAATTGCCTTTGAAAGTACGCATCGTGTCCAAACAAGAAAATTATGAAACCTACAAGACCATGCTTGAAAAAGCAGGTTTTAGTGTATCTGATGATGCCGAACTTATTCTTAAAGAAATTGATTTCATTCAAGACAGTTTTCTTGGCGAAAGAGACGGCCAGCTAGAAATCATACCAATATCAAAAATCGTGATGTTCGAGAGTTTTGGTAGAACCATTATCATGCATACCATTAAGGAACAATTCAAAGTAAGAGAAAAACTCTATGAACTTGACAGTATTCTTGACAGCCACCTATTTATTCGCGTAAATAAATCGATGATCATTGCGAAAACTGGCATTGGTAAGATCAAACCTTACATCAATGGACGAATCATGTTGATGATGAAAAACGGAATGATGCTGACGGTTTCCAGAAATTACAATGCCGAATTCAAGAAATTCATCGGGTTTTAGGAGGATAATATGGATTGGGTCTTTATCATAGTCGCAGCCGGAACCGTCATTATCGGAGGAACCTGGCTGTATCTATATCAGAGGAAATATGAAAAACACGTTAATCAAGCATTGGAAAAAGGTAACACCAAAAAGATGAAAAGCACCATAACGATGCTTTTGATTGTGCTTGCATCCTTTACTTTTCTCGTAATATTGTTCAACTTTTTACCTGTTCTCAAAGAACCGGATATTGATCTGGAAGGTAGGATACAATCTGGCCTTTTAACCGAAACGGAAGAAGAATACAATGGGGTTGAGTTCACAATTTATGATATGAAATTCGTTGACGGGGGATATGTAATTTCATATTCCAACGATATAATGAATTGCGGCTATGGTACCTGCAGCCCCGACTTATACACCTATGGTATTTCTCAAATAAGTTTCTATGATGAATCCGGAACCAAAATATGGCAACTTGGTGGTCATTTGAACGGGGATATCGCTTATGAAAATTATCAATTAGATGCTCGTGCAGTAGACAGGCTTCAAGACGGAACGTTTGTGGCAATTGCCAAGTATGTAGATCTTGACACAACAATATCAGGGTTACTCCTAATGATGATTGATGAATCAGGTACAATCACCGATTTGAAGATTCTCGATTCAGAAGAGTATGATATCCCATTGTTTTCAGGTTTCCAATATTATGAATTAAGTGCCGACGATAATGGATATGTAATTAGGATTACGGATAGTTATTACGGATCTTTAGTTATGAAATTTAATGAAGAACACGATTTTGTATGGAGTTACATTCCTGATAGCGCTCCCTATTATGAAGGAACATATGTTCAGTCATTAGCTTATGAAAATGGGCTTTATTACATCTTGCAAAGAAACTCAGCCGTAGCCCTTGACAACTTTGGTGAAGAGGTATGGAATTACTCAGTATCAGATTACTCAGTCTCCACGATGCAATACTATGATGGACAATTATACCTTCTAGGGTCAACTAATGCAGAGTTCCAAGGAATGGAAAATTTGCTAAACTTAAGTGAATACATTAACCGATATTCGATAGTTTTTGTAGAATCCATAGACGCTTCTACCGGCTCATCAATCGAGAAATATACTTTCAGTTATGACGATATTATTTACAGTCAGACACTTTTCAATATCACTCCTAGATTCATATTCAAAGACGAAGAAGGAAACTTGTATATATTATCAGGGGATCGGAGATTTTCAGCTACTTTTTATGACGACGATGTCTATATTATGTATATCCTTAAATATGATTCAAAAGGACAATTCCAAGGAATGTCGATATTCGAAGGCAATTATGGCTTCTTTAACGATAACTTATATAATACCATCCACGGACAATATAAGGTGACAGTTGAAGTTGTCGATGACTCATTGGAATGGTATTCACCAACGCTATCTATCCATCGAACCATCGATTTGAGTACCATGATTTTCCATAATGATATCAATAACGAGTTCAATCCTCAATTATTTTCTTCAATCTCATATTTGCGAGTCCTCTTTAATAAGCTAACAATCACTATATATGCAGTTTTGGCGCTTGCCTTCATCATAATGCGATTACGTCAAGAAAATAGACGTGTAACTGATCGATACGAAGAATTTAATGAAAGACATTTTTGGGATTGATAGTCTAGTTTCTTCGTAAACACAGTCCGAGTTGGGAGACACACCTGCAGGATAAGCAATGAATTGTCTACACAAAATGTAAAAATATGATATTATAATATTCAAGGTGATAATATGAAAATACAATATGAAATTCTAGAAAACAAAAAGATGATTTTGGCTGTGACTTATGATCGAGACCAATCAGTTGCGAAAACGCGTATGATTGAGGCTTTCGGAACCGAAAGTCAACATTATACTTTTGAATTGAAAGTGACACAACGCGGAGTGGAAACCGTGACTTATTTCTATTATGTAGAAACATCAGATAGGCCGACAATCGACGGAATAAGCTATCTTGAAATTAACCGCTCTGTGAAAGCAACCATAATAGAAGGCACAAAAGATGAATTGCTATTAGGCGCAGCCACATCATCTTTTCAGTCCTTCATGAAAGAAAACAAACTGGTATGGGATGTATCAAAAGCTTTTCTCCTGCTTGAAGAACCCCAAGGCGAACAAGTTGTTTTCTATCTGCCAATAAGATAATTTATCTTTAATGTGATAAAATTCCATTAAATCAACTATTTATAAATCAGGATTTTCTACATTAAACAAGAACGAATTTGATATCAATCAATTTCGTTCTTTTTATTTTTCTCAATTAGGAGCATCAGTAGAATAATCCGCATGTATCTCGTTTTTACCACTATGCTTTTACAGTGATTAGTTGTATAATTGTAATACATCACAAAAATCAAATACTATTATGGAGGTATTTATGGCTAACAATATCATTTTGGATGTGCATGAAAGGCCGAAAAGTATAGCTGCTTGGTTATTCATGAGTCTACAACATGTTTTCGCCATGTTTGGAGCCACGGTTTTAGTTCCGATTCTGACGGGATTACCAGTAGGGGTTACTTTGATTGCCAGCGGTATCGGAACTCTAATCTATATTTTTTTCACCAAAGCGAAAGCGCCGGTGTTTCTTGGCAGCAGTTTCGCCTTCATTCTTGCGATACAAGCTTCAACGGTAACTAACTTGGATGGAACCAAAGATTTCAGCGCCGCATATTTCGGATTGATGGCTGTTGGAGTTATTTATGTCATAGTTGGAATCATCATAAAGTATGTCGGAAAAGAATGGATTAAAAAAATCTTACCTCCGGTAGTGGTAGGACCAATGATCATGATTATCGGTTTGGTTCTAGCACCAGTCGCAATCGAAAGTGCGGGGTTGACGGGGACAGGCGGATTTGAGTCGCCGCTGATAGCGTTGATAACTTTTGTTACAGTAATAGTCGTTAGCATTTACACCAAGGGGATTTTTAAAATAATTCCATTTCTTATCGCAATTGTAATTGGGTACACCGCTGCCGTATCTTTGGGCGTGGTTAACTTTTCAGAAGTTTTTGCGGATGTCTCATTCTTTATTATTCCAGACTTTAAAATAGTAGGTACATATGGTGCCAATCTGACAGCTGTATTGATGTTCACTCCGATTGCGTTTGTTACAATCGCCGAACATATCGGAAATCATACAGTTTTAAGTCAAGTTTTAGGTAGAGATTTACTTAAGGATCCAGGATTGGACAATACATTACTTGGTGATGGAGTCGCCACATTCGTAAGCGCCGCCTTAGGTGGACCGGCTAATACAACTTATGGAGAAAATACCGGAGTAGTAGCCATGACAAAAGTCGCCAGTGTCTGGGTAACCGGGCTCGCCGCCGTATTTGCCATAATGTTGGGATTTTTTGGATATATTCAAGCTTTCATTCTCAGTATACCGGATGGAGTTTTGGGGGGAATAACCATAGTTCTATATGGTTTGATTGCCGCAAACGGTGTTAAGGTTCTCGTGGAAGAGAGAGTAAACATGACCGACATGAAGAATCTAGTGATAGTTGGAGCTATGTTGGTAATTGGCTTGGGCGGCGCCGAAATTAAGCTGAATGATAGTGTATCGTTGACAGGAATGAGTCTCGCCGCTGTTGTCGGTATCGTCCTTAATCTACTTTTGCATATCGGATCCAAGCAAAATTCCTCTGATCATGATTTGGAACTAAATGTTGGAAACAAGTAATATTGTTTTTTTAAACTTTGAAACATTATTCAATTTTCGTCGAAAAGGTTGAATTGACTTTTACAATAGGATAAAATTAAGTTGTTCTAAATCAATTCATAAAAGAGAGGCTATGAAGAAATTATTGGTTATTGCATTGACTTTTTTCAGTGTATTTGTACTGAACGCCTGTGGTAGTGACGAAATCCCTGATGATGCGACAGTAGCGGTATGCGATACATTCAAGTATGTATACAAGGATGACGTTGTCTATGAGTTTTATTCTAATGATGAATTACAAAATCAAGACATGCTTAACATTGTTCAAACATCAGTAGATGTTTATGATGATGCCAGAGCCTATCTGGAAGCGACATTCCTTGAAGGTGTCTGCACATACACAAATTACTCAAATTAAAAGAATAATCACCAAGCGGTGATTTTTCTTTTTCTATAATAAAAAAACGTTGAAATCCAATGAGATTTCAACGTTTCCATCTTAACATTTTTTGTTATTTAGCTTGCCATTTGCAACGGATTGGCAATTCGATAAGTTCTTCCTTTTTAAGTTGATTCATTGCTTTATCCACAGATTTGCGGTCGATACCTGTCATCTGTTCAACTTCACCGCCGCTAACTGGTTTTCCCGCATTCTTGATTGCTTCGAAAACTTGTTCTTTGATATCCATTATTCTCACCTCATATATTGGTTTTATCCAATATGACAGATTATTGTCAAGAGATATGCTGTTTTATAGTACTTAATCTTGACCTTAAAATGTATTAGGAGTAAAATTTTTGACTATAGGCAACAAATAACTTGAAAAAAACTGCGACTAGTAATATCATATATCTAGACCAAATTTATTGAAGCATCCATCAGGAGGATTATCGCATGGCATTTCTAGAAAACCTAAAGAATCTATTTGCTAAGAAGGAACCAGAACCAAAAAAAGAGAAAAAGGAAATCATCAAGGTCTCTCTAATATCAATGGAGAAAAAGTTTGAAAACGAGGATCTTGTCGGAGCTGCAAGAGATTTGAAGATACTTCTTGAATATTTTGGCGAGCAAAAAAAACAGAACCATCGTTATAAAGGTAGAGAATTCATCAGCTTCATTCTATCGAACAAACATAAAGACCTAAAGAACATCGGCTATACCCATTGGCAAAATATTAATCAGATAATCCAATTGAATCAGAAGAAAGTATATCCTTACCATAAAAACAACCTTAGAAGCGCTATAACATTCTTCGAAACCGAAATCAAGGGAATCAATAATTTCAACATCGAGTTGAGATAACTTATTTAAAAAGTCATACCGAATGCGGTATGACTATTTTTTTTAGTAACTTATTAATACTACAATCGTAATAAAAATCATATAAATCAAACTTAGTAAAGTATAGGTTTTGACATATCTTATCTTATCTTTAGGAAATGAATTGGTGACGAATTTAAAGGTAATCAAACTAGCCAATGACGCAATTAAAGTGCCCATCGCGCCAACATTGACGCCTTGCAATAAGGCTAATGACAAATCTTTATTGACAAAAGGAGAAAGCAGAACGCTTGCCGGGACATTACTGATGAATTGACTGGTAAACAATGATACAAAATAAACGCTGTAATTGTTGTTAAGAAAACTACCGAATAGTTGGTGAAGGATATCCATTTGCCCTAGGTTGCCGGTAAAGATGAAAAACATCAAGAAGGTTAGAAGCAAGTGGTAATCAACGTTTTTAAAATGTCTGGGGAAAAGAATCAGCGTCCAAAAAAGAGTATTAATCAACGCTATCCAAGCCGGAATGATTCCCAATACGGCAAGAATAGTCACTATGAATATGATGAAATAGAACCAGAGGTTTCTACTGTCGATTTTGGGGGATACCAGTATTGGCCTGACGAAGTCGTTTGGAATCAAAATTGAGGTAGTAAAAATTAGGAGAACCAATGCGCCTAAAGTAATTGGTAGCATTGCCATAATGAATTCACCAAAACCTAAACCATAATATGCATATAGATAGATATTTTGAGGATCTCCCATCGGCGTCAAGGAAGCTCCCATATTAGCCGCGAAAGTCTGAAGTATGACGATTATCAGCGAATATTTTTCCTGTTCAGTTTGTTTTGTCAATATCAAAGTGAAGGGAACCATCGTCAGTAATACTGCATCATTAGTTACCCACATTCCCAAAAAGAAAGTAGATAACACCAGTGTCAAGGCAATATATTTAATCGTATAGAATTTAGATGTAAGAAATATCGCTATTTTACTGAACAAATTAGCTTCTTTCATACCGGATACGGCAACCATAAGCGAGAACATAATGATGATAACGGTAGTGTTTATATAATCAAGATAAGCGATGGAAGGTTTAACTGCAAGCATAGAAAAGATCGCGAAAATGAACGCGATCAAAAATACGATATCCTTCTTGAAAAAAGCAATTATCTTTCTCATGGTAAACTCCGGCGATTCAGCCAAATATTATTATACTACTATACTTTTTAAATGCAATCGCAAAAGTCCATAAGGCATATAAATAAATCGCCCAGCTTGTATCTGCTTTTCTATAATTATGATATAATATATTTCAAATATAATGATTACACGAATGTGAGAAGATGAAAATGAGCGATATGATAAGAAATTACAAATGGATTTATTTGCTCTTAGGTGTGACAGGATTGGTGTTTTGTTTATTGCCAATGGTTAGAACAACCAATTTGGATCTTTTCGTTTTCAATCTAAATAATAAGACTTTTTCAACATTGCTTTTTGCTGCTATGTGCCTGCCATTACTGATAGTACCATTCGATTACATATATTTTGGCGTATATAAAACCGGATATTATGAAAAGTTACGAAATTAATGTTGGTGATTTTGCCCGTTGTTGGATTTATCATATTATTGACATTCAAATTGGGCTTGACAGCATTTGAATGTCAATAATATGACATCGCATTGGCGCTGCTCGCGGCACAAGAAGGGTTCAGTATATACACTTGTTACTTCAGTTTGTATTCAGTGTAGTCCAGAAAGGACATGGTAATGATTGTAAATCGTGACTCAATGTTTTCTTTGATAAAAAAACATTATGGCATTGAAGTATTTTCGTCACAATCAATCGACACCACAAATGATGTCTATATTGTCATGTCTAGGCAAGGAACGTTTGTTTTTAAGAGCATTTCTGACTCAAATAAATTGGAAATAATCGTCAGAATAGTTGATTACCTTATCAAAAACGGAATTCCTGCCAGCAAACCACTTTCAACCAAAAAAGGAAAATATGCTGTTGATATCGATGATCAATCATATTACTTGGCAGAATATCTTGATGGTGAAGTCTTGCGGCAAACTGAATATTTGGAGAGAATCAGCGTTTACGGAGATTTGCTTGCCAGATTTCATAAGGCTACAAGACCTATTGAAAAATTCGGACCAGTGATGAATATCCATGACAAAACATGCAAAACTGACTATCTGAAATTGTCAGAACATTTCGATGATTTGCATCTAAAAAAGATTGTAGAGATCATAAGTGATAATTTGGATGACATCGAATCTCTAGATAGGCAACTCATACATCGGGATTATCATTGTGACAACGTTCTTTTTTCTGAAGGAATAGTCTCAGGTATGATTGATTTCGATTCCTGTTCATACGGATATCCTGTTTATGACATAGCCTATTTTCTCGCGGAGTTACTTGTTCATAATCCGGAAATAGACATATATAAATATGCGGATGATTTCCTAGATGGATATATAAAAGTGTTACCACTTTCGGACAATGACAAGCAACTTATTAAAATATTCATGTTGATTGTACACATCGACTTTGCATCGTGGTTCTTGGATTTGGGTGATTTCAAATCAACTAAAGAGTCTATTGTACACCTAAAGCATCTTTACAATTTGTTTTTTCGATAAAAACGCATAAAAATTATAGGGGGATTTAATAGAATGCTAGACATTATTTTGGATTGGATACCAATTTTATCATTCTTGATTGTGGCGGTCAGCGCGGCTATATCCGCAAGAAAATATTGGAAATCCAAAGATAAAGACCGTGAAAAAGAAACATTTGATTACATTGATGATAAATTCAATGAATATTTACAGATTTGTCTATCGAAGCCGTATCTAGATGTCTTTGATGTCCCTGACGACAACCCAGTTGAATTAACCGAAGCGCAAAAGAAAGAGGAGAAGATAGCCTTTGCTTTTCTTATAAGCATATTTGAACGAGTTTATGTTTTCTACGAAGATAATAAGCACAATTGCGACGCCGATCAGTTAGTCGGCTGGACGCGTACAATCAGCGAGTATTTTGATAGAAAGAATTTCCAGGAAGCATGGAACGAGAACAGTTATGGCTGGGATTCGGACTTCGTATACTTCATGGATGACTTATACTTGAAAACAATTCAAGCGGTTCAGCTGAAGAGTTTAGAATCCAGTGGCGAATTGGTCGATTGGCATAAAAAATATATCGAATGCTTCGTGATAGACGCAAACAATGATGACTTTGACCAACTTCAAGAATATTTTTACGACGAAGGAAAATATAAATATGAGTATCTATGGATTCTTGATGAATCAGGCAATAGAGTTGGCGGGATTTTAACACAACAAATCAAGCAAATTGTGGTAATATTATATATTTTCGTTGATAAAGATAAACGAAAACATGGATATGGATCATTAGCCTTACGTACGTTGAGAAACAAGATGGGATCAAAAGTCGCCTTTTTGGCTGAAATTGAAAAAAGAAACGAAAAAAAGAAGAAATGGTGGAAAGAGAACAATTTTTATGAAATCGATATGGAATACTTTACGCCTGTAATGAATGAAGATTATTCTCAAGAAAAAGAATCTAGATTTTTTAACTATCTGTTTATCCACTTTAACAATCAAATTAGTCCAATAGCATTGTCTGAAGCTCTGGAAATCTATTTCAAAACATCATTTATTCACGACAGAAAGAGAAATATCAGCAATTATGAATCAGTAAAGAAAAACCGAAATTGTTTATATGAGATGAAAGACGGACTTAAGATAAAACACTAAACAATGGTGACCGAGCTGCTTTATGGAGGTGGCAAATGCCTATCAAAATATTTCGAGGAGATAGTCCTCAAACAAAAGAATTAATCAAACGCGATGAATGCTTGCGAACGCTATTCAACCATCGAGAAGAAGTTGTTGTCCATTTGCATGACGACTATTTCTTGGTTTTGGTGGAAGCCATTGTTAACCAACAATTATCTGGTAAAGTGGCCGCTGTGATTTATGGGAGGGTAAGAAAATTGCTGAATGACCAAGTCACTCCTCAAACGTTATTGAAAGCAAATTTTGATGATTTGAGAAGTTGCGGTCTCTCGGCTAGAAAGATAGAATATATCAAATCATTGGCATCGCTTGTTGAAAGCGGTGAGGTTCACTTTCAGGGAATCGTTGACATGAACAATGAAGAAATCATTGACATGTTGGTGAAGATAAAAGGCATCGGACCTTGGACGGCCGAGATGTTCTTGATGTTCTCTTTGGGACGCGAAGATGTGTTTTCGGTACTGGATTTAGGATT
>Ga0172375_10010435_pt1 | contig 12048 bp, 11 predicted proteins | sample LakKiv1m_FD_114537 | JGI IMG/M metagenome (GOLD analysis project Ga0172375, IMG submission 114537) | Freshwater microbial communities from Kabuno Bay, South-Kivu, Congo - kab_092012_11.1m | ecosystem: Environmental > Aquatic > Freshwater > Lake | place: Democratic Republic of the Congo... | reverse complement strand
ATCAGCCGTCTTCTGAAAGCCTTTTGTACGACCCCACCCACGGCTTTCCCAGCCGGTGATTTTCCGAGACGACGATCCTGCTGAATTTCTGCGCGGTCTGGGCGGAGAGCATCGCCACACTTCCCCAATCTTCGGACAACACAGCCGTTTTCATTTTCGCGGCGACCTGGCCGGCCCACATCCACTCCATGCGGAATTTATCGGCTTTTACCCAGTAATCCCTTTTTTCCCACGCCAGCACCGAGACGTCGATCCCCCCGGAAATCGCCTGCAGGGCCAGCGCAATAAATGAAGCGAGGTCCCTGGCCTCCTGTGTGACCTGGGTCTGCTTTGCCAGTTCCCGCACCGCCAGTACAATGGCCCTGGTCAAACGGGTGCGTTCTTTTCCTGCTGAATCGGGGTTGATTACGCGGCTCAAAATATTTCTCCAATGTGGATTTCAATGGCACCGCGCCTGTCCCGGTACCGTTTCGGCCGGGACTGCGCTGTAGGTGCGGGATTATACCGCCCAATCAAAGCGCGTCAATCCGCGTATTTATGTTGACGCCCCCCCACCCCTGTTTTATAATCCCCCCGCTTCGCACGCAGAAAAAAAGGGGACGTGCTGGAACTGGCAGACAGGCATGACTTAGGATCATGTGCCGAAAGGCGTGAGGGTTCGATTCCCTCCGTCCCCACAAAAATTTTTTAGACCCCCGAGTTTCCGAAACCCCGGGGTCGGCATGGAGAAACAACTTGAAAATCGAAAAGACCGTTCAGGATAACCACGAAGCCAGATTGGTGGTTGAGTTCGAGCAGGAAAAAATGGAGGGCTACAAGCGCCGCGCGGCCCGCAAAATATCCGAGCGCGGCAAGATTCCCGGTTTTCGTCCGGGCAAGGCGCCCTACGACATGATCGTCCGCACGTTTGGCGAGCAGGCGATTGTCGAGCAGGCCATGGATTTCCTGATCGACGATGAATATTCCAACATCCTCAAGGAGGCGGACGTCAATCCCGGCGCGGCCGGTTCGCTCGAATCGATTGACAATCTTCAGCCGCCCAAACTCACCTTCAGGATTCCCCTCGCCCCGCAGGTGGACCTCGGCGACTATCACTCGGTTCGGCTTCCCTACGAATGGGTTGCTCCCGGGCAGGAGGAAGTCGACAAGGCCCTGGAGGACCTCCGCCAAATGTATGCCGCCACTGAAACGGTTGACCGTGAAATCCAGGAAGGCGACTACGTGCTGTTGGACGTTAAATCGGAAATCGAAAACCTCTCGCGCACCGGCTTTGCCACCTTCGTCCGCAGGGATGGGCGCGATACCGAGTGGCCCTATAATGGCTTTGCGAAGGAACTGACCGGTTTGAAGACGGGCGAAAGCAAAACCATCAGGCACGCCTTCCCTGCCGACTGGGAAGTGCAGGAGTTGCAGGGACGGGAAGTCGAACTCGAAGCGGCCGTCAAGACTGTGCGCGGCGTCATCCTGCCCGACCTGGACGATGAATTCGCCAAACGCACCGGCGCGGGCGAAACCGTGGACGCGTTGAAGGAAGTTGTCGCCAGGGACGTGGAGTCCCGCTCCAAAGCCGATTACGACGACAAGTACTTCATCGAATTGATCGAAAAGATCAAGGCGAGCGCGGCGCTCAAATATCACCAACACGCCATCGAGCACGAAAGAGAGCACGTGCTCGAAGACCTGGGCCAGCGTCTCGCCCAACAGGGCATGGATTTGGATGCGTATTTCAAAGTCCGCAATACCACGCGCGAAAAATTCATCGAGGAGGAAGTCGACCCTGTCTCAAGGAAGCGGCTGGAGCGCTCGCTGATTCTCGATGAAATCGTCCGCCTCGAGAACATCAAGGTCGAGAACAATGAATTGGACGTCGAGTTCAACAACACGTTGAACGGGCTTGCCATGCAGGGCATGGATTTCAACAAGATCCGCGGCGGGAAACAGGGACAACAGCAACTGGCCCAGGCCGTCGCCATGGAATCGGCCAACCGCATCATGACGCGCCGCGCGCTCGACATGCTCAAGTCGATTGCGGTGGGCGAATATAAAAAGCCCGAGGAAAAGGCCGAAGCCGAATCTGCCCCGGAAACGGAAACCGCCCCGGGCGGGGAAAAGGTTGAATCAACGGGAGCCGATGAAGCGGCCGCGTGAAGCGGAACTTCATCCGCAAAAAATAAGAAAAGTTAACAAAATTCCAACACAAGTTGGATAGGATTGTCCCAACACACAAGGAGACAACATGATCCCTGATTTCAAAAGCATGATTCCCAGCATGAGAGATCCGTTGGAGCGCGGCGAACGCATTACCGATATTTTTTCCCTGCTGCTTAAGGATCGCATCATTTTCCTCGGCACACCGATCGACGACCAGGTCGCCAACACGGTTGTGGGGCTGTTATTGTATTTGAATCACGAAGACCCCGAAAAGGAAATCCGCATGTATATCAATTCGCCCGGCGGGCAGATTTACGCCGGCCTGGCGATCTACGATACCATGCAGGTCATTTCGAACCCGATCAGCACGGTGGCTGTCGGGGTCACGGCTTCCTTCGGGACCGTATTGCTGACCGCCGGCACGAAAGGCAGGCGCTACGCCCTGCCCCACGCGACCATTCACATGCACCAGCCGCTCGGAGGCGCGCAGGGCCAGGCCACGGATATCGAAATCCAGGCCCGGCAGATCCTGCGCCTGAAGGAGTTGTTGAATAATGTGATGTCAAAACATACCGGCAAGCCGCTTGAAGTGATCGAACATGATACCGACCGCGATTTCTATCTCGACGCCAGGCAGGCCGTGGAATATGGCCTGGTGGATCAGGTGATCGAGATGCCGGAGAAGGTTGTCAAATAGGTTGGTAATTTTGGGAAATTGGTAATTGGAACCCCGGAGGATGAATTTCCGGGGTTTTGCATTTCTGTGCGGAGATGGCTGCATTGACGTACATTCGATGAGTTTATAATAGCCGCATGACAATCCCTTCCCACATCAAAGCACTGATCCTCGACATGGACGGCGTGGTCTGGCGTTCGGACGCGCCCATCGGCGACCTGCCTGCCACCTTTACACGCATCCGTGAGCGCGGGCTGAAATTCGTCTTTGCCACCAACAACGGCACGAAGACTCCCGATCAATACGCGGAACGCCTGCTCGGCCTCGGGGTGGACGTCCTGCCGGGGCAGGTGGTCACCTCTGCGCGGGCGCTGGCGCACATGCTGGAACAGAAATTTCCGCGCGGGACGAAGGTCTTTGTGATCGGCGAGAACGGCGTCCGCGCGGCCTTGAAGGAAAAGGGATTTGAAATCGTTTCCGTCGAAAATGCGCCGCAGGCCGGGATGGTTGTATTTGGCATCGACCACGAGATCAACTTCCAAAAGGTGGCCGAAGCGACCCTGCTGATCAACGGCGGCGTTCCGTTCTACGCGACGAATTCAGACCGCACCTTCCCCATCCCGCGCGGGGAAATCCCCGGCGCGGGATCGTGGCTGGCCGTGCTGACCACGGCAACCAACGTCCAGCCGGTCGTCGCGGGCAAACCGTCTCCTTTTATGATGGACTTTGCCCTCGAACAACTGGGAACCAAAAAGGAAGAGACGCTAGTCGTCGGCGACCGTTTGGAAACCGACATCGCCTCCGGTCAATCGGGAGGCTTTCCCACCGCGCTTGTTCTGAGCGGCGTCACCACGCGCGGGATGGCCGCGGAATGGAAGCCCGCGCCGGATATCATTGCGGAGGATTTGGCGGGGCTGGTAAGGTAAAATCATATTCCCATGCTGATTTACGATCTATCCCTGACCCATCTCGCATCCATCCTCAAGGGCTGGAACGAGCCTGCCTATCGCGCGGAACAAATCTGGCAGGGACTCTACCAGCGCTTCTACGCCTCGCCCGATCAATTCACCAATTTACCGGCATCCCTGCGCGCCAAACTTGCGGAGAATCTCAACTTCTCCCCCATCAAGCCGAAGACATACCTCGATTCGTCCGACGGGCAGACGCGCAAAACCCTCTTCGAACTTCCCGATGGGCAGGTCATCGAAGCCGTGCTCATGCGCTATGGCGACCCGGCCGACGATCACACGCTAAACGTGAAACGCTCGACGCCGCGCCAGACGTTGTGCATCTCCACGCAGGCCGGTTGTGCAATGGGCTGCGTCTTTTGCGCGACAGGACAAATGGGATTCAAACGCCACCTTTCGAGCGGCGAGATCGTGGCCCAGGTCATGTACTACGCGCGCATGTTGAAGGAGGAGAACCTTTCGGTCACGAACATCGTTTTGATGGGCATGGGCGAACCCTTCCATAATTACGAAAACACCATGGCCGCCATTGACCGTCTCAACGATTCGAAGGGCTATAACTTCGGCGCGCGCCGCTTCACGATTTCAACCGTCGGGCTTGTGCCGCAGATCCGAAAATTTGCCGACGAAAAGCGCCAGGTCAACCTTGCCATTTCGCTCCACGCCGTGGACGACAAATCGCGGCTGGAGATGATGCCGGTCAACAAACGCTACAGGATCGCGGAGGTGCTCGAAGCCTGCAAATACTACGTCAGTCAGACGGGACGCCGCATTACATTCGAGTGGGCCTTGATTCACGGAATCAACGACACGCCGGAAGTTGCGCAGAAACTGGCCGGACTGCTCAAAGGCATGTTGTGTCATGTCAATGCCATTCCCCTCAACCCCACTGCCGGGTATCGCGGCCAGGCGACGAACCGCGAAAGGGCCGCGCGCTTCAAGGAAATCCTGGAGCAGGCCGGGGTGCCGTGCACGATCCGCATGAAAAGGGGCGTGGATATTGCCGCGGGGTGTGGTCAACTTGCAGGAGCGGTTGTTTCCTTTTAGGTTTTTGGTGGGGAAGGTTAGTGTGGTATTATTGGCTACACGCAATTCGTAAATTCCATGAAGATTTTTGCACCGGCAGGCGTTAATTGTTTGGAAAGTATGAACACCGCTGAGCCGTCGCGCCTCATTTCAGATTGCATTGCCGGTGACGAGTATGCAATCGAAATGCTCGTCCGCCGCTATGAGACGGATGTATTCAGGCTGGCAGTTTCAATCGTGGAAGACGCGCTCGAAGCCGGCGAGGTGACGCAGGAGCCCTTCATCGCCGCGCTAAAATCCCTGGGGTCGTACCAGGAAAAATCATCCTTCAAGGCCTGGCTGTTTACGATTGCGGTAAATATCAGCCGCAGCCACCTTCGGAAACGAAAGATCCTGGAACGGCTCACATCGGCGCTGGAGTCCGTCCTTCAAGTGGATTTGCAAAAGCAGGCGTTACCCGAAGAATCGATCATCCAAAACGAGACGGAGGCGGTCGTTTGGAATTCGCTCAACAAGCTGGATGAAAAACACAGAATGGTTGTTTTGCTCAGGTATTTTCATGACTTGCCGGTCGCCGAAATTTCGCAAATCCTTTCGGTCAGCGAAGGGACCGTCCATTCCCGGCTGCACAATGCACGCGAAAAACTGAGGACCGAATTGTCGCAATTGCATGGAGATTAATCCCTTGACTCAATTGACACACGAGGAAGCCCGCAGATTGGTTGATTTCAGCCTCGATCAGGCGCTGGACGCAGGCACGCGCTCCGTGCTCGATGAGCATCTCACAACCTGCATGGAGTGCCGCTCCTACGCCGGCGAACTGGACCAACTCGAAAGCGTCTTGCGCGGGATGAAACATCGCTGGGATCGGTTACGCCCTGCCCCACTACATCCCAATGAACTGGGTGATCGAAGCAGAAACAAGGTCCTCGGATTTGCCGACACAATAGTGGCTACACGAATGGCAGTGATGATATTGACTGTTTTCGCGGTGGCGCTTGGCGCCTGGCAATTGTCAATCGGCAGCCTGATACCGCCGAATCGCCACAACGCGGCAATCCCCATTCCCACTCCATCGTCCCTGCTCACGGCAACAGGCGCAACTGCACCGGGCTGTAACTACATCGTATACCGGGTTCAACCCGGCGACACCCTGGATGGAATTGCGTCCATGTTCTCCGTTCAAAAGGAATGGATCGTGGAGTTCAATCACATGCAAACGGAGGCTGTGGATCGAACGATGATCCTGAATATCCCCCTGTGTATACCCACCCCGACAGGCACCATCCAGGTCCCGGCGGCCACCATTACGATTACGCCGCAACTCGAAGCCAATTCCCCAACTCCCGGATAAAATTCACTCCAAAACCGGTCCCAAACTTGTCAGAACTCCTGGATTGAAGTATAAGTCTGCAAACCAATTATCAAAAAAAGAGAATTATGAACAACGAAAAACAAAACTGGCTCGAACGTCCCATCCACCCTGCCCTGCCGGCGATCACAAACGAAATCCTGTTCTTCGCGGCGGTCATCCTGCTGGCGATTCTCACGCGCTTTTACGATCTCGACACGCGCGTCATGAGTCACGATGAAAGCCTGCACACCTATTTTTCATGGCTTCTCTATCGCGGCCAGGGCTACGAACACTCACCGATGATGCACGGGCCGTTCCAATTCCATCTCATCGCCCTCACGTATTTTCTCTTTGGCGTTTCGGATTTTACCTCCCGCATTCCAGCCGTCCTCTCCAGCATTGTTACCATTTGGATGGTCTGGTACTGGCGGCGCTATCTCGGAAAATGGGGCGCGCTCATCGCGGGCTTCCTGATGGTCATTTCGCCGTACATGCTGTACTACGGGCGCTACGTCCGCAACGAGGCCTACGCCGGGTTATCGGGCATCCTCATGCTGTATGCCATCCTGCGCCATCTCGAGGTGGGCGGTAAAAAATATCTTTACATGCTGGTGGCCGCCCTGCTGATCCACTTTACATCCAAGGAAACCGCGTTCATTTATGCCGCGCAGGGATTGCTCTACCTTGCCATTTACTTCATTGCCCGGGTGACTCGCCGCCCGTGGGAAGGGCATGAAAACGACTATCGCGCTTTCGTGATCACGCTTGGCATCGCAATTATATTGGTGGGCGCAGCGGCGGGATATGGACTCTACACCCGCGACCAGGCTGTCATCTCCGGGACGGAAACCGCTGCCCCGGCAGATCCCCTTTCCGCTCCATCGCCCCTGGCCCAGCCCAAAACTGCCTCCGTTTCAGCGACTTCGATCCTGGCAATTGGCGGGATCCTGTCCCTCGCCGCGGCGGTAGTTTTCCTGTTCCGCGGTTTTACCTGGGCGCGCATCCGCGTCGAGCGATCCTTCGACCTGTTGATGGTCACCGGGACGATCGTCCTGCCCATGCTTGCCCCCTTCCCCATCAAATGGACCGAGCGCTGGTTCCATGTCTCGATCCCAACCGAGGCTCCCGAAGTCCAGGCCATGGCGGGAAACCCAACAGCCATCTGGGTCATCGGCGGTTTCCTTGCCGGCATGTTCATCCTTTCCGCGGCGATCGGCTTTATTTGGAACAGGGATTTATGGTGGAAGATCGCCCTGTTCTTCTGGGCGCCCTACGTTGTATTATTTACCACCATTTTCACCAACAGCGACGGCTTCTTCACCGGCGTGATCGGTTCGCTTGGATATTGGCTTGTTCAGCAGGGGGTGGAGCGTGGAAGCCAGCCCTGGTATTACTACGTACTCGTTCAAATCCCGATATATGAATTCCTGCCGGCGCTGGGACTCGTCGCCGCCCTGTTCGTGGGATTGCGGCGAAGGCTTCCGCCAAAAGAGGCCGCAGGCGTTGAAACCCTTCAGCCGGTGGACGACATCAGGACAACCGAAGAGGCCAATTTCCCCAACGTCTTCAGCCTGCTCGCCTGGTGGAGTGTGCTCACGGTTGTTACGTTATCCATTGCAGGCGAACGTATGCCGTGGCTGACCTATCACATGGCCTGGCCCATGATCCTGATCACCGGCTGGGCGCTTGGGCGAATCATCGACACCACCGATTGGGAAAGCCTGCGCGAGAATCGCGCCGCGCTCCTGCTTGCCGCAACTGCCGTATTCATTGCCAGCGTTACAGGCGCGGCGCTTTCGCTCACAAGCATCAACCCTCCATTTCAGGGAAAGGAACTGGCCCAGTTACAGGCCACCAGCGCCTTCCTTTTGCCTGCCATTGTCGCCATCCTCAGCGGCGCGGGCATGGTCTATCTTCTGCGAGGCTGGAGTTTCAACAACGGCGGGCGCGTCTTTGTGCTGACATTCTTTGCCCTGCTTGCAGTGCTGACCGGGCGCGCCGCTTTCCGCGCTTCATATATTACATACGACCAGGCCACCGAATTCCTGGTCTACGCACACGGCGCAAGGGGCATCAAGGATATTATCGCACAGGCAACTGAAATCTCCGAACGGACAACCGGCGGCATGGGAGTTGCGCTTGCCTACGACGCCAGCGCGCCGGATACCGGCGTATCGTGGCCGTTCGTCTGGTATTTGCGTGATTTTACCAACCAGCGCTCCTTCGACCAGCCCACCCGCTCCCTGCGCGACTCGGTGGTTGTGGTCGTTGACCAGAAGAATTTCGACAAGATCGAGCCTGCGCTCGGCCCGGGCTACTACCGCGTCGACTATATCCGCATGTGGTGGCCGATGCAGGATTATTTCTCGATCACGAGTCCGCGCGACGCCTCCATCCCATTCGACGAAACGTATTCGTGCAGGGGCGCCCTCGGATTTCTGAAATTGTTCAAATCACGCGACTATTCGAAGTTTTGCTCGGCATTCACCGATCCAAACGTCCGCTCGGGAATCATCCAAATCTGGTTCAACCGCGATTACACACAATACGCGCAGGCTGCGGGGCGGGCGGACCTCACTCTCACGACCTGGCAGCCTGCCGACCAGATGCGGCTCTATATCCGCAAGGATGTCGCTTCGCAAATCTGGAACTACGGTGTGGGGCCCGCGATCGTCGAGGAGACGATTGACCCGACTGAAGGCAAGGTCGTTTTCCTGTCTGCCGATCTCAGGCTGGACGCGTCACTGCAAAATCCTGTCGTCCTCAACGCGCCGCGCTCCCTGGCATTCGCGGCGGACGGAACGTTTTACGTCACCGATTCGCGCAATCACCGCATCCTGCACCTGAATACCGAAGGGCAAACCCTGCAGGAATGGGGTTCGTTTGCAGACGGTGTATCCGTTCAGGTCGCGCCGGGAACATTCAATGAACCCTGGGGCATCGCGGTCGGCCCGGACGGCTCGGTCTATGTCACAGACACGTGGAATCACCGCATCGAAAAATTCTCAGCCAACGGGAGTTTCCTCAGCGCATGGGGTGTATTTGGGCAGGGCGAGACGGCGGATTCATTCTACGGGCCGCGCGGCTTGGCGGTGGACAGCCAGGGACGCGTCTATGTCGCTGATACCGGAAACAAACGCATCGTCGTGTTCGACGCGAACGGGAATTTCATCACGCAGTTTGGGAGCGCGGGCTTCGATCCCGGTCAATTCGACGAGCCGGTCGGCGTCGCAGTGGACGGGGATGGCTTTGTCTATGTCACAGATACATGGAACCAGAGAGTTCAGGTCTTTGCGCCCTCCGCAGACGGCCTGATCTACACTCCCTTCCGCCAGTGGGATGTGTACGGCTGGTTTGGCCAATCGCTGGACAACAAACCGTTTATTGCAGTCAATGCTGCGGGTCACGTTTTCATCACTGACCCGGAAGGATATCGGGTGATGGAGTTCACTCCAGGCGGCGACCTCGTGCGCGTGTGGGGCGATTTGGGCGATGGATCAACGGTCTTTGGCCTGGCTTCCGGCATCGCAATCGACCCGGAAGGACACGTTTGGGTAACGGATGGGGCTTATAATCAAATTCTGAGATTCACCCTGCCGTGAAATTTGCGCAATCGCATTGAAGAAGTAATATCCGGGTTATCCAGCAGTATGCCTGCTGGATAACTTTTTTGTATGCATTTTTTTGAGTGGTATAATGCCAATGCTTTACAAATAAAACCCCTCGAGAGAGACCCATGAAACTCCACGAATACCAATCCAAATTAATATTTTCGAGGTACGGCATTCCGATCCCAAAGGGACGGGTGGCGGCTACCGCTCAGGAGGCAAGGCACATTGCAGAAGAGCTCGGTGGCCGCGTTGTCATTAAGTCACAGGTGCTGGTGGGCGGACGCGGCAAGGCCGGCGGAGTGAAGGTGGCCAGGGATCCGCAGGAAGCGGAACAACTTGCCACGCAAATTCTCGGCATGGAAATCAAGGGCCTGCCTGTCCGCAAGGTGCTGGTGGATGAGGCCGCCGCGATCGAGACCGAGATTTACTTTGCGGTCACCAACGACCGCGCCGCCAGGAAGCCCGTGATGATGGCTTCATCCGCGGGCGGCGTGGACATCGAGGAAGTGGCCGCAAAGACCCCGGAGAAAATCGTCAAACTCCACGTCGACCCTCTGCTCGGCCTGCGCGAATACCAGGCGCGTGACGTGGCCGCCGCAATCGACCTGCCCCGCGATTACTGGAAGGATTTCATCAAAATCGCAATGGGACTGTGGAATGTCTACAGGGAGACCGATGCCACGCTGGCGGAGATTAATCCGCTCGTGATCACAAAGGATAAACGCCTCGTTGCGCTCGACGGCAAGATGATGATCGACGACAACGCCATGTTCCGCCACTTGGACCTGGCCGAAATGCGCGACATCGACGAGGAAGCCCCGGCGGAAACCGAAGCGCGCAAGTATGGCCTGTCCTACATCAAACTCGACGGGGACATCGGCTGCATGGTCAATGGCGCGGGGCTGGCAATGACCAGCATGGACGTGATCAAACTTTTCGGCGGCGAGCCCGCCAACTTCCTGGATATCGGCGGCGGCGCGGGCGCGGATAAGGTTGCGGCCGCGATGCGCATCATCCTGACCGACTCGCATGTGAAGGCGGTGCTGTTCAATATCTTTGGCGGCATTACCCGCTGTGACGAGGTCGCGCGCGGCATTCTGGCCGCGATGGACGAGGTCAAGCCAAAGATCCCGATGGTTGTACGCCTTGTCGGCACGAATGCGGAGGATGGCCGCAAACTGCTCGAGAACGCAAAGATGATCACGGCCGAGACTCTCGCAGATGCGGCGAAAAAATCCGTTGCCGCGGCAAAGGGATAAACAAAATGAGCATACTTGTTGACAGGAACACCCGCCTGCTCGTTCAGGGCATCACCGGCAACGAAGGCCTGTTCCATACCACGCAAATGTTTGCCTACGGCACGAACGTCGTCGGCGGCGTAACCCCGGGCAAGGGCGGTGAATGGGTTTTGAATGGCAAAATCCCCGTGTTTGATTCGGTGAAACTCGCGGTGGAAGCGACCGAAGCCAACGCGTCCATCATCTTCGTCCCCGCCCGCTTCGCGCCGGATGCCATGTTCGAGGCCGCGGACGCCGGTATTCCGCTCATCATCTGCATCACCGAAGGCGTGGCCGTGCAGGATATGATGCGCGTCCGCAACTACCTTGACCAGAAAAAAGTCCGCCTGGTGGGTCCCAACTGCCCGGGCCTGCTCACCCCTGGCGAAGCCAAGGTCGGCATCATCCCGGCGACATCGCCATTCTCGGTAATGTCGGCGTGGTTTCCCGCTCCGGCACACTCACCTACGAAGTGCTATACGCCATGAAGAACCTCGGCATGGGCGCATCCACCTGTGTGGGCATCGGCGGCGACCCGGTCAATGGAACAAATTTCATCGATGTGCTCGAGATGTTCGAGCACGACCCCAAGACCGAAAAGGTCATCATGATCGGCGAGATCGGCGGCACGGATGAAGAGAAGGCCGCGGATTACATCGCCTCGAAGATGACCAAACCCGTCGCGAGTTTTATCGCGGGCCAGACTGCGCCTCCCGGCAAACGCATGGGTCACGCCGGCGCGATCATCGAAGGCGGCTCAGGCACAGCCGCGGACAAGGTCAAGGCACTCGAGTCCGCGGGCGTGAAAGTCGCGAAGCATCCGGAAGAAATACCTACCCTGTTGAAATAGCGGTTGTCCAGCCCCCCTCGAACACTGTCAGAAATACTTGGAGCCGCCTGTACAGGCGGCTCCAAGGTTATAATCCCTTTACGATTATTACTTGCGGCGCGCGTCGATGTAAGCGACCGCTTCACCGACAGTCGT
>Ga0172375_10010432_pt1 | contig 12050 bp, 8 predicted proteins | sample LakKiv1m_FD_114537 | JGI IMG/M metagenome (GOLD analysis project Ga0172375, IMG submission 114537) | Freshwater microbial communities from Kabuno Bay, South-Kivu, Congo - kab_092012_11.1m | ecosystem: Environmental > Aquatic > Freshwater > Lake | place: Democratic Republic of the Congo... | reverse complement strand
ATATTTTTTATCTGCGCGCTGATTCCTATTTTTTCTATTGTCTGTCTGATTTTTGCAGCCAATTCATCCGGCTTAAAAGGCTTGGAGACGTAATCGGTAATGCCCTGTATGTATTTATCTTTGTCCTGGGCTACGACAGAGAGGATGATAATAGGTATATCTTTGGTTTCCGGATCTTCTTTGATGGTTTTAGCTGCCTGAAAGCCATCGATGATCGGCATTATAATATCCATGGTGATTAAATCAGGTTTTTCCCGCCTGGCTATTTCAATTGCGGTTTTCCCGTCACTTGCCTCTAACACCTGGAAGCCGTCGCCTGCCAGGGAAATTTTTATGATTTCCCTTATGTCCTGTTCGTCGTCTACTACAAGGATTTTTTTTGGCATTCTGTTAGGCCTTTGATATGGGCAGCGTAAAACTGAATGTTGTTCCTTTATTCAATTTGCTGGTTAACCAGATTTTACCCTTATGGGCCTCAACGATGTATTTTACTAAAGAAAGCCCCAACCCGGTTCCCTTGACGCTTTGGTTGATTTCATTATCCTCGCGGTAGAATTCTCCGAATATTTTATCCAGGTTTTTCTCGGCAATGCCTACTCCGGTATCTTCTACGTCTATCTGCACGGCTCCGTCTGTCTTTTTTGCCCTGACAGCGATTTTTCCGTCTGGCGGAGTAAATTTTAACGAGTTGCTTAAGAGATTGATGAATATCCGCTGCAGTTGGTTTATATCAGCCGGCAGAGTGGATATGTCTTTTGCCACTTCCTGCGAGAAATTTATCTGTTTTTCTTTAAACTGCGGCGCCAATAAATCAAAGACCGTTTCCAACAGTTTTCTTAAGTCAATGTCTTCGATTTTCATCTCTACCCTGCCTGATTCAATGCGTGATATATCCAGCATATTATTTATGAGTTGGGACAGGCTGTCCGTGTGCTTATTGATTTTTTCCAGGCGTTCTTTGACAGGCTGCGGCAATTCTCCTAATTTTCCGGTGCTCAGGAGAGAGGCATAACCTTTGATAGAGGTGAGGGGGGTGCGCAATTCGTGCGACACTGCTGATACGAATTCGCTTTTTCGTTTTGTCACGGCTTTTACCTCTTCAAGGGCTGCGCTTAGCTCCCTTGTGCGCTGGGTAACTTTATTTTCCAGTTCCTGATGCGAACGCCATGTTTCTTCGAATAATTGAGCGTTTTCCAGAGACTGGCCGATTTGAGTCGCGAGAATGGAGACTATTTCCTTGTCGCCTGTGGTTATAGGGGAATAGCTTGACTCGCTGGCAACAAACAAAATTCCGACTATGGCTCCTTTGGTGGTTATGGGAGCGCATATGAAAGATTGTATCTTAGAGCTTTTTAGGATTGCGTTTAAATGTTTAGGATTTATTTTCGTATCGATACTTGATAAAGTGGCGCCTTTTTTTACTGCCTGTTCAAATATGTCCTTGATGTATTCTTGTGAAAATGCCGCTTCAATATCTTTTTCGTTGTAGCCTATTCTTAATTTAATAGCTGTGGTTCCGGGAGAATATGTTGTCTGCGTAGGCCCTACAAGAAAGACCAATGCTTTGTCAAAACCTAATTCTGTGATGTGTTCTTCTGATATTTTTTGAAAGATCTCGTTTTCATCCAAAGTTGTGCTTAATGTGTGCGAAATTTTCTGCAGGGTATAGAGGCTGCTTATTTTTTTATCCAATTCGGATTGTGTTTTATGCAATTCCAGGTCGGTTTTAATAATGAGTTTTGCCTGGTTATCCAGGGCTTCATACGTCTTTTGGAGTTCTTCCAGGGATCTTCGTAATTTATTAATCCGCCTGTCTTTTAACAGTGAGATTATATTTAATATAAGGACGATGACAATAATAGAGGGGCCTACTACATATAATATATCTTCGAAGGAAAATTGCTGCAGCGATAAGCTGTTAAGCCAGGCCATGGCGCTCTCCTATTGTTAATACGGCAATGGTTTCATTATGAAAATGAGATTCGCCGCGGTATTCCAGCGATTTTAAAGGCGCCTGCTCGCCAAATGTGCACACGCCGATAAAAGGCACGGTTTCTCCCAGGATGTTTTTTACTGTTTCCACTTCTTCGTTAATCCTATAGCCGAACAGTTTAATGCGCGACACAGATTCAAAAATAATCGCGCCCAATATGGCGGTATCGTTGAATTTATATTTTGCTTCTTGCGCCGCAAGCTTGGCAGCCTCCAGCGCCGATTCTTTTGTCCCCATCATTATTCGTATCTGGCTGCCTTGGGGCACATCCCCCTGGCATATCAATCCGCCGTCGTTATCTATCTTTATGACATTCCTGAGCAGGTATTCCTCTTCTTCAGAAAGATAGATGCCCAAAGGATACAATATGCTGATTTGGTTTAAAAGATCTTTTATCTCTTCGGTATTTTTCTTAAAATAGTCTTTGTATATTTCTATGGCAGGGTTTTCTTCTATCCTCTTGATTATATTGCCTTCGGAATATGTGACTCTGCGCGGCCTGCCAAGAGGCTGCCAGCCATGTTTTAGCCCATAGCCAAAACTGCCTTCACCTGAAAGTATAGTGCCTACGATGGATTTATTCAAGACTTCTTTGTTGAAATACTGGTATGTCTTTGAGAATAACAGACTGTCTGCGGAGGAGCAGCCGATAATAGGGAAGCTTCTGCCTAATACGTCTTTTACCCCGGAGAGCAGCTCGGAGTTTTTTTCTAATAATCCGTCGCAAAAACTCAGGGCTATTTCGCGCGTGGTGCTGCCGAGGTTTTTAAGCGAGGCGCGGGCGAATTTTTCTCCTGCCCAGCGCGTGTTATCGGCATTGATTTCTTTGATGCATCCGAAGCCTGATTTTATTTTTGTGGAGTAGATGGCCATGACTACTACGCCGTATTTATGCACTCCTGAATTGTCAATTACGCCGTAGCCGCTGCAGCCTATGACATTGGTGTTGTCCCCGAACACAAAATATACGCCTTCCAACAGGCTATGTTGGGAAAAATGCGTTGTGCTGAATACGATGGCAAGGTTCGGGGTTTTTGCCCGTATTTGCCTTTTTGCCCGGGAAGAGGCTTCTTTTGCAGCCTCGAAAGGGTTTTTGTGGGCGCTGAAACCTGTGCCAATATAGGTGGTTGGGTTCATCTTGGGATATTTTATTTAAGCATAACTTAAATTCAATATAGAGTCAATAATTTTCCTTGCTTATAGAATAGAAATTTGTTAGAATTCTCACAAAGATTTTGTGATTTTTTTATTGCTTTGGCCCCACCGTCTAGTCAAATGAACACATAATTTATGGAGCATTTGGCAGGATGGCGGCGACGTAAATTATCTGTGCGAGTTTGATCCGCCAATCTTTATGGCGGACCGATTAATTGGCCCCATCGTCTAGCCTGGTTTAGGACATGTGGTTCTCAGCCATAAGACACCGGTTCAAATCCGGTTGGGGCTATTCTACTTCGCCAAGCAGCTTTCGCGCTTGGCTTCGAAGGAATTCCTTAAGGTCCTGCGAAGCTGAAGATGGAAATACTTCAGCGAAGCAGACCGGTTGGGGCTATTCTACTTCGCCAAGCAGCTTTCGCGCTTGGCTTCGAAGGAATTCCTTAAGGTCCTGCGAAGCTGAAGATGGAAATACTTCAGCGAAGCAGACCGGTTGGGGCCACCATTAAATTCTTTATAAAATCCCCATCTTTTTTCATCGTCGATGTTAATTTTTCTTGATTTATAACCCTAAGTGTGTTATAAGGTTGTTAATAAAAATAAATCACAAAAAATACAAATATTTACTTAGGAAAGGAGCAGGTTGATGAAAAGGACCAGCGTTATAATGGCTATATTTTTATTCGTAGTTGCTATGACAGGCTGTGAGCAGATTGAAAAGATTCTTAGCCCTAAGAAAACAGCGGTTAAGGCAGATGCTTCAGCACAGACTGTTGCGCCAAAAGCAGCGGCAGAACAAAAGGTTCAGGGAACGATGTTGGCTAAAGTGAACGACAAGGTGATTACGCTTGAGGAATTTCAGCAAAATATCAAGAACCTTGAGGCTTTATCCCCGGAAATTAAAATCGACTCTTTCGAATTAAAGCAGAGTTTATTGGATGAAATGGTCAATCAGGAATTGTTGTATCAGGAGGCAAAGTCCAGAGGCATCCAGAATAGGCAGGAGATTAAAGAACTGGCAGACGGCTATTTGAGAGGATTGATGATTAGGCAGCTGATAATAGATATAACTGAAAATATTGCAGTTGATTCTCAGGAAATAGAAGTTTTTTATAACCAGTATAAAGACCAGCTCGGCGAGCCTGAGCAGAGGCATGTGCGCGAAATAGTAACGGCTTCGGAAGATGAGGCAAAGCAAATTCTGGTGACGCTTTTACAGGGCGGTGATTTTGCAACTATCGCCAAAGAAAAATCTATAAGCAGCAGCAAACAGAGTGGCGGCGATTTGGGTTTTATTGTTAGAGGCCAGAAGGGCGAAGAGTATGCAAAGTTTGACGACATAGCATTTTCTTTGGAGTTAGGCCAGGCAAGCACGCCATTTAAAGGCCCTTTGGGCTACTATATATTGAAAGTAGAAGAAATTAAGGTATCCAAGGTAAAACCGCTTACCGAAGTTTGGGACCAGGTGAAAAATAGCCTTCTTCCTTTGAAACAGCAGGAGCGGGTCCAGGAATTAATTGATAAACTAAAGTCTAATTCAGTAACTGAAGTTAAAGAAGAATTGCTTCAGAAGTAGTTGGCAGTTAACGACAATATTAAACCATTGCGTTCTTTTGTATTTGCCATAATAAAAGTAGCTTATGAATAAAAGGTTGTTGAGTATCATTATCGCCGTAGTTATGGCTTTGCTATCGGTGGTAATGATTAATACATATTTGACTCGGGAAAAACAGAAATACAAAATCCAGCTTGAAGAAACCACAGTTGTTGTCGCCAGCCAAAATATCCCCAAGGGTGCAACCATTCTGCCGAGCATGCTCAAGCAGACGAGATTTCCTTTGCAGTATATCCAGCCAGGCGTAATCCAGAACCCAAATGCGGCAGTAGGCAAGATAGCGGTTACGGATATAGTAAGGGATGAGCAAATCTTGCCCACCAAGCTTACTACTGTCAAAAGGGTAGATGATAGTTTGGCGGTGCGCTTGCCTACAGGAAAGAGGGCGTTTACAATCAAGATAGAGCCTCTTATGGCTGTGGGCGGAGAAATAAAAGCCGGCGATTACATTGATATCATCGGCAATTTTCCTTATACTCAGAATGTTGACGGGAAAGCCGTGACGGAAAACGTAAGCGTCACGTTATTCCAGAAAATCTTGGTAATGGGCGTAAATAGGGACAGCGACGGGAAATTGGTTTTTATTTTAGCCTTGAGCCCGCAGGAATCTTCCATTCTTTCTTACGCCATGACACAGGGAGCGCTGAGATTTATTCTAAGGCAGCCTCTGGATACCTCTGTAGAATCAGTACCGCCTATCGAGGCAAACGCGTTGTGGCAGTATATATTAAACACATTAGGCCAGCAGCTGACGCCGCAGCAGCAACAAAAACAAACACAGGAGCCCGAGTTAATAGAACCGACAGAACCTGAACCTACCCCCACTCTCGAGATATACAAAGGCACGAAGAAAGAAGAAGTAGGGATACGATAGATGCGGAAAAATAAACCTAATAAAAAAATATTTTTAAGTTCATTAGCCATCTTCGTGGCTGTTTCTTGTTTTGTATGTTTTAGCAGCAAAGCAGAGATTCTGGATTATTACGATTCCAAAGACTTAACGGTTATTATCGGAGAGGCCAGTTCTCTTAGCGTAAGCAATCCTAAACAAGTCAAAATAGGCAATCCTTCAATTCTTGATATAACCAGCGCCAGCAAGAACGAATTGTTATTGTCAGGGCTGGAAGAGGGAGAGACTACGCTAATTGTCGTCGATGCATTTGGCAAAAAGACATACACTGTAAAAGTATACAAGGAAGACCTGCCGAAATTAAAAGAAAGAGTGGATGTTCTCTTGGACGCTGCTGGGTTCAATACGCTACAGACGAGGATTGGCGATAAAGAACGGAAAATTTTTGTGATTGGAAATCTTCCTTTGTCAAAAAAGGAGGATTTCGAGAATAAGATGGCTTCGGTCAAGGATAAAATTGTAAATCTCGTCGAGTTTGAGGATAATATCCCTTCTGTTGAGATAGATGTTGAAGTATTGGAGATAGGAAAAATTGAGTTAGACGAATTGGGCCTGGAGTGGAACAAGACCATTGCTTTCAGCGAAGGCACTACTGTTCCGGACAGATTTCAATTCGACAATCTTCTTAATCCCACAAAAACATTAAAAATCTTGTCAGATTGGCGTACAGGCAGGTTCTCTGCTACGCTGAATTTCTTAAAGACAAATAATAAAGCCAGGACTTTATCCAGGCCCAAAATTGTCTGCTTAAGCGGCAAGGAGGCGAAATTGCTGGTAGGCGGAGAGCGGCCTATTATTACAAGCTCTACCAGTACCACCGATACCTCAGGCGCTACTACCACTAATTATGATATAGAGCTTAAAGAATATGGCATTACTTTAACAATTAAGCCCATTGTAAAAGACAATGGGGAAATTCAGGTTGCATTGAATACAGAGATAAGCGAGATAGATGACTCCGAGGCATTGGATTTAACCGATACAACATCCACTCCGGGATTTACGACGAGAAGCGCAGAGACGGAATTGACGGTTATGGACGGCCAGACCGTATTTCTGGCAGGGTTGATAAAGCACAAGCGCTCAGATGACAGGGATAGCGTGGCAGGATTTGGCAGTATCCCTATTTTAGGGGCGTTATTCCGCCATAAAGATTTTGCGGAAAGAGACACAGAAGTGGTTATTACTCTGACGCCCACAATATTGAGAAACAAGGCATCTAATCAGCCGTCTACGGATACGGCAGTGTCAAAAAACAAAAGTTCGGCTTCTTTGACAGATAACACTTTAACAAAAACAGATGAATCATGGCTAGCTCCCGCATCGGACAACGACCCTGTTGTCAGGTATTCTGCGTTGATTCAGGACATAATAAACTCTAATATAAGATACCCGCAGGGTATAAAAGGGGATATTGTTTCAGGTACGGTTAAATTGAGCCTCCACCTATTGCCTACAGGAGAACTTTTAGGCGCAGTAGTTATGCAGTCTTGCGGCAGCGAAGCTCTGGACGAAGCCACTGTTAGAGCAGTAAAGAAACTCTCTCCATTCCCGGAGTTTCCGACGGAAGTAAAACTTAAGGAACTCTGGCTGGACATTCCGATAGTATACAGGGCAGATAAATCATAAATAGTATTTATTAAATTTGTTTATGAAAGCAAAACAGATAGCTTTATTCAGCACAAAAGGCGGCGTAGGGAAAACTTTTATGGCGGTGAATCTTGCCGTCGCTTTGGCGCAGGAAGGCAAAAAAGTTATCCTCATTGATTTTGATCTGCATGCGGCTCAGGATATGTGCAGGATGCTTGATATAACCGCCAAATATTCAATGTATGACATAGCCGCCATCATTGATAAAATCCAGGAGTTGAACAATATCAAAAGTTATATTACGCTCGTTCCTTCCGCAGGCATAGATTTTCTTCCGGCCATCACAAGGCCAAGCCAGGCGTCCCATATTGTGATTGAGCGCGTGGATGCCGTATTGAATATGTTGTCTAAACAATACGATTTTATTATCTTAGACGGCGGGAAGGCGTTTACTGATAGTTTGTTGGCGGCATTAAACCTCTCCAATCTTATTATGTTTGTGGTGACTCCGGACATAATTTCTATTTATGAGACGCGCTGGGGTTTGGATGTCCTGCAGTCGCTTCGTTTCCCCTTGAAGATGGTAAAACTTGTATTGAACCGCGCAGAGAGTAAGTCCGCGCTTTCTTTGCAGGAAATTAATCTGGCTTTGCCTCACGAGATTTTATCATTCGTGCCCAGCGAAGGCCGCAGCGTCGGGCTGGCTTTGAATAGAGGCGTGCCGGTTGTCTTAGATAGCCCCAACAGCAGGGTAAGTCAAGCCATAAAAAAGCTATCCCAGCTGTTGATAAACAGGAAAGATATTTATATTGAGCATCAGGAATTAGAGCAGTTGCGCACGCATACCAAAGATAAACTCCCTGCGGCGGGCACATTCTGGGATGCAATGGGCCTTACCGAGTCGCTGCGCAAAGTAGATGTTATCAGCGAGGATGATGAAGTTGTTAAATTAAAGCGCCGCATACACCAGCGCCTGATTGAGGAGTTGGACCTTAAACGTCTGGATTTGGAGATTGTCACCAATCCGCAGAAGGCAAAGGAATTAAGAGGCAAGGCGGAGAAGATAGTCACCAATCTATTAACGGAAGAAACAGGCGCGTTTGTATCGGATTTTGGAGTAAGAGAGAAACTGGTTAAGGAGGTCTGCGACGAGGCATTGGCTTTAGGACCGCTGGAAGACCTTTTAAGAGACAATGAAATTACGGATATTTTGATTAATAATAAAGACCAGGTTTATGTTGAGCGTAACGGTAGAATAGAACTCACCAATAAGAAATTTATCTCCAACGAGCAGGTGCGTATTATCATAGAAAGGATTATTGCTCCTTTGGGCAGGCGTTTGGATGAATCTGTGCCTATGGTTGATGCCAGACTTCCCGATGGTTCGCGCGTCAATGCCATAATACCGCCGCTGGCATTGGGTGGACCTACACTTACAATTAGAAAATTTGCCAGGGAACATTATACTATTGAGGATTTAATGGTTCGTTTTGACAGCCTCAATAAACCTATGTCTGATTTTCTTAAGGCGTGCGTCGTTACCAGGAGAAATATGATTGTTTCTGGAGGAACAGGTTCTGGAAAGACAACTTTTTTAAACATACTTTCAGAGTTCGTTCCAGATAACGAGCGCATAATTACAATTGAAGATGCCGCTGAACTCAGGCTTAGCCAGGAGCATTGGATAAGGCTGGAGTCCCGCCCGCCGAATATTGAAGGAAAGGGCGCCGTAAGCATCAGGGATTTATTCAGGAATACGTTGAGGATGCGCCCGGACAGGATTATCGTAGGAGAGTGCCGCGGCGGAGAAGTTTTGGATATGTTGCAGGCGATGAACACAGGCCACGACGGTTCAATGACTACGGTCCACGCCAACTCTACACAGGACGTGTTAGTAAGGCTTGATTCAATGATATTGATGAGCGGCGTAGAATTGCCGTTGAGAGCAATCCGCGAAATGATTGCCTCTGCCGTAGATATAATCGTCCATACTGCCAGGCTTGCCGACGGGACGCGTAGGGTTGTTCAGATAAGCGAAGTTGTGGGCATGGCTGATGAGACCCACATTAAATTAAACGATATATTCATTTTTAAACAAACAGGCACAGATAAGGCTACCAATGCGGTCCTCGGCGAATTCAAAGCAACAGGCATAGTCCCCAAGTTTTATGATGAGATTATCACGCGCGGTATCGATTTGCCGCGCGATACTTTCCGTCCATAATTAAACCTTAACCAAAAATCATTGACAATAATTTATATTGTGTTACTATCTCTATAAAAGTAACACTAAAGACAAGCATATGGCTAAGATTTTCAGGTTTGGCGTATCCTTAGATAAAGACTTACTGGCTAGGTTCGACAGGCTTATAGAAAGCAAGAATTATTCCAACCGCTCCGAGGCTTTCCGCGACCTGATGAGGCACGAACTGGTTGAAAGAGAGTGGCAAGAGGACAAAGAGGTCGCCGGAGCCATAACCATTATATACGACCACCACCAGAGGGATATCCTGAATAAAATCACTGACATGCAGCATGATTTTCAGGAGGCAATCATTTCTACTCAACACATACATTTAGATCACAATAACTGCCTGGAGATCATTGCTGTTAAAGGTTCTCCCAGGCAGGTCAAGAAACTGGCTGATGCTTTAAAGTCCATAAAAGGAGTAAAACACGGGACGTTAAGCATGTCTACAACTGGGCGGCAGATAAAGTAAGCAAAATTTTTTTATCTGTCAGTAGCACGATTATAATATTAGTGATACAAGAAAGGTGAACGTGTAATGAAGTTGCGTAGTGTGTGTTTGCTTGCAATGGCGGTTTTGTTGGCATTAAATGGAACTGTTTTTGCCGACGATATAGACACAGAAGATGCCTTAAGGCAAATCCAGGCAAGGATAGAAGTTCTGGAAAAGAAGGTTGCCGAGCAGGACGCTTATATTAAGTCTCAAGATTCACTCGTGCAAAAACAACAGCAGAAAATTGTGGAATATGAATCAAAGTTGTCCAAAATTGACGATAAGCTTAGCCGCAGCCCGGTTTCGCCGGACCAAGTTTTGCAGGGACTGGATATAGGTGTAGGCGCCACCATGATTGTTCAGGGAGCGAATAACGTCAATGCAGGAGAGAACACCTTAAAAGATGACCGCGCTGACGGTTCGTATTCAGCGGATATTACTATAGGTAAGGAATTTGAAGAGTCTGACTCAAGGGCGTTTTTGCATCTTGAAGCAGGAAAAGGCAACGGTCTGGAAGACGATATTGCTCTTTACAGCAATGTTAACCGCGATGCAGATGACGACGAAAACGCGCATCTTACGGAATTATGGTATGAGCAGGATTTATTAGAAGACAGGGCAGTTTTGGCTGTTGGAAAATTAGATCCTACCGCGTATTTTGACAATAACGAGGCAGCCAATGACGAGACTTCGCAATTCTTGGGTAGAATTTTCCGCAACTCGCCCACAATCGAATTTCCCGATAATACCGCTGGTTTACGTATGGCTTATTCCATGACAGAGTGGATGGAGCTGGGTTACGGCATATTCGACGCAAACAGTGACTGGGAAAAGTTAGGAGATAATCTGTTTAATATAGGACAGATTAACTTTAAGCCAAATTTGTTCAATTTACCCAGTAATTACCGCATTATCGGCTGGCACAATAATTATAATCATATTCAATGGTCCGATGCCGATAAGACAAAAGAAGCCGCGTACGGATTTGGTTTGAGCTTTGACCAGAAAGTTACTGACAGTGTGACGCTTTTTACTCGTTATGGCTGGCAGGATCCGGAAGTTTATAATCCGGATATTACAGCGACCGGCGATTTGAATTATTCGCTTGAGCATTCCTGGAGCGCCGGTGTGCAGGTGGAAGGCGCAAATTGGGGCAGAGCAAATGACGTTCTTGGTTTTGCGATAGGACAGATTTATCCTTCTGATGATTACAAAAATTCAGACGCATCCTTAAACGCAAAGCCCGAAGGGCATCTAGAGGCTTATTACAAGATATGCATAAATGACCATTTTTCAATAAGCCCGGACTTGCAGTATATATGGAATCCGTTTGGCAAGGATATAAATGGCGATGAAGACAATGTTTTTGTCGCAGGGATGAGGGCGCAGTTAGATTTCTAAGAAGGAGGTTTTATGCACATACCAGACGGTTTTTTATCCACGAATACGTGGGTAGCGACGTGGGTTTTTTCTGCGGGAGGATTAGGATTTTGTATTAAGAAGACAAAAGAAATCCTAAAGGACAAGATGGTGCCTTTGATGGGCGTAATGGCTGCTTTTGTTTTTGCGGCGCAGATGTTAAATTTCCCTGTTATGGGAGGTACTTCAGGGCATTTTCTGGGCGGAGTATTAGCGGCAGCATTGCTTGGTCCCTGGGCAGGCGCTATCGTCATCGCCTGTGTGTTGACGGTGCAGTGTTTGATTTTTCAGGATGGCGGATTAACAACGTTAGGGGCAAATATTTTCAATATGTCGGTTGTAGGCACTATCGGAGGATATTTTGTTTATAGGTTAATAGCAAAAGCCGCAGGAGGAGTCAAGGGAGTTATGACAGGTGTGGCAATAGCTGCTTGGCTGTCGGTGATAGCGGCGTCTAGTGTTTGCGCTATCGAGCTTGCGTTATCAGGGACTTCTCCTTTGAGCGTAGCTTTGCCTGCTATGGCTGGAGTTCATGCGTTGATAGGGATAGGCGAGGCGATAATTTCGTGCCTCGTGGTTGGTTTTGTGTTTAAAGTAAGGCCGGATTTGGTGTATCCGCCTTCGTCT
>Ga0172375_10010431_pt1 | contig 12050 bp, 19 predicted proteins | sample LakKiv1m_FD_114537 | JGI IMG/M metagenome (GOLD analysis project Ga0172375, IMG submission 114537) | Freshwater microbial communities from Kabuno Bay, South-Kivu, Congo - kab_092012_11.1m | ecosystem: Environmental > Aquatic > Freshwater > Lake | place: Democratic Republic of the Congo... | reverse complement strand
TGCTGAAGGTGTATCATCTAATATTGCATCAACTCCTGCTGTTGACAAAGCATATCCTGTTTTACTTGCTGCTGCTACAACTACTCCATCTGTTCCTGTATCAGCAAGAATAGCTGCGGTATCGGTCTTAACATTAGCAACATCAGTGATAAGATTAGCTGCATCAAGTTCTGCAAGCCGTGTCTCAGTGCAAACACTCGCAAGTGCCGCATTATCTGTCCCTCTCATAGCTGCACCATCAAGCCCTGCAACATCAATGGCTATGGCATCTATATCTGTCCACATTTGTGCGCCTGCCTTACCTGCATCAGTATGTCCTGTGCTTGCCTCATCCCATACTGCATCTGCCACAGTCGCTGCGCTGGGAACATCTCCAGATGCTGCTGGTAATGCTGGTAGATTATCTGTTTTTGCTTTAATGGCATCTATTTCATCATCTTTAGCTGTAACAACACTTGAACCCATGATGTAGTTGGTTGGGAGCTTATCATCTATTGCTTTAACTCTTTCATTAACAGAATCTGCAACAGGGCTTGCTGGAATTGCTGTATTAAGAGCATTATCAACCTCTGTGTTCACGCTTGCTTTCATAGTTGCAGTTAAATCTCCATTAAGATTGGATGTAACATATCCACTTGCATCGGTAACAATTTTTTGCGAAGGTGTTACAAGTATATCTGCCACGATTTCATCAACAGCATCTGCAGCTAACGCTGCTGCATCAATAGCTCCACTTGCAAAAGCAGCTGTTGCAATACCACCACTCGAAACAGGCAAAGCTCCAGTTGCAGAAGAAGCATAAAAAGCATCAAAAATAGCTTCTTCAACAACATAGAATGTATCTGCCCATGGCAATATTCCTGTTGCGAAGTAGGAAATAACAAGATTACCCACTGTGTCAGTTTGTGTAGCTGTTAATTCTAATGTATAAAAACTATCACCTTTATTAACCCAATCATTAGCTCCAGCAGTATCTGTGATTGTAACAGCATCCCAAGTCCCATTATTTTTCATGATTGCACAATCAACACCTGATTGATTGTAAGTTACAGAACTCTCTCTTGTTTTAAAGTCTGTATCATCAATAAGTTGTCCTATCGGAATTGTGGTTGCTGTTGCTTGTCGTAAGATATATCCCATTTTCTATCTCCTTAATAAAGAATTGGTTCTTTTTAAGTTTTGGTAATAGTAATAAGCACCCCCACCTGAAGGAATAATATCGTCATCTGTAAATGTTGTAGAACCATTAGTCCCATCCATGTGTAAGAGGAGTTTTGTATAACTATCAGCAGTATAAGCTGATGTTGGCGGCGTAAAGTTGCTTGTCCAGCGGGCGATGCCTTTAGAGATGCGGAGTTCGTCCATGTAACCATTTAAAGGCTCAGACCCTAAAGATTGACCAGTCCCAATAGATAAAACACCTGAAGATTGGGATATAGCGAGGGTGTTGGTTTTTGTTGCCACCTGTAGCCCATCTTTAAATAAATACCAATTGTTATTTGAATCTTGCACAAAGGCAATATGATACAAAGTTTCCATCGACCACCCAGAAACTGACCCTTCAGATAAAATACTGGAAGGAGTGCCTCCATTATCTTGTGTAAAAAATTCAAGACCTTGTGTATAGTTGAACCTGAATATCCAACCAACATCAATATTATAATGATTTACAAACGCTTGATGGGTGCTAAGGCTATTCATTCTAACCCACATATCAATAGTTGCATTTGTGGAAAAGGGGAAGTCCCAATCATCGGAATCAGGAGTAGTTAGATAATCCCCCGCTCCATCAAATAACCCACTTGCTCCCCCAAACTTACTTTGAGCAGTAGAGATTTGAGCATTTCCATAGGCGGTTACAGTTTTAGCCATTTTTCCTCCTAAGAGAAATTCCAAAATTGCCTCGTTCACGCCAGCCTATATAAAACTGCACCTTATTACAATAGGAAATGAAAGGCAGTTTTAATTTTTTATAAATAACAAAATGATATTTCCAGCCGCCATTGGGATTAAACACATTTGAAGGGAATAAACCCCTAATAACAAAAGGCTTATCTGAAATTCCAATAATAAAAAATGTAAAATTGTGAAGTGGATTTCTGAGCAACCATAATAGTTCTCTTAAAATTCCATAACTACCAGGTCTAAAGTCTATAGGAGCTTTCTTATCGTGGTCATTTAAAAACCACCAAATAGGATTTAATTTTTTGAGTGCTATTTTCATTACTTTTCCTTTAATCCTTCAAAAATCAAGCGTATATCTTTAGAATATCCACGCATCAATTCCACATTCACACCAAGAGCCTTTGCATCATCTTCGCTTACACAATAGAGCTTTTCCCGCACAGACCATGAAACAGGAAGATACACAGGCTCAGAGGGTATCTCTGGTATCGGTTGTTTCACATATACCGTTCTAACGATTGGGAAACAACCCATTAAGCATATTGCTAATATCATCGCCACTATTAGCTTCACCATTAGGCTTACCTCCTGAGTGTAAATTGCAAATCTGGTTTATACTATTGATTGTGTTGGTTTGTGCTTTTAACCTCTTCTCATAAGAAATAATTAGTTTATTTGTGTCTTTCTTAAAATCTTCCAACGCCCTTACATTGTCAATATTTATCTTTTTAACTTCTTTCAATTCAATCTGAATAGGATTTACTCTTATCTTTTCAGATAGATACCAACCCGCCCCAAAACAAGCAGACAAAACCACTGCAATTAAACCTATCTTTAAATAAATAAACCACGAAGCTCCTGTGACCTTTAAAAATAATTTACTTAACCATATATTCATTTATTCTCCAATTCACTATATTCATCTTTTATTCCATATATAGTTTCAAAATTTTGTCTACAAGCTCTTTGAGCCATATTTGCAAGACATATAATTCGCCCCGCATCACATCTATTCTTTCCGCAAACATCTTTTGCACTCTTGCCAGCAACCTCATACATTTTCTTTGCAAATTGCTGCACATAATCAACCATACCTACTTAACCGATTTTATAAAATATGTAAAAAGTTCAAATCCCATTATTAATACAGTGAAAATACTTAGAAGTATCATCACATCTTTTTTGCTTACTTTAGAAGACAATGCAGTGTAAACAGATTTATGATGCTCTTCACTTTCTATATCACGTAATCTTTTAGAAATTTCATCTTGAATACTGGAATCTTTCTGCTCCCTTAGTATATTACTTTCTTTTATCTCTGCTATATCTTCTCTAATATATTTAATATCATTAGCGAGAGCTTGTATAGCTCCATTTTGCTTTACAAGTTCTTTTATATCCCCTTTCATCTCAAGCGTGTCCTTTTTAAAACCATCAAGTGATTTTTGTAATACAGGAACAGGACAGTTTGGCATTGGACAAAACTCATTTATAGGCTTATCTGAAACTGTAGAAAAGGGTGACATTAATTTAATCCTCCGTAGATTTTATTTATCCTTTTTACATACCCAATAGTTTCTGCGGAATATTTAGTAATAGTTTTTAATTGCTCTGATACCAGAAGCCACTCCACCGAATCAGCTTTTTTAATAGCCTTGAGAATCCAACCCAAACCAGCATTATATGAGCCGAACATAAGATTCCTACGATTTGGATTTGCAATGTTTTTCTTTTTAAGAATCTTATCAATCCATGCATTATACTTAATACCCCCTTGAATGTTTTGTTCAGGGTTATAAGGATTAACGCCTAAATCTTTTGCGGTTAATGGCATAAGTTGCATTATGCCTCGTGCACCACACCAAGACACTGCTTCAGGTTTTAGATTGGATTCTGCGATGCCTTGTGCCTTCCACCACTTCCAATCCTCATAAGGAAAATAGTAAGCCCCCCATCTTTTAAACTGTAAATCATATTTAATGGAATAGCCTTCACAAACAAAAGGGAGAAGAAGCAAGATGAGAGCTATCCCTATTAATGAAAATATAATTATATCTAAAACTTTATTATGTCGATTCATCATCTCCCCTTTTTAGGCTCTGTAATTTATGCCAATGCTATCGCTAAAGCTAACAATCCAAAGAAGATAGCTACAGCAATGGCATTTTCCCCTAATACTTTATCCGTGTTAAAAGACCTCGCATACCCATCGTCAATTATCTTTAATGAAAGCCATACAAGACCTACTGTGATGATTTTTCTCTGTATAGCAACCTGCATATTCTCATCACTTGTAACCAATTCAGGAAATCTTCCTGCTATAACCGCTATAACCATACATATTGTAAGTATAGTGTAACTTTTAACTATTGAAACCACCCACAACACCAATTTCTTTAGTAAATTCATCTTAATCATCCTCCTTTTATTTAAGTAATTGAGCATAACTTATCCCCTTTACCTTTCAATATGAAAAGCCATCTCGCCTAAATCTTGCCCCGAAGTTTCTTTCTCAACCAAAAGATTCACATAATTATAATAAATTTCCTCTGCTTTCTTTGCTCTATCATCGTCAAGGTCTGCAATGGCTTTTGCATAAATCCCTTGAATCCAAACATTTCTCCATTTACGATAAAGTGTAGAAATACGTGTTCCAGTAAGGTCTGTTAAAGAAAGGTCAACATAATATCTAAGTTGTATTCCATAAGTATCATCAGGAACAAAGTTAAAGAAAAACTCACCATAATCTTGGTCTCCATGAGTCGCATAAGAAGTCGGCTTTCCTTTCGTGGTAATATTCCGAAGCATATCAAGTTGAAGAACATCTGTTGGGGGTAAATATGTATGTTCAGTAATAATACGATATGTGTCTCCAGTAACAGGGGTTGTTGTGAAATTTGGAGAAACCGATGCTATAAATGTTGTTGTATTATAAGCAGAAGCCTGTGAGCAGCTCCCCTTTCCTGTCCCCGCTGTAATAAGAATATATCTTCCTACAACATCATCTTCTGTGCTTGTATCAGACGAAGCAAAAGTTGCAGAACTTGCAGTAGCGGTCTGCAGTGTTCCTGTTGTATTTCCATCAAGAAGTGACATTGTTAAATCACTTGCATAGTCTGTGGGAAGTGAGTAGCGATGAACGTTTTCCGTTGTAACCAAGATAGCAGTTTGAAAAAGAGATTTGAGTTTCCCTCCTACCTTAACAGAAGCTATGTAAATATCATTCTTAATCTCTTCCATCCATTGGTCTTGGGCTCTTGTAGTGAGAGCAGGAGCAGGATTACTTTGACCTGCTTTATTTAAAGCTTCAGTAACAAGACTGCTAAGAGTTGGTGCTGTTGGTATCGCCATTTGGTATTTTCCTCATGTTATCAAGTGGATGTTTTGGGTCATAACACCATTTACATACAAGAGATTTAGTAACACCATCCCTTATAAGGTCTTCAATATGATAATCAAACCCACACCGAGCACATTCTCTCCAATAAGAGCCTGGTTTATAATCTAAAATACCTGGAATATGTGTAATTCTCATAATATTATAACCCTTGTAATGAGTGTTTCAACCTGAAACGCCCATTACTCCTTTACTCTAAAATCAATTTGTATTGTATAAGTATCCCCATTTGTTGCACCTGTTGAAGTGAGAAGTATATCTCCTGTCCCATCTCCACTTTCACCAGGGTCAACAATGCCAGATTTAAAACATAAGTCGCTTGAGTTATTTCCTGCAAGAACAACAATGTCTTCTGCAGGAGTTCTATCCCAATACAATCTTATAGCTGTAAAACCATAAGCATCATACTTCACTCTATCTATCGCTGTGCGTGTTGGAATAAATCCACCATCTCCACGAAGGTTAGAAATGTCAACCTTTGTAACAGCGGATTCTCCTGTTCCATCACTTCTGCAGGTAAGAAGAACCGACCACCTTTTAACACCTTCCGAAGGATTATCAAATCCTCCATCCCAATTTACAGGATGAAGCCACCTTGTATTAACTGTGTCAGCCATATTATCTCTCCTTTGCTGCGAAGATATAATCTATGGACATTGTATGCGTTCCGACAGCATCTCCTGTTTGTGAAGCAATAGAAATTGTGAGTTCTTCATCATCAGGAAGGTTTGTGCCAGGGGTTACAGACCCTACCTCAATATCGTTTACATAAACATAAATTTTTGTTCCACCATCATAATAAAAACCAACTGTAACATCAGTAGCATCTGCAAGCGTTCCTACACCTGTGATACTTGAAGAAGAACTATTTTTTGTGACATGAAAATCTATGTTTGTGTCTCCATCGTCTTTCTGAAAATAAATTCCATCTGAAACTGCAAGAGGAGTGGTATCTGTAATTTGAAGACCTAAAACCAAATCATGCTGAGTTGCTTCAGAGACTTTGAATTTAGCCTTAAACCACATCTTTTTACCAGACTCTACCTTAAAAGATTCTCCTACTTTATTAAGGAAACAAGTATTGTCATCAGTTATTGCATCATGCGTAAGAAGTAACCTTCCACCATCTGCATCTGTAAGTGCCTCTGTTGCTGTCCCTGAATTTGTTACCGTCCAGTCTCCTGCAACATAAGTATCAAAGTCATTAAAGTAAATATGAGCTTTTGTTACATCAGGAAGAATAAACATTCCTGTATTTGTTCCACCTGCTGCTGTTGTTACTCCATTTGTAAATCTTCTTGGAACTGCCATTTTAAATCCTCCCTATGAGGGAAGCTCTACAATGCAGAGCTTCCCCTAAGTTAAATTATTAGACTACGCTGCTGCTACGTCTGCACTAAGTCCTGCTGTTGCTGCTGTTCCTGCGTCTGTTCTAATCATAACTTTGCCTGAAACAGCTGCAGCTTCCCAATCTGTCGCACCATAAAGTGTGCATTGGTCGAGAATAATGATACCATCTGGTGAACCTCCACCTGTAACATCAAAAGCTTCAGTCATGGTTGTTCCAGCTGCATCTCCAGTAGGCATATTGATGAAAATACAATTCTGAAACATATTCCAGCGGTCAATACCACTTGCAGCAATCTTTAGAAAAAGATGTGTAGCTGCTTCTGCATAGGTTGTAATTATACAATTCTTAAACAGATTTCGTGTTGCACCACTTGCAAAAGTCATTTCATAATTTACTGCTGTGCCTCTTGCAATCGTGTCAAGTCCAATAGTGCAATTTTCAAACAAGTTTTCACTTCCAGTCACCTTTAATGAATAATTATCCGCCGTATCCATTGTAGCATGACCAATACCCTGAAAGTTGCAATTATAGAAATGATTTCTCTGACCCGAAACAAGAACAGCACCCTTTGATGTTGCATCGTCAACACCATGAAAAACACTGATATTTGCAATTAAACAATTATCAGCAGAAACTGTAAAAAGGTCATTAACACCTGTTGCAGTAGAAAGTTGTGCAATACGTGCTCTCTGCGAAATATGATTTCCAGAACAAACCCCAATAAGATGAACGCCATCTTTCGCCCAAGCTAAAGCAGATGATTGATAGTCTGTCGTATTTGCAGCGGTGTTACTCTCAGAAATTAAAAACACAGTATCATTACTATCTGCTGTTGCAAGAGACTGAGCTTTTGTCAGGGTATCAAGAGGCTTAGAAATGTTTGTGCCTCTATGACCATCTCCACCAGAGTTTGGAGCTACATAAAAACATTTTGAGGTTTTACCAAAAGGCAATCCTCCAACAAGCGGGATTCCAAAACTTGCTACACCATTTGGAAAGTTTGTAAGACCCATCGTAATGCCTCCTTATGCCTTCAGGAGTTTCACCTGAACTTACCCAATGGGGACATACCTCTCTTATTTCTTCCTTTTCGGTTTTGTGGGGAGGGTAAGAGGTTTTTTGTAACCTCTACCCTATGCCCCACTTTCGGAATTCTTTTAACCAATGGTTTTGAAAGATTCCGAGTTATACCCATTATGCACCAGCAGAACCGTAAATGCAACGAGGGTTTGTCCAGCCCGATGATGCCCTAAATGTGGTCTTATACTTTGCATTTTCAGTATCAAAGTCATTATCCTGTGTAAATTCAGGCTTCCTTCTATCAAACCAGTTAAGACCATTAGGACTATCCGTAAGGATGAACCATGCATCTGTATCAGTAAGCCAATGAAGTGTTACATAACCACCAGGAAGTGCTCCCTTCGCAGGGTTTACAGCATTGTTTGCTGTATCAGGTTCTTGAGCAGATTTTAAAATCTTCTCTGCCTGAAACCAATTAGAAGGATGAATTAAAAGCTTCTTGGGCTGGACTCTAATTTTCAATCCACGGTCATCTATAAAATTAACCTGGATGTCTATCAAAGCCTGCTCGAAAGAGGTGATATCAAGGTCAGCCGTAGCTGAAGGCTGGTTTGAGTAATTCCCTCCGCCACCATAAGTAGGATGGGAAGCACTGCAAAGAGTTACACCATCTCCACCAGTATAAGAAGCATTAAACGCTCTATTAAGAATATTAGCCGCAAGAATCTCTCTTGTCTCTTTTACACTTCTTGCAAGAGCTTTAGGCAGATTCTTCATCTTCCTATAAAGGTCATCTTCAACCATTTCTCTTGAAACACTAAATCCGAGAGCATACGATACATGTGTATACCTTTTCGTATAGCCATCATACATAGTGTCATAAGTAACAGATGCCCCTTCTGCTTTTGTTGGCACAATCCCAAACTGAGTTATGCTATGGTCTTCTTCATAATTTCTTGTAGAAGTATCCAGAGTCATAAACTTTGTATATTCTTCCTCAAACTGATTAAACTCCGTTCCCCAAATTTCCCTAAATCCAGGTGTAAGGAGTGCCGAGAAATTTCCAGTAACAGTAGGCATTTATTTATCCTCCTTATACACCAGCGACAGCAGCTTTGAAAAGGTGTTCATTGAAGATTACCTCAACATCTGCGTTACCGCCCCATGCATTGTTTGCGTCTCTTGTCATGCACAAGCCAAGAATCTTAAGCTGTGCACCAGTTCCTATATCGCTCATATCGAGTTCATGACCAGATAAATATGTCGTTGTGCTTCCTGACCCTGCAAGATGATTCGCTGTTGCAAAAATGTCAGCGGAGGTTGAGTCTGTTCCTGCATCATCCATCTGAACCCCAAATACTATATAAGGGTCATCATAAACTTTCACAGTTTTTCCTCCTGCTGAGGCTGAATCACTTACATATTCTGCAGCAACACCTATTGCAGAAAGACCAATATCTGCTGCAGCAACTTGAACTGTTCCACCAGCAACCACCTTTAAAAGGTCGCCTCTGTAAACAGTTTGACCAGTTGTTAAAACATACTCATTCGTCCGTATTTCTCCTCCTGTAAGATGTCTTACAGGGAAGAAACCAACTGGAGCATCAATGTTAGCCATTACTTATTCTCCTTTACCGACATTAATTTTTACTTCTCCGTAAGCACGACTTCCGTGAACCTCGTCTGAAGTCTCTTTCTTAAACTTTTCGGTTGAAGAATGAAGACTTTCATCTGTCAGCTTGGCGAAAAATTCTGTTCTTGCCTTAGCTTCTTCTTCTGAAATTTCGCACAAGATTAAAGTTCTCTTTTGCACAGTTCCATCTAACTGTGTGCCATCTATAATAGTTTTTTCAGGAGCAACCTTTTTCTGAACCTCTTTAATAGGATTCCATCCTTCTGCTTCTGCTTTTTCAAGATTATCTTTTCTAATCCATCTAACTCGATATCCTGGTCTGCAATACTTTTCATTTACTTTCAAAAATGAAGCAGGTTTCCATGGTTGTGTGGCAGATTTTTTTAAAGGCAAAGATGCTGTGGTAGCCGTCTTTACCGCTGACACTACTCCTTCACTTGCCTTATTTATATTATCCATCTTAAACTCCTCCCATTGCAGCTTTTTGTCTTGCATAAGCTTCAGGCGTGATACCAAGCCCCTTTGCTACTGTAAGTTCCTCAGCTGAAAGTTTTATAATTTTTGTTCCTACTTGTTTACCATGACTTACACCTTCTACACCTCCAGGCAATTTCTTTCTACCTGAACCCGTATCTTCTTTCCAGTCAAATTTAGCCTCTACCCTTTTACGAACCTCTGAAAGCCTATCTGCAACCTCCACTTTTGACCATTTAGGGTCTCTGAGAAGAACTCTATCCATTTCGTAAGCAGCATTTATCATATCTATATCTGCTGCATCTCCATTAAACCAGGGAGTGGCTGCTACAAAAGAAAGAATTGCAGGGTCAATGCCTTTATTGTCATCCTCTTTTTTATCATGCCTTTCTTTCTTCTTTGCTTTAGAATGTTCTCTAAGCTCATCCTTCAACTCTATTATTTGCTCATCTATTTCAGCAACAACATCATAATCAAAGTTCTTTAAAGCATTCACTTTCTTCTCACGAAGTTCTACCAACTGGTCATTAAGTGCAGCAACAGCTTCATCTCCAGCATTATCTTCTCTTTGCAAGACTACAGCTTCTCTTGTTGCATTTACTGAAGCCTCAATAGCTTTTGCAAGTCTTTCGTTATGTGAACGCATTTCAGAAATAAGCTTTTCATTACTTGACTCTTTTTCCTCTTTTTCAGCAAGTTTACGTTCAGCCTCTTTCAACTTTCCATAAACTTCTTTAAAGCGTGGCATATCAGGAGTAATTTTATCTTGTGCCACTTTTGGGTCAATCTTTTCTACATCAATTTCTTTCTCACCATCTTCTAAAACAATTTCTACTTCTTCAGGCATAACAACCTCTTTTATGTTATGAAATAAGCACTCCGAAGGAGTGTCGTTACATTTGCATCATCATCTCTTTAAGAGACATTTTAGGTTTCATATCTTTCTTCATACCCATATTGCCTCTTTTCTTCATTGTTCCGTAAACATACCTATCTGCTCTACTGCCTTTTAATCCCAGCTTCTTCGCTCTCTTACGAAGAGCTATTTCTATTTCCTTTGGCATGATGAACGTCCTCCTTCTTTATAGCAAGAATGTCTTCTTCATTCATTATTCTATAACGCTTTCCTGAAATTTCTTGCCAAGCACCACTATAACGACCATAAAGAATAGTATCACCAGGCTTGCAAAAAGAAACTTCTTCTCCAACAGAAATAACATAACCTTCATTGGTTCGCATTTCTCCCTCTCTACGAGAAGTTTCAGGAATAAAAAGCCCACTTACTTTTTCAATTTCTATTTCATATACTACAACACGCTGACCAAAAAGAACATAAGGGAAAACTTTAATTAGTTCTTTAACATCTACATCTTCGTGTTCAACTTTTTGTTCATCTGCTATTAAAGCTGTATCAAGAGTCTCAGTAGAAAGTGGATTATTACCACTCTCCCAAGCAAAACGTGTGCTACTCTGTTTTTGATTCATTTGCACTCTCCTTTTTTGAGTGAATTATTTCAATTACTGATTTTATCCCATCCAAATATCCTGCAAAATGTTTTGCATCGGCAATGTTCTCTGCCATCACCTTCTTATATATTGATTGTAAAAGTTCTGCCTCTTTTTGCTCAAGGTCTTTTAGGAACTGTTTGGTGGCTTCCATCCCTGCCCATTCATTCCAAACATCTCTTGAAAGTAACATTTATGCCATACCTCCTTTTTTAGTTTGTAAGTAATGCCCAGCAATGTGTTCTTGACGGTGCTTTTCAACCAATCTTTTTGCTGCAGGAGTTATTGTCTTACTTACTGCACCTGAAATTAAATCTTCAAGGATTGTAAGATGATGCAAATGGTCTTGATTAGGTAAAACAGGAGCAGGTCGTTCTGTTATCATCATGGCATTCTCTTCTTCTTGTGGAAGGTCAGGAGGCTCAGGAGGAGGTTGGAGAAGCTTGTCTACATCTGGAACTTCAAGTGCTTCAAGATAGCGTTTTCGGGCTTCATATATTGCAGCACCATTCTGCGAGTCAAATTCTACTACATTCTTTAAAGCTTGTTCAGCTTTCATAACCTTCTCTGCTGTTGAGGTGATATTAGGGTCAGAAACAGGAATGACATCAAGAGTTCCTTTGAAATCAGACCTTCCTGTAACAACAGCATCACCTTGAGGAACATTATTATCTCCAAGAGTTTTAAAGTAAATTTTTTCATTAAGATAAATCCCATTAAGGCGATAAATCTTTTTAAGCTCTTCTTTGAATCCACGATGGATT
>Ga0172375_10010430_pt1 | contig 12050 bp, 9 predicted proteins | sample LakKiv1m_FD_114537 | JGI IMG/M metagenome (GOLD analysis project Ga0172375, IMG submission 114537) | Freshwater microbial communities from Kabuno Bay, South-Kivu, Congo - kab_092012_11.1m | ecosystem: Environmental > Aquatic > Freshwater > Lake | place: Democratic Republic of the Congo... | reverse complement strand
CACAAGTTCCCGCGGCCCGTCCAGCAGGTTTTCAAGAGAACCGATAAAGCGCTTCCATTCTTCCGTGGAGGTCTGATACGGATTATCGTTAGATTTCCACATCTCGCACATCTTGCATTTAAAAACACAGTTCGTTAACAATACGATAGAACAGGAATTTGGCTTTTTAATATTCATTTTCATAATAGCAGTTAACCACCAGCTCGCAGTTCTTTCTGCAGCCCTGCATTTGTTTGCGGATCGCTCCGGCCTTATCCGAATACCAGAGCTCAGCCACATTGTCGGTTTTTATATTGCCGAGTTTCTCCATAAAAAAACAGATATAGATATCGCCTATCGCGTTTACGTTTATCGCCTGCTCGGAGACGTTGCAGCGGTTCGACTTGATAAATTGATCCGGGTTCTTGAAATACGCCTTGAACGATTCCAACTGGCCAACCGGGTTTTCTATTTTTTTGCAGGTCTTTTTCAGCTCTATAAGCTGGTTCAGGATATCTTCCGCCTTCGAATAATCCGAAGGCCATAATCCTTTACACTCATCTTTTTTAAACCATTCCCCGTCAAAAGACGAGCCAAAGGGGCGCATGATAGACATGAAATACAGTGAATCAAGAGATTCGTTCTGCTGAACCCATTTCGCTAAATTAACCACGCCATCCATGTTTAACGCCGTAAAAATGGAGTTGATGCCCAGTTTCATTCCTTTTTTTCCGATGCGCTTAAAATGCCCTATGGCGTTCATAACTTGCTGAAAACAGCCCTCCCTGCCTCTTAAGAAGTCATGAACGGAAGGATCCAGGCTTTCCAGCGATAGATTCAGCATGCTCAAACCAGAATCGATAAGCCCCTGAGCCATTGTTTCATTTATAGTATATCCGGAAGAAGTCATGACCGTCCTGGAGCCCTTCCCTCTTATATGGCTTATCAGATCCAATATGCCTTTCTTGATCAAAGACTCTCCTCCGATAAGATGCACCTCTATGGGGTCTGAGTTAAACTGGCTCAGAGAATCTACGAATCTTTTGCAATCTTCTATGCTAATCTCGTCTTTTGCAGTATCGAGCTTCCACAAATGGCACATCTTGCAACGCAAAACGCACTGATTGGTCACGGTCAAAAGGCATGTCTTGGGTTTTTTGATATCCATCATAGATTTACCCTGAAATATAATCCGTTATATTCTCGATTTTATAGAAACAATTCACGGCTATATCGCAATCTTTTTTGCATCTGTTTATCTCGTCCCTCGCGCTCTCCATCTCTTTGGAAAACCATACCTCGGAGAATTTCTTCTCTCTTATATTCGCGACAGGAGGCATGCAAAAACACATATTTATATCCCCGTAAGCGTTTATCTCCGGAGCAAGGTCTCCCCTGGGACATTTTATTTTACTGTCATGTATAAATCTATAAGGGTTCTTAAAATACTCCTTGACCAGCCTCAACTGTTTGGGGGGGTTGCAGATCTTATAGCCTTTTTCTTTCAACAAAGCCAGTTTTTCCAGGATATCGCAAACTTTTCCGATGTCCTGCGGCCAGACATCGTTATTTTTTCCGTTCTTGAACCACTCCCTCTCGTAGTTATCTGCATCGAACGGTTGCAAACACGCGTTAATAAAGAAATCGTTTATCTTTTCATTGTTATTCGTCCATTCTGCCAGGTCAATCGTCTCGTCCAGATTCTTCTCCATGAGCGTCGTTGTTATGCCTATGCTCAACCTGTCCGATTTATCGCTCCCCCTGTATTTATCCAATAACTCGATAGCGTCCATCACATGCCTGTAGCTGCCTTTAACGCCGCGCAGGTAATCATGGGTATCTTCCTTGAAACCGTCTAAGGAAAGAAATATCCCCTTAAGCCCGGAGTCAACTAGCTTTTTCGCCATCTCGTCGTTAATATAGTACCCGTTTGTAGTGATAGAGCTATTAAAGCCGCTTTTTCGGATATAGGATATAATCTCCGTCAAATCTTTCCTTAAGAGGGCTTCTCCTCCTATAAGGTGGATAAAGATAGGCTCTCTGGTAACATTCTTCAGGTCGTCTACAAAACCTTTCATCTCTTCTATTGTAAGCTCTTTTCTGTCTATCTTGCGCTCTTTATTCTTCCACATATTGCACATCTTGCATTTAAAATTGCATATCTTGGAGACAACCAGAAGGCAAAACGCCGGAGAGGCAACCTTTTTATCCGTATTTAATTTTATCTTATTATCCGCCGTTTTCTTCTCCTTTTTTTCAGGCAATATTTTTGATTTAACAAAAATTGAGCTTAATCTCTGCGGCCAGTTCATAATATCCTCTCGTTATAGCGGCTGTTTTTCAGCCTGTTTTCTTTATGTGATTTTACCATAATAGCTTTTGTTATGATACAGCTTTATGGCGCAATCCCGGATTCATCTTCATAAAAACAATTAATCATGATATGACAGTTCTTGCTACAATTATATACGTTCTTTCGTATCTCCTGGGCTTTCCCGGAATACCATACATCCGGCAGATTGTCGGTTTTGATGTTTCCTATCGGATCCATCAGACAGCAAAAAAACGTCTTTCCGTAAGGGTCTATATGAAATTCGTAATCTCCGAGATTGCATTTTATCTTTTTTAAAAACTTGTCCGGGTCTTGGAAATATTCTTTAAAATGCAGAAAATGATTATGATGGTTACCGATCTTGCAGCCGCCCAGCCTCAGTTCCCGGAGTTTTTCCATAATCCTCGAAGCCTTTACTGTATCCTGGGGCCAGAAAAGATTGTTTCTTTCTTTCATAAACCACGCTATGTCCGCTTCTTCGCCGAAGGGCTGGGTTATAGCCTGAAAGCTGATCATCTCTATCCTAGCGTCTTTCTGGACCCAGTCCGCAAGCTTTAATATCTCGCCCAGATTACGCTCCATTATAATAGTAAGAATAGAAATTTTAGGCTTTCCGTTTTTGCGGAATTTATCCAAATATCCGATAGCCTTCATTACCCTGTCGTAACTGCCTTTTACGCCCCTTATGAAATCATGGGTCTCCGGAATTATGCCGTCCAAAGAAATGGTCAGCGTTCCCAGGCCGGAGTTTACGATGTTTTCCGCCATAGCCTTGTCTATAAGAAATCCATTCGTAACCATATTGGTCTTATAACCTTCGCTACCAATGAAATTCACCAAATCCAGAACACCCTCCGTCATCAAAGGCTCTCCTCCCGACAGATGAAATTCAAAAGATGGCTCTACCACGCCGCGCAAAGACCTCACGAGTTGTTTTTTCTGCTCCATGGTAGTTTCCTGGCCTTTATTGCCGTCTACATTCCAGATATTGCACATCTTGCATCTGAACATGCACCGGTAATTAAGCACCCAGCAGCAATATTTAGGTTTACGGGCAAAAAAGTCTTTTATCATAGTCTATTCTGCGTAAAGAGACGGTTCATCTTCGATATAGCAGCAGTTAAGCAGTAAGTGGCAATTAGTCTTGCAGTCGTCCACTTTTTTTCTTATCAAGTCCGCGTCCTGGGAACGCCACAAGTCTCTGATATCATCCTTTCTTATATTCCCTATAAAATCCTTAAAAAGACAGAGCTGAACAAAACCGTAAGCATTGACGCTTATGGCCTTACCTCCAACGATGCACCTGGCCTTGTTCACCAATTTCTGTGGATTATTGAAATACGCCTTGTATGCCCTCAAATGCTCCACCCGGTTGCTGACCTTGGATCCGTTTTGTTTCAACTTTATTAACTCATCCAAAAGCGAAATCACCTTGGACTTATCTTTCGGCCAGAGGTAATTATATTCATCCTTCCAACTGTCGGTCAAGGGCCCGCTATAGTTAGGCTGGACCACCACCATAAAATATATCCAGTCTACTTTTTTATTCCTGTCAGCCCAGTCAACCAGTTTGAGGACTTCATCCAGATTTTCGTTCATGATAATACAGCAAAGGCCTTTTTTAGTCTGCGGAGAAAATTTTGTCAGATTATCTATGGCGTTTATTACCTGGCGGTGAACGCCTTTTACTCCCCGCATCTTATCGTGAATCTCGGGGTTATAGCTATCCATAGACAGGCTTATAGCGTCAAGCCCGGAATCCGCTATTCTCTTAGCCATATCCTCGTTAATAAGGTATCCGTTTGAGGCCACAGTTGTCCTGAACCCTATCTGTTTGGCGTGCTTCACAAGATCTAACATACCATGCATCGAAAGAGCTTCTCCTCCTCCGAAGTCCATCTCAAAGCCCGCTTCCACTAGCTCCCTGAATCCGGATATAAAATTCTTCCACTCGCCTATGGTAGGCGCTTCTCCCAGCTTAGGCATCGGCTCGGACCATTTATTGCACATCCTGCAACGCAGCATGCAATAATCCGTAGCCGCTACGCAGCAAAATGCGGGCTTCAGGATATTACTTTTATTCAAAGTGTTTCCTTCCGTCTTAATCTCGCATTGATCAGCCATTTCAGTCTCCTTGTTTTTTATTTCACCATAAACGGGTAATCGCCTTCGAAGAAACAATTCAGCAGAAAATGGCAATTATCGCCGCATTTCCTTATCTCATTTCTGACTTCCCCTGCCACCTCGGAATTCCATACATCCCTCAGGTCGTCTCCGTTCCTGATACTGCCAATGACACCGTGGCGGTAGCACATATACATGTCTCCTACTGAACTGGCATGCACGGCCCTGTCCAGATTACACGGGCTCTTTTTTACGAACTTTGCGGGGTTCTCAAAATACATCTTAAAAGCCTCGAGCTGCGGAACCGAATCGCCTATCCAATGGCCAAGCTTTCTCCGCCTTAAAAGCTCGTCCAGGACCTCCTGAACCTTTTTGCCGTTTTTTGGCCAGATAAAATTATATTCCGTTTTTTTGAACCATTCCAGATCGCATGGTGTATTATTCTGCTGCATAGGCGCCATAAATAAAATAGAGTTCATCTTGTCCCTGTTCGTGTTTACCCATTCGGCAAGGTCTATGATGCCATCGAGGCTTTGCTCCATGATTATCGTACATATTCCTATATGTATATCCTTTGAGTGCTTTCTCAGGTACCCGATGGCTTTAAAAACCCTTTCTGCAACGCCTTTTAAGCCGCGCATGCTGTCGTGGATTTCAGGCTTAAGACTGTCCAGAGACAGGACTATGCTGTCCAGGCCGGAATCCACTATTCTTTTAGCCATATCTTCGTTAATAAGATATCCGTTTGAAGCTATAGCGTTTCTGAATCCCAAACTTTTAGCGTAAGACACTAGCTCAAGAACATCTTTTCTCATCAACGCCTCTCCACCTCCGAAATCAATCTCGAAGCCTTCATCCACGAGATCCCTTAACTGCCTTATGAATGTCTTCCATTGTTCCGTGGTTGGTTGAGGTATGCCGGAAGTGCCGGGATCTTCTTTCCATTTCTGGCACATCTGGCACTTTAACATACACGTATCCACGATACCGATACAGCAAAAGCCGGGTTTCAACGCTTTGGTCAAGGCCTTTTGATAAGTTGTTTTTTCGCCATTATTTTTCATTTCATCCCCTTTTGTTGGTTACCGATTAATCACACTAATTTAAAAGGATAATCTCCTTTAAAAAAACAATTCAACAGAAAGTGGCAGTTATCCTTGCAGCTTGCTATATCCCGTCTGGCTTTTTCAGCTTTCTCCGAACACCAAACATCCACCACGTCGTCGGTCTTAATGTTGCCCAGAAGGCCATGCCTGTAACACAAAAAGATATCCCCGCAAGAACTGACATGCAAAGCCGTATCCATGTTGCACTTGGTGCTTTTTACAAAATTTTCCGGATGAGCGTAATACGATTTAAACGCCTCCAGCTGGCAGACGGAATTAGTTATCTTGAAATTATTATTCTTCAGTTTTATAAGCTCATCTATCAAAGAACAGGCCTTTTTGGAATCTTTCGGCCAGAGAAATCCAAATTCTTCTTTTTTGCGCCAGAGGAAATCAAGCGGCGTATTATTGGGCTGCATCGCCGCCATGAAATAGACAGAATTCAGCCGGCTGTCTTTCTCTACCCATTCGGCAAGTCTCAATATGTCGTCTATATTTTTATCGTAAATTGCACAGCATATTCCTTTATAGATCCCTTTTCCATATTTTTCCAGATTATCTATGGCTTTCATAACCCCGCTGTAAACGCCGCTGGATCCTCTCAAATAATCATGCGTATCCTCATTCACGCTATCCAGCGATATAATGACGCTATTAAGGCCTGAGTCAGCTATTCTTTCAGCCATTGCCTCATCTATAAGATATCCGTTTGTAGCGATATTCGTCTCCAACTTCCTGGATCCCGAGAACCTTATTAACTCAAGGATATCTTTTTTTAATAACGGCTCCCCTCCTCCAAAATTTATCTGAAGAGGCCTCTCGGCTATACGGCTCAGAGAATTCACGCAATTCTTCCAGTCTTTCAAAGTCGGCTCTTTCGCTTTTTGTTTTATAAATATGTCTTCTTTCCATTTCTGGCACATCCTGCATCTTAAAGTGCAGCTATCTGTAATGCCGAAGCAGACAAATTCCGGCTTTGCCGCAGAAGCGGAACCTTTCTTAAAAGAGCTTCCTAACTTTTTAATATATCGTAGAAAAGGCATTATTTGCTGAATTTTCTCCAGTCTATGCGCATCCTGCTGCATTTACAGCGCCAAAGTATATACCTGAAACCTCTTTTAATCGCATAAAACAATCCGTTTTTCTTAAAATGCTTCGTAAATTTCTGTACGCTAGTCTCCGCCATTAGGACCGCCTCCCGTAGTTTACCCTTAAGGATTTCATCGTGTTTGTAACGCCCATCAGAAGATTCTTCTCGAATTGATTCAGAGAGCTTATCTTGCCGTGCATATCCATATTATGCCCTATGTTATCGCAGCTTTTGTAGCACCCCATTTTTGAATCAGGGTCGTTTCCAATCAGGGAAAAGAAAGATGGGTCTTTCTCGAGTTTGATAGTTTTTTCCCTGAAGCGCCTCTGCAAAGGCCCGTTCCATATATCTTTAAAATCCTGGTTCAGTATATTCCCGACCGGAAACCTGTGCGATTTAAGGCACGAATTCACGTTACCGTCTGCCAGTATCCTTACAAAACCCCACCCTGCGTAGCAAGGCACAAACCCTATAAAGCCGGCATCGTACTCCGCCGACATGGCGCTGGTGTTGGAGATCCTGCGCATAAACTGCTCAAGCCCCAGTATCCGAACACCGCCTTTAGGTCCGTTATCCTGATACTTCTCTTTTAATATTTTGCATTTTTCCAAAAGCTGAGCCGCTTCCTTGTTATTCAGCAGCAGGCGGTCTGTTTTCCCCGGGATCGTATCTATGACCGTGAACTCAACGGTTTCAGAATTCGTCTCAAGGGCAAAATCCATCATAGCCTCTATGTCATGGTAGTTCATATTGAAAATAACGTTATAGACCTTTATAACCGGGGAAGACCTCTTAGTCTTATTTAACAAGGTTAGCATCTTCTTTAGCCGAAGGAAGGCCTCTTCGTTCTTATTCGGATGCGTTGCCGCGTATACGCCCGGGGTTCCTGCCCAGACGCTGACAGTTAGATGATCCACGTTCATGTCAGCCAGCTTCTTTACAGCAGATTCGTCAATCAGCGTGAAATTGGTATTGACATAGCACGTGAGTCCTCTTTTTTTTGTGTGCTTTAGGATATCCATGATTTGAGGGTGCATGCACGGCTCCCCGCCTCCTGCAAAATATATATATTCAGCCCCCATCTTATACAACTCGTCTATCAGCCTTATCACTCTCCCAAGCGGAAGGGTTTGTTTTTTGACTTCGGAAGAAATCTTCTTCTCCTCCAGAAGAGGGGAATTGCACCAACAGCCGATACAATCATTGTTGCAATTATTGGTCAGGTCTATCTGCGCAAAAGACGGGCCTTTATAGGCATAAAACCCATCCAAAACCCCCATAGCGTCAAGGTAATTGGAAAACACCCTTTTAAATCTGAGCTTATGAAAATATTTTTTAAAAATATCCCCGTTATTATTCATGATACCTTTCTTTATTTCTTTTTGCCGGACCGGCGTTTTTTAAAGTCCTCTTCCACAATCTTTATCCTCACGGAAAACAGCTTGTGCTCTCCGAAAGCGCTCTTGGCGCCGTCACTTAAGATTGCGCCATGGACCTCCAACACCCTTGCGCCTAAAACCGATTTAGCGTTCCTTATGGAAGGCAAACACCTTTCCGGATTCTTTGATAAATCCAGGAAAAACGTAGGTAGCTGCCCTTTTATTTTTTTGCGCCCCCGGAATCCTATAAAGTCGGTATTGGGATTCCTTAAGTCCACGGTTTCATAATTGGCTATGGGGAACAGGCTACCTTCACCCCACGAATCCACCCATGTCTTATATCTCCCCGTCAAGATAAGAGTTATCCTGCCTGCCAGGTTTTCGATATTTTTTTTCAACCGGACATGCGCGTCCCAGTCTATCTGCTTTTCATCTATAACCTTTATTTTCCATGTCTCGCTCAGCGCCGCATGAGCGCTACCTCTGGTAAGCAGTATCTCATTTTCATTTATCCTTTCGAAATCCCAAGGCTCTTTATCAAATTTCTCCAAAGAGATATTGCGGGAATAAAACGAACTTGAAAACCCGTTTCCTTTTGTTAATTTCATACCGTCCCAATAGAGATCCAGGCTATCTGCGTGAAAAAGCAGCGTCAACCTGCCTATCCTTAGCCCCGATGTCTTTACCTTCTGCTCCATGGCGTTTCTGCGGCAGATTTTTTCATTTAAAAGTATAGCCGTATATTGCGCCAGGTTTTTCGTAATCTTGAAAATCGTTATAAAAAATCCATATTTCTTGAATGATTTCACCATCAGTTGGTAGTAACCGGCCTTCTTAAGCCGAGCCTTCTTTAAGCAATGATCCGCCCATTGCTTATAAGCCGATTTTATCGCGCATTCAAGTTCTTTTCTTGTTACGCCGTCCGAGGCGACCACACTTTTATAATTACCGTCGTAGTCGGACCAATCTTCGGAAAGGATAGCCCCCTTCTCTTTCATCTCTTTATAAAATACGGTGCCCGGAAACGGTGTAGCCAGGGAGAATTGAATCGTAACAGGGTCCAGTCTCAGCGCCAAGTCTATTGTTTTCTGGATGCTTTCCCTTGTCTCTCCCGGAAGGCCGAAAGTAAATGTCAGATGAGTTCTTATCCCCAACTTCTTGGTCAGCTTGATGATCTCTTCCGTCTTTTTAATATTCATATTCTTATCTATGGAATCCAGATGCTCCTGCGTCGCGGACTCTACCCCGTACTTGACCGCGAAGAGCCCCGCCTCGCGCATCTGATTCAGCATCTCCTCGCTCATCAGGTCCGCTCTTGCCATTATCGCCCAGGGGATGTTGAGTTTTCGCTTTTTTATCTCGTTGCATAATTCCAGCATCCTCTCTTTCCCAACATTGAACGTGTCGTCATCAAAATAGATTGACTTGAAGTGCATCTTGTTTACCAGGTATTCCATCTCGTCTACCACGTCGGCAACATCTCTTGTCCTGTAGCGGTTGCCATGATACATAACCTGAGGCCAGAGGCAAAACTTGCACTTGTAAGGACAGCCCCTGCTTGCGTACATCTGCACGGATGGTATCGGCATGTCTCCCGGCGTATCATTATACCTGTTCATGGGCAGCTCTTCGCGCAATGGCCACGGCAATTTATCCAGATCTATCAAAGAGCGCATCGGGTTTACTTTAATATCCTTCAAGTCGCGGTATATAAGGCCAGGCACGTCGTTTAAATCCCTGAGCTCTTTCAGGTGCATAGCCAAATCAAGCAGCGTAAACTCGTATTCCCCCGCAAGCACATATTTTACAAACTCGTAATCTTTAAGGAATAGCGGCTTGCGCATATTTACATCCGGGCCGCAAAGGGCGACAGGAACATTCTTTGAAACCTTTGCCAGCAGCTTCAGATCATGATTAAGAGTTACAGTAGACGTCTCGCATACAAGAAGATCCGGCTTGGCACTGTGTATAAGTCTCAAAAACCTACCGTAAGGCATCTCTTCAGCGATAGCATCTATCAAAATAACGTCAAATCCATGTTTTTTAAGCAGCGAAGCCGCGTATGCCAAAAAGAAAGGAAAAGGCAGATAGTCTTTCTCCGTCGGGCCTTTTAGATGAGGCCATCTGGAGCCGGCTCTCACTCCGGTTTTCAAAAAGCTATTCCATGGCAAATTCGCTAATACTATTTTCATATCATGGTATCTTCATAAAACTGTTCAAGATTATACTTCTTAAGCAACTCGTTTATCCTCAAAACAACCTGGTGGGTGTCGCAATTATTGCAGTATTCGTCATACAGCTTCACGCCGTTATGAAAAACAACATCCTTATTTCTCATGATATGTTTAGCCTGGCTTCTAAACTTATTATAAGCCCCGGAATTCCACGCCTCCCTGAAAGTTTTCCCTCTCAGGCAATCTACGACGCGCAAATGGCAGCACATGCTTAATTCGCCCCTGGCAAGTATCATGCAAAAAAACCACCCGACAGGACATCCTGATTTCAAGAACTTGCCTCCGCTCCAGCGGCCTGTCCTGGAATTATAATTTTTCAGCTGGAACCATATGTTATCCTGAAGCTCTACATGTTCTTTCTCCAGATAAGGCGCAATCTTTTTCAACGACTCTTTTATTACTTCTATATGGCCTGGCTTTACTTTTAAAAATTTAATATTTTTATCTAAACGCGCCAGATAAAACCTTGCCTTATCCGCTCCTATATAAGCGTCCAGCCTGGCCATTTCTTCCAGTTCGTGATGATTCAAATCATGGATAACATGCGTCATCTGCAGAGAAGGCTTGTTCCTCTTTAGCTTATTTCTGCGCAAAATAAGATACTCTAGATTACGGACTATCCTATGAAATGTTTCTTTGGATTGCTTGGAATTTATCAAGGCGTAAGTTTTATCCGTGCCGGCAGGGAGGCTACAATATATCTCATCTATTTCCAACTCTATTATTTTATCGGCTTTCTTTTCGTCCAACAAAATCGCGTTAGTAAAAAATATGACCTTTAAGCCTTTATTTCGCGCATACTGTACCATTTCCAGAAATCTGTTATCCAATAGCGGCTCTCCGTCGCCCTGAATTATGATCTCATCGCACAAAAGATCCACCGCGTCATCGATAATATTTCGATATAACGACAAGTCCATCTTTAGATTGGTAAGTTCGCGGGACAAGGTTCTCCTGGGCGTATGAATCCAGCAATGGATACAGTTGGTGTTGCAGAGATGGGATATATCCAGAACTATCGTTTGAGGGCCTATGAAAGCATGCTCCGATATCACGCCAAGAAGCCGCAGAAGCTCTCTTTCGTTATACTGGTCAGCATGGCTGGATACGGAATAAAGAAGATCCGGCAATTTTTCATCCTTTAAGAAAAATTCTATCCGGCCTGATCCGATACGCGCGTTCAGCTCTTTTATATAGTCAAAAAAGTTTGAGTAAAGCCTGCTTACCGGCAATGGATTCAGCATAACGGAACGAAGGTCCAGCCGTTGATTCATCACAGAAGAACAGAATTGGGCGATCTCGTTAAGCTTAAAAAAGTTGAATCTGGATATGCCTATCTTTATGCTCTTGTTTTTATTTACAGCCGCTTTTATCCTTGAAACGCTTTTCTTAAAATCACCGCGCACAGAAACTATCCTGTCATGCAAATCCTCATTGTCTCCGCATATGCAAACGCTGCTTTCCTTTTTTATATGTCTTTCTTTTAAAATAGCCAGCTCTGCGTTCTCGGATGGTTTTACATGGATTTTTTTTATTTCTTCCCTTTTTTTAAGCTCTTCTTCCTGCCGCTTTTTTTCCTGCTCCTCAAATTTCTTATGATCTTCGGCTTGTTTTTTCTGCGCGGCTTCCTGCTTTTTAAGGTCTTCTTCGCGACGCCTGTGTTCAAGCTCTCGGGCTTTAAGTTCTTCCTCTAATCTTTTGCGCTCTTCGGCAAGGCGTTTCTGTTCTTCTTTCTGGCGGTTGAGTTCTAATTCCTGTCTCTTTTTTTCCTCTTCAAGGGCTTTGCGCTTTTTGTCTTTTTGTATT
>Ga0172375_10010428_pt1 | contig 12051 bp, 10 predicted proteins | sample LakKiv1m_FD_114537 | JGI IMG/M metagenome (GOLD analysis project Ga0172375, IMG submission 114537) | Freshwater microbial communities from Kabuno Bay, South-Kivu, Congo - kab_092012_11.1m | ecosystem: Environmental > Aquatic > Freshwater > Lake | place: Democratic Republic of the Congo... | reverse complement strand
TTTATCTTTAAATAAATTTATTTGCTCCTCATTAAAACTCTGCGGCACAATTTGCACTTGTGAAGCAGATTGGGTTTGAAAAAATGTTGAGGCTATTTGTAAGAAGTTGGTTTCTGGCTGCGAAGAACTGGTTTTCGCAGCGGGCTTAGCAGAAATATTTAAATTAGCTACACCATTTACGCAATTCATTGAACACACCTCTCGTCCTACAAGGTATATCGGGGTGGGAAGCGGAAAACTTGCATTAGAATCTCAAATACCCTCATCCCCTCCAACGTTAAGCACACCTCCCCTTCTCCCAGGGGGAGAAGGGGGAATTATGTGAAATTATTTTAATGGCCAAAGCACTGAGTATCCCCTCTCCCTTTGGGAGAGGGGATTATAGGGGTGAGGGCAAACTCAAAACAGCTTGCTTTAGTTCACCAGCAGAACTAAATTTGTGAGGAGTACCAATGGCAACTTTGATTGTATCCCTGCTCTGCAGCCTGAACTTATCAAAAGGCAGGACTTTGCTAGTATTTTTAATGGCAATCGGCAATATTAACGTATCAGTTAAAGAAGACAATTGGATTAAGTGCGGGCTAAAGTCAAAGCTGGCCGGCTGGCTAAAAATCACCAGCTTGCCGCCTTTAAGCAAAACATGGTACAAACCATGCCCGGTTTCCACGCCCTTGCCTACCCCAATATAGCCGGCTGATTTATAAATCCTGCGCAAAAAAGGCACGCGAAATCCTATCGCATGCACTGTCATGTGGAACGGGAAAGGCAACACTGCCAATAAAATAAAAGTATCAAGAAAGCTGGCATGGTTGGCCGCAATAATCAGTTTACCGTCAAAGGCCTCAACTGGACCACAGACTTCTATTTTTACGCCAGATACTTTCAGAAGGGTTTTAGCAAAGCCGGCAATACAATGTTGTTTACTGGCTGTAGACAGGAACGGCAGCAAGAAAAAAACCGTTGCCCAAAAAATAATGCCTAAAATTAAAAAAGGAAAAAATATCATGCGATTGAATTTGGCTGAAGCCGAAAATTAACCGGTACTTGTGTATTTTTTCTAATTAAACACCGGTTGGAAATAATAGCGCCTTCGCTTACCTTAGCCTCATCTTCCAAATGGCACCAGCTGCCGATAACCGCCCTGGAAATATTGACTTGCTCGTCGATCAAACAATCAGACCAGATAACCGACCCGGTAATGATACTGCCATCCTCAATAGTGCATTTATCACCGATAACAGCATCTTTAATGTATACATTTTTGCCAATACGGCAGCTGTCGCCAATAATCACCGAACCTTCAAAACGCGCCGAAGAAGCAATCCTTTCCCGCTCGCCAACCCAAGTAGCGGCTGCAATTTTCTTACCCGGCACTTTAATACAAACAATGCCTTTCATTGCATCATAAGAAGCCTGGATATATTTATCCAATGTGCCTACATCGCTCCAGTATTCAACCATGGGATAACCATAGAGAGCGGCATTTTGTTCAACTAGTCGGGGAAAAAGCTGTTTGCCAAAGTCATAGAAGCCATCAGGAATCATGCTCAAAACTTCCGGTTCGATTACATAGACCCCGGCATTGACCAGGCGGCTTTTGGCTTCTTCTTTTTTTGGCTTTTCCTGAAAACCTGTAATTTTGCCGTCCTGGTCCTGGAGCACAACGCCAAAATGGCAAACATCTTCTACTTCTGCTAAGGCAATGGTAATTAAAGCTTTTTTCTTTTTATGAAAACTAATAATTTTATCCAGGTTAATATCGGTTAGGGCATCAGAAGACAGCACAACAAAACTGTCTTTTACTTCGGCAATTTCCTGCGCCATACGCTTAACCCCACCGGCTGTGCCTAAAAGCTGCTCTTCATATGAATATGACAGATTAACTCCCATATCATGGCCATCGCCAAAAAAATTCTCTATCTGCTCTGGATGATAATGGATATTGGCGGTTATATCTTCAAAACAAAAGGTTTTTAAAAGCTCAATATTGTGCTGCATGCAGGGTATATTGGCAATCGGGATCATGGGCTTGGGCACAGCAATGGTCAACGGCTCAAGCCTGGTACCATATCCCGCCGCCATGATTAACGCTTTCTTTTTAGGCATTTTTATCCTTCGATTTTCCTGATGCGCCGCAAATGGCGCTCTTCACCGGAAAATTTTGTTTTAACCCACACATCAACTATCTTATTAACCTTGGCTTTGGTTAATTTTCTGCCGGCCAAACATAAAACATTGCAATCCCCATGCTCGCGGCTTTGCTTGGCAGTGTAAACATCATGCACCAAGACCGCGCGGATACCTTTGACTTTATTAGCAGTAATACACATGCCCACCCCTGACCCGCAAATTAAAATACCACGGTCAAATTTACCCTGGGCCACAGCATTGGCCACCGGATATGCATAATCAGGATAATCAACTGATTCTTGCGAAAAAGTGCCAAAATCTTCCACTGATATTTTTTTTCTTTTTAGAAACGCCTTAACAATTTCTTTTAACTTGTAACCAGCATGGTCAGCGCCAATCGCAATTTTCATTTAATTAACCTCCTCATATCACTTACTGCTTTTTTTAGGCCAACAAACACTGCCTGCGCAATAATAGCATAGCCAATGTTTAGTTCTTCAATCCCCTTAATTTTAACAATATCCTTTACATTATTATAGTCAAGGCCATGGCCGGCATTAACCCTTAAACCCAAAGAGCAAGCCCTTTGAGTAATAATTTCCAGTTTACCCAGCTCAATTTTTCTCCTTGAGTCATGAGCATTAGCATACTTACCTGTATGAAGCTCGATAAACTTGGCACCGGAAGCAGAAGACGCTTCTATTTGTTGCTCAATTGGATCAATAAAAAGGCTGACTAATATGCCGGCATCTTGCAAGGCCGCAACGACTTTTTTCATTTTTTTTTGCTGCTTAATCACGTCCAACCCGCCTTCGGTAGTAATTTCTTTTCTTTTTTCCGGCACTAAAGTAACCATTTCCGGTTTTACTTGCAAGGCTATTTGAACCATTTCATCTGTTGCCGCCATTTCCAGATCAAGACGCACGCCAATTTCCTTTAACCTGTCAACATCTTTATCTTGGATGTGGCGCCGGTCTTCTCTTAAATGGCAAACAATGCCGTCTGCCCCGCCGGCTAAAGCCTGTTTAGCCGCCTCAACAGGATCAGGAAAAGATTCCTGCCTGGCCTGCCTTAAAGTGGCAATATGATCAATGTTAACTCCTAGACGCAAATCAAATCTCCTTATGCACCAGGCAAACCGCGTAAGCAGAAATGCCTTTTTCCGTGCCTGTAAATCCTAAACCTTCTTCGGTTTTGCCTTTTATATTAATGTATTTTGGATCAATTTCCAAAACTTTAGCCAGATTTTCTTTCATTTTCTGGATATAAGGGGCTAACTTGGGCTTTTGCGCAACAATGGTTGAATCTATATTATTAATGGCAAAGCCTTTTTCCCGAAGCATTTCAGCAATATATTCCAATAAAGTCAAACTGGAAATGCCTTTATATTTTTTATCTCCGGGAGGAAAAAACTTGCCAATATCACCTTCGCCAATCGCGCCAATCAAAGCATCAATAACAGCGTGGACTAAAACATCGCCATCCGACCAGCCTTTTAATCCTTTGGGATGCTTAATTGTTACCCCGCCGATTATCAACTTTTTGCCTTTTACCAGCCGATGCACGTCATAACCAATTCCAATTTGCACTTTAAATCCCTCCTCAATAACCTTTTAAAAAATAAAAAACCAATGAAACATATTCCCAAACAACCAGTTGTGTGTCTTCGTGCCTTTGCCACCACTTATCAGAATTAAAACTGGTCTTTTGCGCGGGAAAGGATATTGCAGCAATCTTGTCTTTGGATAAAATCTTGCTAAATGTCCTTTTGGCCCGCCGGCTGTGAGCAGGAGAAGTGACCAAAATAATTTTTTTGGCACCTGTTTTTTTCAAAATAGGCAAACAAAATCTGGCGTTTTCGATTGTTGACCTTGATTGATCTTCAATTAAAATCGCAAAATCAGGCACACCAAGATAATTAGCCTGTTTTTTCATCCAATAAGCATATTTTAAGTTCCAAGCCAGCGGCCCGCCGCTTAAAAGCATTTTGGGCGCGTATTTTTTTTCATATAATAAGACCGCTTGGTTTACCCTTTCCCCATTGTCATCTCCACTCAAAACCACAATCACATCCGCAGGCTTAAGCTCGTCCCTAACAATTAAGAAGCTGGCTGCTTTATTTAAAACAAAAGGCGCAAGAAAATAGCAGCCGGCTAAAACAATTAAAAGGGTTAAGACAATAATAAATATTTTTTTCATGTTAACGCGCAGCTCTAAATAATGACTTCATTAGAAATTTGGGATTTTTTACTATACCCATTAACAGGGCTCCTATGGTTGGATAGGTTTGCGGATTCATGACCAAGCTCCAAAACACGCTGGAGTGATTCTCAAAGTCGCCAATTTTTTCAACCAAGGGCGCATTTTCTTTAAGATAAGAGAATACACGGTAAAGCACTTGTTCATCCACGTTTTCCATTATATTCCTGGCCAAAAGACAAATTTTTATTTCTTTTTCAAATTGTTCTTTCCAGCTTTTTTCATACAGCGCCAGGTTGCCCTCTTTGATTGCATCAGCCAGAAACTCGGCTGCTTTCATGCCATAATATATGCCGCCGGAAGTAATAGGCTTTACCTGGCAAGCTGCGTCACCAACCAGGGCTGCGCTGCCCTTCACCAGTTGACAGGTGCCAATTGGGATGGCGCCGGCAATTTTTTCAATTACTTCCGCCTGGATGCCTTTTGACTCAATAAATTTATTTAACTCCTGGTAAGGATTGTTGGAAATAGTACCAATCCTGGCCGTGCCATTGCCTTCGGGAATAATCCAGGTAAACAAAGTAAAAGGTTTAACATAATAAACATCCACGAAATTTTGCGTTTTAGGGGTCATTTTTACCCTGTATTGATAGCCGCGGTAGAGCTTCATGTCAGAATGAAAATCAAGCAATTTCCGTATTTTTGAATTGGGGCCGTCCGCGCCAATAACCAGGTCGGCAAAATATTCGCCATTATTAGTTTTGCAGATATAACCGTCTTTTATAGGATAAACATCCTGCAAAGAAGTGTTTAATTCAATGTTCAGGCCCTTGCTTAGCTCCTGGTCAAAAACAGACCGGTCAATAATATAGGCTACTTTAGGCCGGTTCAGCACAAAAGACGAGCCGTTAAAATAAACATTGGCGCCATCAATGGGGTTAAGGATTGATTTATGGGAAAGAGACAGTTTGGTTTCTTCAAAAATACCACGGCCAACAATGCCAGCGCACTGGATAGGCTTGCCTACTTCAGCATGCTCTTCCAACACCAGGGGATCAAAACCATAAGATTTAAGCAATTGCGCAGTATAACACCCTACTGGCCCTGCCCCTACTATAATGATTTTGGAATTCTTCCTCATCCTTCGACTCCTTCAGAAATTCCACGACGCTCAGGATGATTCCGAGCAATGTCGAGGAATCATGAAATATTAATTATACTAGCAAAGGCTTGCTTTAACAAGTAGCGGTGCTACAATAAAAGCAGCTGTTATGCCCAGAAAAAGCATAAATATCATATTAAGCCTTGTTTTTCTTTGCTCAACCGCTTTTGCCGGCATCAAGCAGGTTGACCAGCAAGGCGATTTGTATTATTACTGGCTGGCAAACAATAAGCAGATAAAATATATAAAATCAATTGACCAGGGAACAACTTTTTCCGCGCCTAAACTAATACATGAAACAACCCGGGAAATCTCTGCCTTTGACATAAAACAGGCAGGCGCTGATTATTACCTTGTTTACACCTTAAAAGAGCCAAAATACACTTATTTAAAAACCAATACCACTAAGCCAAAATTAGTTTTAACCCCTGACCACTACTTGCAAACCCAGCCTGTTTCCCTTTCCAAAGACACTAATAAAAACTTGAACAAACTTGTTTATACCGGCCTAAGCAGCCTTGAGCCGCAAGTATTGTTCGAAACCCATGATGAAATTTCTTCTTTTGGCATTGATAATTTAGGTAATAATTTAATTGTTTTCTGCCAAAACCAGTACCTGGACCGCAAAGAAACCAGGTTTTGGGTTTCTTTAGATAATGGCCACACCTTTAGCCAGTCCAGACAAATTGACATCAAGCAGAATTTGCTGGGTTTTATACTGGCAGACCAAACACTTATAGCTCTGGCAGAAGAGAAGGATAACGTCTCTGTTAAGAAGATTGAGAGCCCACCCCCTCCGCCCCCAACCATAACCGCCCCAAACAATAATAGTTATTATTCAAAAACCAACTTTAAAGTAATAATCAATAAACCTGCTCAAGAACAAACCATTAATATGATTGAAATTTCAAATAATGCGGACTTTCCCATTAATAGCACTTGGTTGTTTGAACAGCAAACCAATGAATTTAATCCCTCGGTTGAATTTGATGATGGCCAATATTATGTAAGGGCCTATGTTTTTAACGGCGTTAATAATAGCACGAAAAGCGAGCCGGTATTTTTTCACATAGATAATACTCCTCCCAAAGTAAGCTCGCTAGAAGCAGAACAGGGCAAAAGCAGTATTTATTTTAAGGGGAATATCAGCGAACTGCCTGTTAGCTTAAGCATCAATAATAATGCGGCAGCTGTGGACCAAAACGCGCAATTTAGCGCCGATTATCAGCTTGAGCAAGGCAATAATATTTTTTCTTTTAGCCTGGTTGATGCCGCAGGCAATACCGCTTATTCAACTTATGAGGTTTATTACAACTCGGCCAGCCCGGAAATAATCATGGTCCAGCCAGACGCCAACCAATGGTTTAAAACAGACTCCAATATAATAATTGAAGCAGCTGTGGCAGACCAACAAGACGATTTGGATGAAAACTGCGGCATAGAGCTGTATTTAAATAATAAGAAAATTGAACATAATTTATCTTATGACCAGGAAGAAAAAAATATCTTTGGTTTTATCAGTTTGCCGGAAAATATGCCCGAAGGCACCCAAAAAGCAAAGCTGGCGCTGAACGACAAAGCCGGCAATTGCGGCACAAGAACTTTTAACATCAATATTGACAATTCTCCTCCCCAAATAAAATATTCCAGCCTACAACCGTGTTTTTCCAATAGTTTAGCCCAGGTTTCACTGGAAGTTTTTGATGCTGGTGCCGGAGTTGACTTAAACAGCACCCACATAACAATATCCGGTATTGAGCTTAAGGGCAGCGCCACTACAGAAAGCGGCTGTATTGTCATCCAACCCAAGCTGCTTATGTCTGGGGGTAGTTATGAAGTGGAAATAAGCACCCGAGACTTAATCGGCAATGTCAGCGCCACAAAAGTTTTTTCTTTAATAATAGATACAGTGCCGCCGATTTTAGTTTTAGAGCAAACACAAGAAGCAAACAATCCTACTTTATTAATCAAAGGTTCTGTGTCTGACCAATATCCTAATAAAGTGAAAATTCATAACAATTCAAATTTAATAAAAGAAATACCCTTGTCCGATAACAACTTCCAATACAACTTGCCGCTTTGCCTGGGAACAAATAATATTAAGGTAGAAGCTTATGACCAGGCAGGCAATATGAGCAGTAAATCATTATCTGTTATTTCTGATTCAGCGGCCAGCAATAGCATTATTACTTCCTGCCAAAACGGGCCAAACCCGTTCTCACCCCAAAAAGACGATAATATTTACTTTGTCTATACTTTAAGCCAGGCAGCCGACTTAAAACTATATGTCTTTGACCTGGCCGGCAATTTGATCTGGTCAAAAAATATTAGCAATGCTTCTTCCGGCACCATTTCCTGGAATGGCATGGACAGTTACGGACGCGCATTAAACAACGGGGTTTACCCTTATATACTATGCGCCACTGTGGGCCAAGATAAAGAGATCCGGAGAGGCAAGATTTTAGTTTATCGCTACTAATAAGCCCCGGTGCCAAACAATACCACAGGAATAGTCTTGAGTAAAATTTTAAAGTCCTGCCAGAGCGACCAGTTTTCAATGTAGTAAATATCCAGCCTGACCATTTCTTCAAACGGGATCAAGGAGCGGCCGGAAACCTGCCACAGCCCGGTTATGCCCGGACGGACACGCAGCCGCTTCTTGTGCCAGGCATTATATTTTTCCACTTCGTTGGGCAGCGGAGGTCTGGGACCAACTAAGCTCATCTGGCCAAACAATACATTAAATAATTGCGGAAATTCATCAATGCTTAACCGCCGCATAAAACGGCCCAGCTGGGTCATGCGAGGGTCGTCTTTGATCTTAAACACATGGCCTGCCACTTCTGACTTGCTTTCCAGCTCAGGCAATAATTCTTCGGCATTTTTTACCATGGAACGGAACTTATACATATCAAATATTTTTCCGTCCATCCACACCCTCTTTTGTTTAAACAAAACCGGGCCAGGCGATGTTATTTTAACTAAAACTGCAAAGAGAACATAAAAAGGAGACAAAACAACAATACCGACAAAAGACAGGATAATATCAAACAAGCGCTTCACAAGAGCCTTCAAACCCCTAAGGCTGATTTCTGATACAGTTAAAAGCGGCAAGCCGCCGACTTGATCAAGGTCAAGCCTGGAGGCGATTAAGTCTAAAATACCCGGGACCAGCTTGAATTCAACCTTATATCTTTCACATTCAGTTATAATATCCAAAACTTTTTGGGGAGAGATCTTATAACTGGCAATAATCACTTCTTCGATCTTATTATTTTTAATAAATTCTTTTATTTGGCTGGTTTCAATTTTGCCTTGGACAGGAATCCCGTGATAATTCTGCCCAATTTTAGCCGGATCATCATCAAAAAAAGCTATGGGCCGATAAGCAACCATTTCATTTTTTAACTTTAAAGCCAACAATTGCCCCATTTCCCCTGCGCCAACAATCAACACATTTTTAATACCCAAACCCAGTTTTTTTGTTAAATAATCAGCAGAAGAAATTAAAATTCGCTCAATGCCCAGCAGGGAAAAAGCAATCCACCAGGCATTGGTCACTACCAAACGCGATACCCAGTATTCCCGGTATAAAAACAACAGTCCAAACAAGATTAAGGTGGACAAGGTTGCGCCTACGCCCAAAACAGCCAGCTCATCCAGGACATTGTTGAATTTTTTCTTGTCATATAAGCCGACCAGCTTAAAAATAGCCAGCCAAATAATGGTAATGAAAACCAGGACCCTGAAATATTGCTCAAAAATAGGGATAGAGCTTGGGGTAATAAAATCCAGCACTTGAAACCGGAAAAAATAAGCCACTACAAACGAAAGGTTAATTAAGATAATATCAAAGATTATTTTCACAGCCGTCCCTTGGCCCAGGCATTATTAGGATCAAGCATTAAGATCTGCTGTATTTCCTCTTTTGCCCGTTCCGCCCGGCCTGTCCTTAGGTAAACCTGCGCCATGCCCACATGCGCTGCTACATTTTTGGGATCTTTAAAAATTATATCCTGGAATAAAGCTTCAGCTTTATCAATTTGACTGTTTTTTAAATAATACTCCCCTAAAAGCGCATTGCCTAAGCTATCTTCCGGATACAAAGCCTTGAGCCTTTTAATTAATTTACTGGCCTTTTTCAGCTGGTTGCTATTTAAATAGGCATATGACAGTTTTTCCAAAATCAACAAATTATCATTATACTTTAAATAAATCTTTTCCAGGGTTTGAGAAAAAGCACTGCCCTGTATTCTTTCTAGTTTTGCCAAAGGCTCGGGCAGCGTGGGGTTAGTCATAAAAGCTTTTTCATATAAGGGGGCTGCTTGGCTGGCCCTGCCCTGGTCTTCTTCCATTACACCCAGCAAATCAAATACTTCCGCATAATAAGGATCTATCTTAATAGAAATTTGGGCATTGTTATAAGCTTCGTCAAGAAAGTTTTTGTTGCCGGAAGTTTTGTACAGCATCCAGTAAATTTTTGCCAGCATGAAAAAATTATCCGCGTTATAAGCATCCACCTTAGTGCCGTATTTTAAAATTTGCACAGCTTTATCCAAAGCCTGGGCCTGCTGATTGGGAATACGGGATAAATTAAGATAAGCAATCCCTAGATGTGAAATAGTGCCTCCTTCAAAAGGGTAAATCACCAAAGATTCTTCCAGATCATTGACTGCTTCGGGAATCTGGTTGAATTGGAGCCGGCTTTTCCCCATCTTGAACATGATATCGCCTCTAAAGGAAAGGAAAGATATATAGGTAAAAAACAAGGCAAGAACAACCACAGCCGCAACCGAAAGCCAGGGGATTTCCTGCCAAGTATATGTTTTTTTATCTGTTTCTTCGCTTGTTTTATCTTCATCAATTATCATAACCATGGCCCAGATGATCCAAAACAAAGAAACAATAGCTACAACACCAAAGCTAAACTGGTTCTGAATAAGATAAGCCAGCATGGCCGCCAGCATACCAGCTAATAAAAGCTGCCCTTCCTTCTTGAATTTTCTAGATTTTAGCCAGCCAACCCTAAAACAAACAAAAAGCAGCCAAAGGTAAATTGCCAAAGCAATCAAGCCTTTGGTTACGGGAACATCAAAAGTTTCATTATGGCAGCGGTCTTGCTTTACATGAAAAGTTTCCTTAAACCTGAACAAATCTGTTTCATAGCGCGGAAATACCATTTTTAAATCTTCGGGCCCGATGCCAAAAACAGGATAATCAGCGATAATCTTAAAAGCGCTTTTCCAGGTTTCCCCCCTTGACCCCGCCGCCCCTTTTAGTTCAAGCTTTGACTCTGCCTCACCTTTATCCCCTTCCACATCCTGGGTGCTAATTTCCGCAGAAAACCGCTCAAAAAGAGAAAACTCCGGACGAAGCATGGTAATTCCTGATATTAAAATAATCAAAAAAGCCAAGATTGACATTTTTTTCCAGCTGGCAAAGACCCAATCCCTGCCCGCAACCAGGACAAATAAGACCAATCCGCAAAATAATCCCATATAGCCGCCGCGGCTCTGGGTATATAAAATGGAGATATAGATCAGCAATAATCCAAAGCCCAAAATAAGATTTAATATAAGCGGATGAAGCTTTTCATAGGCAAAAGAGAATAAAAGCGCGGAAACAGTAATAGCCGTAAAGCCAAAATACCAGGCAAAGACATTTTGTACATCCAGCGAATAGATCATAATAATAAAAGTAAGCTGGGCTGCAAAAAAATAACCAAGCGGAGCCAGCTGTTCTGGCCAATTTATTGGTCCTGCCTTTGACTCTTTTGTTGTTAACAAAAGCCCCAATATTAAGAAAAAAGCCATCAGCATATATGCGGCAAGAAAGTTGGGCTGGCCAATAGTGCCAATTACCCTTTGCCAGGTCACTACCCCGCCCCACATATATGGGTCTAAGGAGTGCCGCTGGAGAAGGGAATAACCAGCCATCAGTGTTGCGGCTGAAAGCACAGTTACAATAATGCGCTTTATCTGTTGTATTGTAAAAATAAAATTAGTGACGGCAAAGAAAAATACGCCAAACACTATCCAACTGCTAAAACCTTCATAGCGGCCATAAAACCCGGCCAGACTGGTAAAAACATGCACCGAGGTAATGGAGGCGACCAACACGCAAAGCAGAAAAGAAACTATCGGCCAATCCAAAGGAGTCCTGATGAATTTATGTTTTTTGGCAATGATAATTTTAATGAGCCACAACGCCAGGATAACAATGGCAAAAAGCCTCATAAAAGAAACTTTAGCGCCTGAAAACACGATCCCCAGTCTGCGGTCAAAGATAGTAGGCACCAAAAAGACCACAATTAAAACCAATAATTCCATTAAAAAGTTAATCGTTTTTTTATTCATAATTTTTTAAGGTCTGCCTCAACCATCATTTTAACCAATTCTTTGAATCTTACTTTGGGTTCCCAACCCATTTTTCTCTTTGCTTTTGCATAATCGCCCTGCAATAAACACACTTCGGCCGGGCGATAAAATTGATGGTCAACCTGCACGTATTTTTCCCAATCAAGCCCCAAACAATTAAAAGCTTCTTTAGCAAATTCTCTT
>Ga0172375_10010427_pt1 | contig 12051 bp, 9 predicted proteins | sample LakKiv1m_FD_114537 | JGI IMG/M metagenome (GOLD analysis project Ga0172375, IMG submission 114537) | Freshwater microbial communities from Kabuno Bay, South-Kivu, Congo - kab_092012_11.1m | ecosystem: Environmental > Aquatic > Freshwater > Lake | place: Democratic Republic of the Congo... | reverse complement strand
TTTTTTTTGCCTCTTTTATAGCCTGCCACTGCAACAAATAAGAAACTGGAATTTTATTGAATTTAGTTAAAGATCCTGAATGATGGTAAAAACACATATTCTGCCACATAACAAAAACGGCAACTGAAACAACTTGCCCTTTATATTTTCCTAAAAATATTAAGATTTCGTTGTCATTAACGAAAGAATTGAACTCCGCCTCTAAATATTTTTCTGAAAAAACCACAAAGTGGTGCCTTTTTGCAGTTTGTTTATAAGCTGGCCAGAAAAGTTTTAAATCATTTTTGTCGTTGCTAACCACAATTTCAATATCTGGATTTTTTTCTGCCTGACGGATTAGATACCTGGTTGTTTTCCTCATGTTGGCTAAAAGCTGTTCTTCTGAGGGCGTAATATCTAATTCCCAAGTGACTTCTGGGTGCATATGAATTGGCGATTGTCTGAAACCCAAATCTATGAAAATGCTTTCATTTTCTTCGTTGCGGCTAAAAATTGGAGAAATTCTTATAAAGCTGGCTTTTTCTTGTATGGCTATGTCTTTTAGCTGCGCCAAAGTTAGTTCTAAAATTTCTTTTTTGTCTTTGGGGTTGATAATGTCTAACACTACCGGACCATGTGGAATAAATAAAAAGGTGCCTCTGCGAGCTGAAATTTTATAAACAAAAACAACTCCAATTAAATTTTCCTGGTCATACGCGCCAAGCCTCCAAATCTTTCCATCTATTGACCCCCCCCAGTTCCAAGAATGCAAAAAGGTTTTCTGGGTGCATTGAGCCAGAAATCCTTCCCATTCTTGTTTGCTTGTTATCTCTCTTATTGTCATTGTTCTATTCTAACAAAAAAACACGCCCCCTAAAAGAGCGTGTTTATAAAAATCTACTTACTTTGAAAAATTATCTAACTGAGCATTGACCCTCTCAAGTCCGTCTTCTGCGTCCTCGTTGTCCGGATCTTTCTCAAGAATCTTTTGTAACCGCTCTTTTCGAGCTTGCAACTCTTTAATTCTTGCCGCAGTCTCTTCTTTATTAAGGCTCTCCCTTGTTGGGTTATCATCGACTCCCGAAAGTGATTCTGGTCCTGTTGGTTTTGAATCTGGGATTTTTTTCTGCCTCCACTCCCTCCAAACTCTGGCGATTCTTCTAATAATTTTTGCATTTTTGATTCAAAATCTGGATCCGCCGGAAGACTTTCTCCTGACCTTGGTGTTCCTGACATATTTTTATAGTTTAATTATATATTTAAATATATCAGACGCTTATTTTTTGTCAATTGATTTTAGAAAATCAACAATTCTTACAGCGTGTCTTTGAGATATATTTATGTGAGTTGGCAGGTTTAAGGTTCGCTTAGCTAAATTTTCAGCATTAGGGCAACTACCCATTTTATACTTAATTTCTTCTAAATTTGTATCAAAGGGAGCTATCGGAGTTGTGTACCAATCGCCCAGTAAAATATTTTGTCTATGCCAGGCCTGATAAATTATATCGTGTGCTTTTGGATGTTTTACAGTAAAACGCAAAAAAACGTTTTTTGTATTTTCCAATTTCGGAGGAAGAGAAAACGAAGTTTTTTTTAATTCGTCGTAATAATAATTAGCTATTTTTTGTCTATATTGGTTAAAGTTTTCTAACTTATTAAATTGGTTGAGGGCCATCATGGCCAAGGCGTTTGGAAGCGCTTTTGGAAAGTAATCTGGCTTCATTCCCCTTTTTTCTTGCCAACTTACCGCCTTAGATAAAACATGCAAAACTTGAGATAAAACTAAAAATAATTTTCCTAAGTCTATAAGGTTATAAATTGGCAAAATAATATAATGCAATAATATGGGGTGCAATAATTGCTGAAAGATCCAAAACAAATTTGGTACTCCAAATTCGGCCTGAGCCTGCTCGAGGACTTGACCCAATTTATCGTCATTTGTAACCGCCATACCCCCGTAAACACAAGAAATAACTTTATCTCTTGAAAAGCTAAAAAATGCAACTCTGCTCTGTGAACCCACTTTTATTCCATTAAATTCGGCCCCCAACGAATGGGCGCAATCTTCTATTAAAATAAGGCTGTTTTTAGCGCAAATAGCCCTAATTTCGTCCATATTGCAAGGTTGCCCAAACGTGTGTTGAACCACCACAACCTTACTTTTAGCGTTAATTTTAGCCTTTAAATCGCTTATATTTATGTTAAAATCATCTGTATTGCAATCAACATAAATTGGCTCCAAATCAGCCCATAAAACAGGATTTGGCACGGCATTACAAGTAAAAGCCTGTAAAAGAACTTCGGACCCTTTTTCTAATTCCAACGACTTTAGAATAGCAAAAAAAGAACTTCTGCCAGAATTAAAAGAAACAGCATATTTAACGCCTAAATATTTTTTAAATTTATTTTCTAGTTCCTCTACTGCCCTACCTTTGCGCCACAACCACGGCCTTATAATTAAATTCAAGGCCAGTTTTAGATCATCCTTCTCTACATTTGGCGACAGAGATATAGAAATTGGTTTAAAATAACTCATAATAATAAATTAATAAGTTGGGTTGGAACACGACCCTCGAGCAAAACTGCGTCTCCAGATTTAGCAGAAAGCGTAATTAATGAATAAATATCTTGCGCTTTGTCGCATAATAGACATTTTGCACTAGCGTTTTTTGCCTCGTTGAATCCATTCTCAATTTCTTTAAATTTATCTTTAGTGGTTATTATAGCCAAATCGCAAACCTTTGCAATTCTTTTGCCAATTTCCTGGTGTATTTCCGAAGATTTTTTTCCAAGCTCTATTAGACACGGCATTACTATAATTTTCTTATTTGGAAAAATTGATAAGTAGTTTAGGTCTGCAAAAACTCCGTCGGGATTGGCGGAATAAGAAGAATCGATGACATTAATTCCATGTTTACTTGTTTTCAAAACCATCCCAGATTGTTTTTCTTGGATACTCTTGGTCGCCTCCGAAATCTCCCCAAAACTCATTTGCAACTCTCTCGATGTTAAAATGGCGCCCAATAAATTTTGTATACTGTGCTTGCCCAAAACATTAACTTTGAAATGCTCCATTTCATTGTGTTTGTTCCTAGCGACAAAAGAAACAAATTTTTTATCAACCCAAATTTCTTCGGTCCAAATATCAGAAACCGCCACTTTGGAGTTTAAATTATATATTTTTTTATTTTGTAGATCAGATTTTTTATATAAATCTAAACAATATTTATTATCTCCATTAACTATTAAAAGTCCGTCTTTTCCGAGAGCCTCTTCCAACTCAACTCCCCCTTCAGCTGAAAGCAAATTTTTTAATGATCCAAAAAGAGCTAGGTGCTGTTCATTAACACCTGTGACAATCCCAATATCTGGTTTTATCACAAAACAAACTTCCTTAACCTTACCTTTGTTATACGCGCCAATTTCTGCAATAAAAATTTCGTGATTATTATTTAATTCTTCTAAAATACATTTTGCTACCCCTATTTCAGAGTTTTGGTGCTCTTTTGTTTTTAAAACTTTATATTTTTTAGAAAGTATGGTTGATAAAAATTCCTTTGTTGAGGTTTTGCCATAACTGCCAGTAATTGCAATAACCTTCAGGCGCCCTCGTGACTTTATTTCTTCTAGCTTGCCCCGAGCCTGCCGAAGGGTTTTATTTCTTAATAATACAGAAATCGGCTGAAACAAAAGCACAATTGCAGAAATAATAAAGGGAGTTAAAATATCAAAAGCCAAAATTATTTTTAGTTGTGAAGAATAACCAACTAAGAATAAAGCAACAATTGCAAAACAAACTCCGGTTAAAAATAATATTTTCTTCGTTGCTATGGGTTTTTTAAAAGATTTTTTATAAATTATTCTGAAAAATAAAATTACTTCTAATAAATATATTAAAAATAAAATATAAAATAACTGATTAAATAATGAGTTTGTAAATAAAAATAATGCTAATAAAATTAGCTTTAAAACAAAAAGCGGACTCAAAAATATGCTTTTGCCCTTGTGTGTTTTAAAGTGGTCAATAAACCTGCCAAAGTGGTAATCTTTTAGTTGCCAAAGATAAAACCAAAAAAGCGCCTGCTTTATTTCTACTAAAAACCAAAGTGTGGCTAATACGAACATGCTTCTAGCACTTTTTCTATTAAAATTTCGGCTTGTTTTCTATTTAGGTCGTGGCCAGCGCCAGGGATAACAACAAGTTTTGATCCTTTGACTTGTTTTGCTATAAAATTACCATCCTCCATAGGTGTCATGTCATCTTTGTCGCCCCATATAACAATTGTTGGAACCTTTATAAATGGCAAATGAAAAGACAAGTCCTCTCCAATAACATTCATATAAGTATCTCTCATTAATCCACGCACATAAACATAATCTGACCTGCGAATTATATATTTATAAACTGCCTTTCTAAAAAGATTATAGTACGGCAAAAAATAAAGAAGTTTTACCACTTTAGCAATTCTTTCCAAAAATTTCTTTTTAGTTGTTTTGTGTCTTACACAGGCAGCCGCAACTAAAAATAATTTTTTAACGTTCTGTGGATATTTTACCGCCATTTTAGAAGCCAATGCTCCACCAAAGGAGTGCCCCAAAAGATGATAATCTTTTAAATTAATTTCTTTTATGAATCCTTCTAGCCAAGCGATATACCTATTAGTATTCCACGGCATTGCCAAAACATCTGATTTCCCAAAACCAGGTAAATCTGGCACAATAACTTCAAAACCTTTTTTAGAAAGCGGCTCTGCAACCTCGATCCACCTTTCGCAATTTGATTCCCACCCATGTAAAATAAGGAGGGGCTTGCCCTCCCCAAATGTCCTATAATGAGTTTTGATTCCGCCCTGTCCGGGCAAGTTAACTGTTATTTCCATTGACGATTTAAATCATGTAATATAATATGAAATTGTACCTTTCCAACTAACCCTCAACTAAGGAGCTACCATGCTAACAATCATCTGCATAATAATTCTCGTTCTGGCGTACTTGATTATAGGTCTTGCAATATCTTCTCTCATATATGGCTCTGTCATGAATGATGAGAATCGCATCCCTATAATTAAACTTGTTCTTACGTGGCCGAGAATTCTGTTCCCCAGAAAAGCAAAACAAACAAGGAGGACATAATGCACTGGTACTGGATCGCACTAATTGTCGCTACTGTCATTGTATCAATCTATTTGTTAATTGGCACAATCTGCGCCATCTGCCGTGGCGTTTTCAAGGAAGAATTCTCTGGCATATGTGTTTATGGCAACTATCATTATCAAGATTTCTGGCCTAATTTTTCCGACGCAATATTCTGGACTGCCTTTTTTATCGTTGTGGCCTGGCCGTTCCAGGACTATCACTCCCTTTGAGCAACTTTGTTGCTCTATTTTTTTATTGTTTTAAAACCGCAGTATTTTTGTAATTTTTTCGGAATTTTAATACTTCCATTTGGGACACCCTTTGGGTTTTGAAAATTTTCTAACAATAACAATAATGGTCTCTGGGAAAATGCTGTGCCATTCAACGTATGTACAAAGCTAACTTTTCCTGCCTTATCTCTGTAGCGCATATTTAATCTGCGAGCTTGAAAATCTGTACAATTTGAAGTTGAATGAGTTTCTCTATATCTTTTTTCTGAGGGCATCCATGCTTCAATGTCGTATTTCTTGGCAGCTGGCCTACCCAAGTCCCCAGTACAAATATTTATGACCTGGTAGGGCAACTCCAAAACCTTCATTAATTTCTCTTCTATAGACAAAAGCATTTCGTGTTCTTTTTTGGAATCTTCTGGTTTGCACAACACAACCATTTCTAACTTATCAAACTGGTGAACTCTTAAAATTCCCTTGGTGTCTTTTCCATAACTACCAGCTTCTCTTCTAAAACAAGTTGAAAAGGCAACATAGCGCAATGGCAAATCTTTTTCATTTAAAATTTCATCAGCATGCATAGCAATTAAAGATTGCTCTGATGTACCCACTAAATACATGTCGTCTGTTGGTAAATAATACGCCTCTTTTTCGTCAGACGCTTCAAAATAACCCGTACCTCTGGCCATTTGGTTTTTTAACATTACTGGTGGCAAAACAGGAATAAATCCATATTCTTTTACTGTGTCCATAACTAAATTTATTAAGGCAAACTCTAAAAGAGCTAATTCTCTTTTAATGTACCCAAAACGCGAGCCCGCAACCTTGCCAGCTCTTTTTACATCTATTAAGTCCATTGCTTCACCAAGCTCCATATAGTCTTTTGAGTTTTTAAGGTTTGGTATTTTTCCAACTTTTTTTATTACTTTATTTTGAGAGTCGTCCTTGCCAACTGGCACGTCGTCAAATGGAATGTTGGGCAGTTGCAAAAGCAGGGGCAATAACTCTGCCTCAATTTTTTCCATCTTGGGTTCTAATTGTTTGATTTTTTGTTTTATTTCTTTTGCCTGAGAAATTAAAACTTTGTTTTCTGCTCCTCCTCGGCTAATTTTGTTTTGCTCTGCCTTAAGTGTCTCCATTTCCGTCATTAACTGTCTTTTCTCTTTATCTAAATCCAAAATTAAATCAACGCTTATATTAACGTTTTTATTTTTGCACGCTTCTTTAACCTTTTGCGGATTCTGTCTAATAAAATTTATGTCTAACATGTTTTGTTTTTTACTTGGGACGCATTAGGGGGAATATTTGGCAGTCGCGAGCAGGTTTATCCATTAAGAAAGAAAACAATCTTTCTGAAACTCCAAAACCGCAAGTTGGTGGCATGCCGTGCTCTAGCGCCTCAACAAAATCTTTATCATACCTTTGAGCTTCTTCGTCTCCTTTTTCTCTTAATTTTTGCTGTTCAGCAAATCTTTCTGCCTGATCAATTGGATCATTTAATTCTGAGTAGCCCTTACCATTTTCAGATCCAGCCATCATAACCTGAAAACGCTGAACTAGCTTGGGATGTTTTTCCATTCTCTTTGCTAACGGCTCCATAATAATTGGTACATTAATTAAGAATCCTGGACCTGAAATATTTTTCCTGCAGTGTTTCCACAAATTATCTATGGCTCTTGTCATATTAAAACCCTTTTTATCGTAATCAATTTTTAGCTTCTGCAGTGCTTTTTCAATTTCTGGCAAACTAGCTTCTTCAATGTTTACTCCTGTATATTTTGCAATTGTTGAATTGAAATCATACTTCTCCCATTTTTTACCTAAATCAACGTCAAAACCCCTGATCTTAAACTTTAATGTGCCAAAAGTTTCTTTGGCAACATGCTTATATAATTCCTCTACTAACTGCATGCCTTGTTCATAGTCAGCATAAGCCCAATAAAACTCCATTTGAGTGTAATCCTGTGAATGCTCTGAGTCCATGCCCTCGTTCCTAAACTGCCTACCAATTTCAAAAGTTTTCTCAAAGCCAGCTGCCATTAATCTTTTCTGCCACAATTCGCCCATGGCAATTCTTAAATAAACATCCATGTCTAGGGCATTATGATGAGTAACAAACGGTCTGGCATCAGCTCCGCCTGGAGTTGTTTCTAAAACCGGTGTTTCAACTTCCATGAAACCCTTCTTTACCATAAACTCCCTCATCGAACTCCAAAAAACACTTCTCTTCTGCACCATATCGCGCACTTCTGGATTAAAAATTATATCCAAATATCTTTTTCTTAATTTTTCTTCAACGTCTTGCAAGCCATGCCATTTTTCTGGCAAAGGCAAAAGTGCTTTAGCTAACATTTTATAATCTTGGGCTTCAATGGTTTTTTCTCCTCTTTTGGTTGTAAATAATTTTCCTTTTATTTCAACAAAGTCCCCCATATCAAAAACATCTAAGAAAAATTGGTATCCTTTCTCGCCTAATTTTTCTTTTTTCAATAAAACTTGAATTTTTTCGCTTCCGTCATTTATATCCAAAAAGGTTGCTCCCCCATGACCTCGCATAGCCATAATTCTGCCAGCCAAAACAAAAGTTTTTTTGCTTTTAAAAAGTTTATTGAAATGCGCCAAAGCGTCGGCCACTGAATGCGTGCGAGCGGTTTTTGCGGGGTACGCTAAAAGTCCTGCATCCTGCAATTTTTTTAATTTAGCTATTCTAGTTTTTCTCAATTCCTCTATATCTGGCATATTTTTGTGTTATTGTATTGATTTATTCTATATTATTTCTCGTTAAAATACCAGTTCAAGACGTCATGGGCAACAGGTAAAGTAACGGCTCCCAGGCCTTGAACATTTTCTGCTGTTACAACTAAGACGATTTCTGGGCTTTCATATGGGGCAAAAACAGAAGACCATGCGTTAAATCTATCCTTGTATCCTATTTCAGCGGTTCCCGTCTTAGCAGCCACCTTAACCGGTAAGCTACTCAACATTTTAGAGGTCCCATAGGATTCGTAAACACCGTCTCTCATGCCTTCCTTCACAATTTTTAAATTATCTGCGTTAATAAAATCTTTTCTTATTATTTGTGGCTCAAACTCTTTAATGGTTTCTTTTGAGTCTGAAGAAACAATTTTGTCTACAATTTGGGGTTTATATAAGGTTCCGCCGTTGGCAATGGCGCAATAAGCGCTTGCCACTTGCAACGGAGTTGTTTGTAAATCCGACTGGCCAATAGAAAGGTTATAGGTATCTCCATCCCACCACCCTTGATTTTTAGTTGCTTTTTTCCAAGCAGGGTCTGGTATAAATCCAGAAAATTCTCCTGGCAAATCAATACCTGTTTTCTGGTCCCAACCAAAAAGAGACAAGTATTTTTTAATTCTTCCTGGCCCTAGTCCTTCTTGGTCCTCGTACCCACCACCCACCGTATAGAAATAAATATTAGATGAAACCGCAATGGCTTTTTTTATATCAACCAATCCATGCGGAGCAACTCCACTATATTTATAAACAACATTTGGGTCATACTGGCTGGGCACTAAAATGTAGCCTGGGTCGTCAATTAACTTGGTTGGCGAAATTATTTGTTCTTGTAAAGCAGCGGCTGCCTCAAATGGCTTTATGGTAGAACCAGTCGGATACTTAGCGCTAATGGCCCTATTAAAAAGTGGCTGAGCAGAATCATTTAATATTCCCTCGTAATCTTCTTTTGAAATTCCTCCTGAAAATAAGTTATCGTCGTAAGACGGATAAGATACTAAAGCTAAAACAGCTCCTGTTTTGGGGTTCATGGCAACTGCCGCCCCTTTCTGAGCTCCAATGTTTTTTATGCTCTTTTCTAGGGCCTTATAAACCTCCGCCTGCAGACTGGCATCTATGTTTAACACCAAATTATTTCCTGGTTGTGACGCCACAAGCACTTCATCTTTTGAATCTGATTTTTCTGGCATAGATTGGCCGGGCACGCCCCTTAAATAAGTTTCGTATTGCTTCTCTAGTCCGGTTTTACCAATATAATCATTTATTGTGTAACCCTCGGAAACTGAGTACTCATCTTTATTAATTCTACCAGTATAGCCTAAGACTTGAGAAAAAGTTGGCCCAAAAACATAGTTTCTGGCAGTATTTTGTTGAATTCTGCACGACCCAAGGGGTCCCCCGAAACTATTTATTTTTGTTTCTAAAACCAAAAGCTGTTCGTGACCAATATTTTCTGCTACTAAAACTTCGGAGGAGTCTGTATTTTGTATCTGGTTAATCACATACTGAACTTCCAATCCGACTGCGTCGGCAATCTCTTTAATTTTTTCAGAAGCAATTATTGGATATTCTGAAAAATAAGCTCTATTGCATATTAAATCATAAGCCGGGGAATTTATGACGAGTCTTTTCATATTCTTGTCATAAATTATGCCTCTTTTGGGAACAACCAAATTAACACTTCCTTTATTGTTTTCTGCCTGAGTGTAAAGTTTTTTACCCTCCAAAGCTTGAAAATAAAAAACTCTTAAGAAAAGAATAATTGCCAAAATAAAAAAAACCCCAAAAAGACTATAAGATATTTTTTCCTTTAGGGGTACTTCAAATTTTTGGGAAGATATTCCAAATTCTTCTTCTTTTGAATACGCCAGCTTATCTAAAAAAACTTCGTGTGGCTCAATGTCAGCGCTTGAATTTTTTACTCTAAATCTTCCTAACATTATTTTTAAATCCCCAAAAACCTATAATTGAAAACACTAAACTATAAATTGTTGCAATTAAAAATTTGATATCAAAGATCAACGAAATGTGCATTGGATCTATAAACCTAAGATATAGCATAAATAAAACTTGGTAAAGGACAAAATACGCCAAAAAGAGGACGACGAAATAAACAAAAGGGTAGCTGTCTCTTCCTTCTTTCAGTAATAATTGAGTTCTCTTGACTAGAAATCCTATAATTATTAGCAAAACAACTGAAGCCCCTAATAGCGTTGAGGAAAAAAAATCTAAAAGAAAACCAGATAAAAAAGCTAAAGGAATGACACCCGAAAAAAATTTCGCAGGCGAAGAAAAAAATGCAAAACAAAAGAATAACGCGAAAACTAAATTAGGCACCGCACCCAATATATTGAAGTAAGCAAAAAAACTGTTTTGCAACAGCGCTAAGATATAAAAGCCTATAACTATGGCTGTAGTTTTTTGCCACACAATAATCAACGTTTATAGTTTGTAATTACAAATAAGTTATCTGACGCCTTAATGTCGAAAAACAAACTAATCTGTGCTTGCTGGAAGGGGTTTTGGTCGTCCTTTTGTTTACTTATTATTTTGCCAACTAGTAAATCTTTGGGGAAAGCTTTTTCTATTGCAGAAGTTACCAAAACATCTTCTGCTTCTATATTATTGCTAATGGGTATTAAATCTAGATAAGCGCGTAAACCACCGATTCCTTTAACCACGCCGTCTATTTCTTCAGAATCGTCTCCCTTCTGAACCTTAACATTTATAACACTATCTTTACTAGAAATCAGCATTATTTTCGAAAAGTTCTTATAAACCTTGAAAATTTTACCTACCAATACATTTTGTTGGTTAACAACCGGCATATTTTCTGAAATGCCGTCAACTGATCCCTTGTTAATAGATAAAACGTCGTTATCTTCTAGTCCAACCACTCCAGCCATAACAAATTTAAATCCGTTATTTTGGCAAAAAGCTGAAATTTGGTTTTGGGCCTCAGCACCTTCTTCTGTTGATTGCAGAAGGGCTAAGCGAGATAATAATTTTTCATTTTCTATTTTTAAATTTTCAACTTCTTTTGCTAAAGACCCGGCCTTTATAAGCGAACCCAAAAAAGTTGATGACGACTCCCCCGCTACCCAAAAAACTTTTTGGATTGGATAAGATATTGTGTAAAAATAATTTTCAATTGGGGAGACAAAAAAGTTTATAATAAATAGCAAAAATAAAAGAGCTATTGCTCCAATTAAAAACTTTATGAGGTTGTTGTTTTTTTTATTTATTGAAAACTTTTTTGAGGCCTTCATGTCGACATTGTTTGTATTGATTTTAAACCATTATCTTTTTTAATGCAAATGTATAACAAAAAACCGATCCTGAAGATCGGTTTTAAGCTTGAATGCAAGGGTGGCAACTACCTACTCTCGCCAATAATGACTACCATCGGCCTTGGTGTATTTCACTTCTGAGTTCGAAATGGGATCAGGTGGGACAACACCAGTATAATTGCCACCTTTGCATTCAAATTTTTTATTTTAAGTTGTATCTAGAAACTTACATTTGTGAAAAAATATCCATACTCAAATTCTGAGTATATCGAAGGATAAAACGATTTATTAGTACTCCCCGGCTGAAGCCATTACTGGCCTTACACCTGGAGCCTATCAACCCCGTCATCTACGGGGAATCTAAGAGTTCTCATCTTGGGGTTAGTTTCGCGCTTATATGCTTTCAGCGCTTATCTATTCCCGACTTAGCTACCCAGCAATGCCCCGGGCGGGACAACTGGTACACCAGAGGTCAGTTCATTCCGGTCCTCTCGTACTAGGAACAAATCCCCTCAAAACTCAACGCCTGCAGCAGATATGGACCAACCTGTCTCACGACGGTTTGAACCCAGCTCACGTAACTTTTTAACCGGCGAACAGCCGGACCCTTGGGACCTACTCCAGCCCCAGGATAAGTTGAGCCGACATCGAGGTGCCGAACA
>Ga0172375_10010425_pt1 | contig 12051 bp, 10 predicted proteins | sample LakKiv1m_FD_114537 | JGI IMG/M metagenome (GOLD analysis project Ga0172375, IMG submission 114537) | Freshwater microbial communities from Kabuno Bay, South-Kivu, Congo - kab_092012_11.1m | ecosystem: Environmental > Aquatic > Freshwater > Lake | place: Democratic Republic of the Congo... | reverse complement strand
GTAGATTCTCAGGAAATAGAATTTAAAAAAGATGAATTCTCAAATAAAGACGACTACAAAGTAGCTAAAGATAATTTGAAACAAGCCGAAGAACTTTACTTACTTGGTCGAGGCGGTTACATGCGTGCAATCGATTTTTACCTAAAAATTTTAAGCAAATTACCCAATAATGCAGCACTAAATTATAAAATTGGTAATTGCTACTTACATTCAATACAACATTCAAAATGTCTCGAATTTTATAAAAAAGCATATAACTCAAACCCCGGTATAGCACCAGATATTTTATGGGTTTTAGCAACCGGATATCACTTAAATAACGATTTTGATAAAGCAATTGAACTATATACAAAATATAAAAATCAATTGTCTCCTTCTGATTTACAAACAAAGCGTAAAGACATTGATAAACGTGTTCAAGAATGTAATAATGGAAAAGAATTAGTAAAAAAAACTATTAGAGTTTACATTGATAATGTTGGAACATCAATTAATACAATGTATCCAGAGTATAGCCCCCTTATTTCAGCCGACGAATCGATGATGATGTACACATCAAGAAGAGAAGACTCTTATGGTGGTGGACGCGACCCTGAAGACAATATGTTTTTTGAAGATATTTATGTTTCATATAACGATGGAAACGGCTGGAGTCCTGCAAAAAATGTTGGAAAACCTTTAAACTCTAATAATAACGATGCAACAGTTGGTCTTTCGCCCGATGGCACACAACTTTTTACTTTTAATGGAAAAACCAATAACGGCGATATTTTTGTATCGAGTTTAAAAGGTTCTGAGTGGACATCTCCCGATGACGGACCTCTTAAAAAAAATATCAATACTGAATACCACGAAACGTCTGCTTCATTTTCATTTGACGGTAAAACAATGTACTTTATTTCAGACAGACCTGATGGATTTGGCGGACACGATATTTGGGAAACACATTGGGATGCCGAAAAAGAAAGATGGGGCGAACCAAAAAATTTAGGTAGTAACATAAATACAGAATACGACGAAGAAGGAGTATTTATGCACCCCGATGGACGCACAATTTATTTTAGTTCAAAAGGTCATAATTCAATGGGAGGATTCGATATTTTTAAATCAACAATGGCAGATGATGGCACTTGGGGAAAACCAGAAAATATTGGTTATCCTGTTAATACTTCAGACGATGATTTATTTTTTATTATGAGTGCAAGTGGAAAACATGGATATTATAGTTCTGTTAAAGATGAGGGACAAGGTGATTACGACATTTATATGATTACCTTTAGAGGACCAGAAAAAAATCCTGTTTTACAAAATGAGGATAATTTACTTGCCAACGTACAACCTGTTTCTGAGGTTATTACCGAGCAAGCCGAAATTAAAACAACCCGCCTTACTATTTTAAAAGGTACTGTAAAAGATGCATTAACACTTAATCCGATAGAAGCTTCTATCGAAATTGTTGACAACGTTAAAAACGAAGTTATTTCAACTCAAAAGTCAAACAGTTCAACAGGTAGGTATCTTGTATCATTACCTTCCGGAAGAAACTATGGTATTGCAGTTAAAGCACAAGGGTATCTTTTCCATTCCGAAAATTTTGATATTCCAGCAGCAACAAATTACCAGGAAATTACAAAAGATATTTTGCTTAATAAAATGGCTGTTGGTCAAAAAGTAATATTAAAAAATATTTTCTTTGATTATGCAAAAGCTACACTACGTCCGGAATCATTCCCAGAACTCGACCGACTTATTAAATTGCTAACAGATTTTCCAAATGTTAGAATTGAAATTTCAGGACATACTGATAACCAGGGCTCACTTACAACAAATCAGAAATTATCAGAAAACAGAGCTAAAGCTGTTGTAGATTATTTAATTGGTAAAGGCATTGCCTCATCAAGATTAGAATTTAAAGGTTATGCTTATTTGCAGCCAATTGCTACAAACGATAACGAAGAAGGACGTCAACAAAACCGTAGAGTGGAGTTTAAAGTGCTTCAAAACTAATTAATGAACAAAATAATTTTTATATTATTTTTCGCATTAACAAATAGCTTTTACTTGTTTTCACAAAATAATATTGAGTTTACTAAGCAAAATTTTAAAAACGATAAAGAGGGATTAAAAGCAGCCGAAAATAACATTCTGCAAGGGAATAGTTACTTTATTGAACGAAAAGGCGGTTATAAAATTGCATTACCATTTTATTTAAAAGCAAACCATTTTAATCCTAACAATGCACTTAATAACTATAAAATTGGTGTTTGTTACTTAAATGGTATTCATAAAGATTCTGCATATAATTATTTAAAAAAAGCATTTGAATTAAAAAGTAATGTTGCCGATGATATTCATTTTCAGCTTGGCTGTGCATTGCAAAACAATCTGAGGTTTGATGAAGCACTCGAAGAATTTATAATTTATAAAAATTCAAACAAAAGCGAAAAACAAAAAGACGAAATAGATAAAATTGTAAAAAAAAGACTCGACGAATGTAAAAATGGCTTTATACTAGTTAACACTACTGTTAAAGGCAAAATCATAAATATTAATAACGTAAATTCTGAATACCCCGATTATTGCCCTCTAATTTCTGCCGACGAAAAAACAATGATATTTACTTCACGTCGCTCATCTACCACCGGTAATAAGCTAGATGATGAAGATTTAGAATATTTTGAAGACGTTTACATTAGTAAAAAAACAGATACTACATGGTCAGAACCAACAAATATAGGATATCCAATAAATACTTCAAATCACGATGCAACAGTTGGGCTCTCCCCCGATGGACAAGAATTGTATATTTATAAAGGTGACAACGGTGGAGATATTTATGTTTGTAAGTTAAAAGGCAATAAATGGAGTGAGCCACATGCTCTTCCGGCACCAATAAACTCAAATGCTAAAGAATCATCGGCAAGTATCTCGTCAGATGGTAATACTTTGTACTTTGTTAGCGATAGAGATAAAAACACAGGTCGCGATATATACCAATGCACTAAAGATAAAAAAGGTAAATGGGGAAATGTCGAAAAACTAAGCGATGTAATTAATACACCATACGACGAAGAAGGAGTCTTTATTCACCCCGACAATAAAACACTGTATTTTTCATCAAAAGGCCATAAAACAATGGGTGGATACGATATTTTTTATTCCGTTTTACAACCCGATGGAACATGGAGCGAACCTAAAAACATTGGCTATCCTATAAACACACCCGACGATGACGTTTATTTTACAATGTCAGGAAGCGGATTGCATGGTTATTTCACATCTGTACGCCCCGAAGGCAAAGGCGATAAAGATATTTATTTAATTGATTTTACCGAAACCGCTTCACCAATGGGAATAACAAATCTTACAATAATTAAAGGAATTGTTACCGATTCATCATCACATCAACCAATTGAAGCTGATATTGAAATTACCGATATTTCGAAAAATGAACTTGTTGCAATGTTCACTTCAAATTCGTCAACCGGCGAATATCTTGTATCATTGCCTTCTGGTAAAAATTATGGAATAACAGTAAAATCAAAAGAATATTTATTCCATTCAGAAAATTTTAACATACCCGAATCTGCTGCATTTTCAGAAATAAATTTAAATATCAATCTAAATAAAGTTAGCGTTGGCTCAAAAATAATTTTGCGAAACATCTTTTTCGACTATGCAAGCAACAACATAAAAGAAGAATCGGTTTCGGAATTAAACAATGTTTATAATTTACTTATTGAAAACCCTAATATGCGAATTGAAATTTCAGGTCATACCGATAATCAGAGCTCAATTGAAACAAATACAAAATTATCTTCATCAAGAGCAAAAGCAGTAGTAGATTATTTAGTAAATAAAGGGATTCCCCAATCACGTCTCGAAAGTAAAGGTTATGCTTTTTCACAACCGGTTGCAACAAACGATAATGAGGAAGGAAGAAAGCAAAACAGACGAGTAGAATTTAAAATTTTAAGTAAATAATGTTAATAATCATATAAAAATAAATCAATTTAAAATAATTTTACAAAAAAAATCAAAAAATGGAAAAAAGAACAGCATTATCTCACATTCATGAAAAGTTAGGAGCCAAAATGGTGTCGTTTGCAGGATTTTATATGCCATTAAAATATTCCGGCGACATTGTTGAACATGTTACAGTTAGAAATGGTGTAGGTGTTTTCGACGTTTCGCACATGGGCGAATTTTGGGTAAAAGGACCTAAAGCACTCGATTTAATTCAAAAAGTAACAAGTAACGACGCATCTGTTTTATACGATGGCAAAGTTCAATATTCTTGCCTCCCTAACGGAAAAGGTGGCATTGTTGACGATTTACTGGTTTATAAAATTAATTCTGAAACATATTTGTTAGTTGTAAATGCCTCAAACATTACAAAAGACTGGAACTGGATAAATTCACAAAACGATTTAGGTGCTGTTTTATATAACGCATCTGATGAAATTTCGCAGCTTGCAATTCAAGGACCGCTTGCTTTAAAAGCAATGCAAAAATTAACAAGTACCACTGTTACCGATATGGAATACTACACATTTAAAAAATTAGATTTTGCAGGCGTTAAAGATATTATTTTTGCTACAACAGGTTACACAGGAGCAGGTGGTTGCGAAATTTATTTTGCTAATAAAGATGCAGAACATATTTGGAATGCTGTATTTGAAGCAGGTAAAGAATTCGGAATTCAACCAATTGGATTAGCAGCCCGCGATACACTCCGTTTAGAAATGGGATACTGCTTGTACGGAAACGATATTAACGACACTACATCGCCTATTGAAGCTGGTTTAGGTTGGATAACAAAATTTACCGAAAACAAAAATTTTATCGACAAAAGCAAATTATTCGAACAAAAGAAAAACGGTACGAAAATAAAGTTAGTTGGGTTCGAAACAATTGATAAAGGAATACCTCGGCACGAATACGAAATTTGCGACTCTAAAGGAAATAACATTGGGCATGTAACTTCAGGAACAATGTCGCCTATGCGTAAAAGTGGTATTGGAATGGGTTACGTAAATTCCGAATTTGCAAAATTAGATACCGAAATATATATTAAAATTCGCGAAAAGTTAATAAAATCGAAAGTTGTAAAAACACCTTTCTATAAAAACTAAAATGTAGAAAATTTAATTATTCTACATGAAAAAAAATAATATAGAAGTTTGCTTCTCGCCTCTACTATATAATTTATATAAAAACAATAATGCAAATGTAGTAGTAATAGATGTTTTAAGAGCTACTACAGCTATTTGTTCAGCTTTCCAAGCCGGTGCAAAAAAAATAATTCCTGTAGGCAGCATAGAAGAAGCAAAAGAAATTAAAAACAAAGGATACATTCTTGCAGCCGAACGTGATGGCAAAGTGCTCGATTTTGCAGATTTTGGAAACTCACCATTTAATTTTACACCCGAAAGAGTAAAAGGAAAAGAAATTGCATATAGCACTACTAACGGAACACAAGCAGTTCAACTTGCGAGCGGTTCAAAAAATATTCTTATTGGAGCTTTTACTAACTTAAGTAATATTGTTAATTTCTTAATAAACGACAATAACGATGTAATAATTTTTTGCTCAGGATGGAAAGGTAAATACAACATTGAAGATACTTTATGTGCAGGTGCTATAGCCGAAAAGCTTATTAATTTTGATAAATTTCAAACAATATGCGATTCTACTAATACTGCTATTGATTTATGGGGAGTTGCAAAAAATAATTTAAGAAACTATATCGAAAAAGCTGCCCATCGTCATCGCTTGCGCCAAATGATATTAGACGACGTGATTGATTATTGCGTTACACTTGATTGTTGCAACGTATTACCAATATATAAAAACGGTTGTATTACCAATGTTATAAAGTAATTTATTATAATAACATGTAGAATAATATTGAATAACATAATAAATTTATTATTTTAATTCAAAATAATTTTCAAAATTTGCATAATAATTTATTAATATAAATTTATAAAAATAATAATATGATAAAGCATAATTTTAATGCAGGACCGGCAATTTTACCAAGAATTGCTATCGAAAATACAGCAAAAGCTATATTAGATTTTAACGGTATAGGCATGTCGATACTTGAAATATCGCACAGGAGTAAAGAGTTTCAGGCAGTTATTGACGAAGCAGTGGTACTGTTTAAAGAAATTTTTAATATACCTACTGGTTATCATGTATTATTTTTAGGAGGTGGAGCAAGTACTCAATTTGCAATGGTACCATACAATTTACTCGAAAAAAAAGCCGCATATTTAGAAACCGGTGTTTGGGCTAAAAAAGCAATTAAAGAAGCTAAATTGTTCGGAGAGGTAAATATTATTGCTTCGAGTAGCGATAAAAATTTTACATATTATCCAAAAAACTTTACAATACCTACCGATGTTAACTATTTGCATTTAACAACAAATAATACAATTTACGGTACTGAACTACGCAAAGATATTGATTCGCCTGTTAATTTAGTAGCCGATATGTCGTCCGACTTTTTAAGCCGTAAAGTTGACGTTTCGAAGTATGCTCTTATTTATGGTGGAGCTCAAAAAAATATTGTACCTGCCGGAGTTACAGTTGTTATTGTTCGTGAAGATATTTTAGGAAAAGTTACCAGAGTTTTACCAACAATGTTCGATTACAGAACTCATATAAAAGATGGCTCAATGTTTAATACTCCCCCAGTACTTCCAATATTTACATTAAACGAAACTTTAAAATGGCTTAAAAGCATTGGTGGATTAACAAAAATTGAAGAATTAAATATCGCAAAAGCTGAACTGCTCTATAACGAAATTGAACGAAACAAATTATTTGTAGGCACAGTCGAAAAAGAATCACGTTCTATAATGAATGTATGTTTTGTTATGAATGAACAATACAAACAATTTAGCGACGAATTTTTAGATTTTTCAAAAAATAAAGGAATGGTCGGAATTAAAGGTCATCGTTTAGTAGGCGGGTTCAGAGCTTCGTTGTACAATGCATTGCCAATAGAATCGGTAAAAGCATTAGTGAACTGTATGCAAGAATTTGAAAAATCACATTCATAATTATGCCAAAAATATTAATTGCAACCGAAAAACCATTTGCTAAAGAAGCTGTTGACGGCATCAAAAATATTGCTTTAAAAGAAGGCTTCGAGACCAAACTTTTAGAAAAATATACCGAAAAAGCTCAATTAATTAAAGCAATCGAAAATGTAGATGCAGTAATTGTAAGAAGCGATAAAATCACAAAAGAAATTATTGATAATGCAAAAAATTTAAAAATAATTGTTAGAGCCGGCGCAGGTTTCGACAACATTGATTTAAACGCAGCTACTCAAAAGAAAATTGTTGTTATGAATACACCCGGACAAAATTCTAATGCTGTTGCAGAGTTAGCAATAGGAATGATGATTTTTATGTCGCGAGGAAATTTTAAAGGATTGCCCGGAACTGAACTTAAAGGGAAAAAACTTGGAATTCATGCTTATGGCAATGTTGGTAAAATTGTTGCAAAAATTGCAAAAGGTTTCGGAATAGATGTTTACGCTTTCGACCCATTTGTAAACGATGAAATTATTTTAAATGACAATGTAAAACCTGTACACACTATCGAAGAGCTATATTCTACCTGCAATTTTATTTCGTTGCATATTCCATCAAACGAAAAAACAAATAATTCAATAAATTTCGATTTGCTAAATAAAATGCCAAAAGGTGCTTGTTTAGTGAATACAGCTCGAAAAGAAGTAGTTTGTGAAAATTCATTACAAAAAATGTTTGCGACACGCCCCGATTTTAAATATGTTACAGATATAATGCCCGCTTGTAACGCCGAACTTATAAAATACGAAACACGCTATTATGCAACCCCAAAAAAACAAGGTGCCGAAACTGCCGAAGCAAACATTAATGCCGGCTTAGCTGCAGCAAACCAAATTGTAAAATATATAAAGTTTGGTGAAAACAAATTTCAGGTTAACAAATAAATAATCAATTTTATGGCTATTTTAAAACCATTTAAAGGCATAAGACCTCCTAAAGATATAGTTAAATTGCTTGCTTCAAGGCCTTACGATGTTTTAAATTCAAAAGAAGCAAGAATTGAAGCCGATGGAAATAAATATTCTTTGTTACATATTACAAAACCCGAAATAGACCTTCCCGAAAACACCGACGAGCATAGCGAAAGTGTGTATAACAAAGCAAAAGAAAATTATCATAATTTTTTATCAAATAAATGGTTAGTTGCAGATAATAAAGAAAACCTTTATATATATGCTCAAACAATGAACGGTAAAACACAATATGGAATTGTTGGTTGTGCCAGTGTTGATGATTATCTGAACAATGTTATTAAAAAACATGAACTAACCAGAAAAGATAAAGAAGAAGACCGAATGAAGCACGTTCGAATAACAAATGCTAATATTGAACCCGTGTTTTTTTCATATAAATCGGTTACTGAAATTGATAACATTATAAATTTATTTGTTACAAAAAATAAACCTGAGTATGACTTTGTTTCGGAAGATGGCGTTGGACATCATTTTTGGGTAATCGAAGACGATTTAATTATTAAGCAGTTAGTTGATTTATTTAAAAATATTCAATGCACTTATGTCGCCGATGGTCATCACCGCACCGCTGCTGCAGCACTTGTCGGAAACGAAAAACGACAACTTAATAAAAACTATACCGGCAACGAAGAATTTAATTTTTTTCTTGCTGTTTTATTTCCCGATAATCAGCTCTCAATTATCGATTATAACAGAGTTATAAAGGATTTAAACGGACTTTCAGAAAATGATTTTATCGAAAAAATAAAACAAAATTTTATAGTAACTGAAATTGGTAACAACGTGTACAAGCCAAATAAATTACATAATTTCTCAATGTATTTAAGCGGCAAATGGTACTCGCTTAGTGCTAACAGTAACACATATAATAATAACGACCCTATTGATGTACTCGATGTTACTGTTTTAAGCAAATTTATTTTAAACGAAATATTAGGAATTAAAGACCTTAGAACCGACAAGCGTATCGATTTTATTGGTGGAATACGCGGACTAAACGAACTTAAAAAGCGAGTTGACTCTGGAGAAATGAAAGTAGCTTTTGCACTATTTCCGGTAAGTATGACCCAGCTTATAAACATTGCCGACAGTGGAAATATAATGCCACCAAAAACTACTTGGTTCGAACCAAAACTCAGAAGTGGATTGGTTATTCATTCGCTCGAGTAATTTGTTACAAAAACAAATTTACCCATTATGACACCTATAAAATATAATTTAGAAAACATTAAAAAAAATATTCCTTCAAATGTTAAACTTGTAGCTGTTTCAAAAACAAAACCCGAAGCAGATATTATTGAGGCATATAATTGTGGACAAATTATTTTTGGTGAAAACAGAATTCAAGAGCTTCAACAAAAAAAACAAAACATTAATTTACCAATACAGTGGCACATGATTGGCAATTTGCAATCGAATAAAATAAAATATATTTCAGAATTTATAACATTAATTCAATCAGTCAGCTCTTTTAAATTACTTACCGCTATTAATAACGAAGCAAAGAAGATTAACAGAATTATCCCTTGCCTTTTACAAATTCATATTGCAAAAGAAGAAACAAAATCGGGATTTTTAGAAAGCGAATTGCTAAATTTATTAGAAAAGAACAATTTGCAAGAGTTTAAAAACATTAGAATTGACGGGTTAATGGGAATAGCTACTTTTACAAATGACTCTAAACAAGTTGAAAAAGAATTTAAAAGTTTAAATGCACTGTTTAATAAATTAAAATCGGAATATTTAAATAACACTAATTTCACTGAACTCTCAATGGGAATGTCAAACGACTATATGATTGCAATAGAGCAAGGGAGCACAATGGTTCGAATTGGAAGTTTTATTTTTGGCGATAGAGTTTACTCTTGAAATAGTTTTTCTAATTCATTTAATAACAAATTATTTTCAACTTTACTATTTTTCATAAGCTCTTTGGCTTTTAACATTAATTGCTTTTTATCAGCATCATTTAATAGTTTAGCATTTTCTTCAACCACTGTAAAGGCCTCAACAGCGACATCTAATTTACAACCGGCAACTAATTCGATAAAATATTCAAGGTGTTTCGAAAAGTTTAAGCCATTTTGCCAACAAGACGAAATTAATTTTTGAAAATCTTTTTCAGTTGCATATTTTTTTAAACCATCAATAAAATAAGGTATACAATCGTTATTTTTTAAATTAACTAAAATGAAATATGTTTCATTCTTAACATTTTCAAAATTCGTAACAGAATACAACTTAATCAAATCGCTTGTAATATCGGGATAACCAGTATCTTTAATATTCTCAAGAACTTTTAAAACTTCGCTTTCGTTATTCGAAAATAAATTTCTGATTAAATTAATCTTTTGATTCATAACAACATATAAAACTTTTGATTTTTCTCAAAGTTAATTCTAAAATAATTTTCAAAAAAAAAATATTAATATTTTTAGTAAAAAAAGTTTTTTTTATTAAATAATTGTTATTTTTGCGTGAATTGTTAATATTGTAAGATAATAAATTAATAACCTTATGAATGTTAAATTTTTAAACATCAGCAAATTAGTAGTTATTTCAGTAATTACAGCAACAGCAATAATGATTGGTTGTAATGGAAATAGCGGAAATGTAGAAGACCAAATCGAAGATTCGGTACAAACAAATACTCCCGACGAGTTCAATAAAGCAAAGCAAGTTATTTATGGGATTCCATCTCCTATCGAAACAGCAATGCTAATGAAAAGGGCAGGTGCTAAATACAATCAGGATTATTTAAATCCTCTTTCAAATCTTGGTAACTATACATCAACAAAAAGCATGGCATTAAATTTGGGAGTTTACGGAACCGATTTAAGTTTTGCAAGCATGTTCGACCAATCACAAGCATCAATAAAATACCTTTCAGCAACAAAAAAACTGGCTGATGATTTGGGAATTTTAAATGCTATCGATAAATCTATTATTAATAGAATGGAAGCAAACGTAAATAACCGCGACTCATTAATGGAAATTATTTCAGAAACATTTATGAATTCAAATTCGTTTTTAAAAGAAAACGACCGTGCTGAGATTGCTGCAATTATACTTGCAGGTGGCTGGTTAGAAGGTTTATATGTTGGCTGCCAAGTTGCAAAAAATACAACATCAAATAAAGAACTTATCGAACGTATTGCCGACCAACGCTTATCATTAAGCACATTAATAAGTTTATTATCTGAATACAAAGACGACCCTAATGTTCAACAGGTGCTTCCCGATATGGAAAAATTAAAAACTGTTTTTGATAAAATTCAAACTTCTTCTTCAAAAATGGAAGTTACCGAAAAAGATGGAAAATCAATAATTTCTTCAAAATCAGAAGTAAAAGTTTCTCCTGAAGTATTTAATGAAATTTGCAAAACTTCTGGTGAAATTAGAAATAACATTATTAAATAACTGTAAGCCATGAAAAAAATAATTATTATTTCAGCTATAGCATTTATTATTGCAACACTTCCAAGTGGAGCAAATGCACAGTGTAAAAATTTTGCAAAAAAAATATGCAAATTAGAGTTGTTACCTTATGTTCACGATGGTATTTATAATGCTACTGTTCTTTCAGAAGGCGAAACTGCTGAATTATACAAAACATTTTATTCTGGTCAAGAATACCGTATTACTGTTTGTGGCGATGAAACCTTACCTCCAATTCAATTTCAGGTTTTAGACGCAGAACGTAATGTTCTTTACGATAACAAAAAGCACCAATTTGCAAAAAGTTTTGACTTTAAACTTGAGTCGAGTAAACAATTAATTATTGCAATTCAGGTTCAAACTTCAGACCAGTTGTCCGACCAAATATTAAGCGGATGCGTTTCTGTTTTGGTTGGATTTATGAATGTTGAAAATTCATTTAAACAATACTAAAAATTAAGAAATATTATTTAAAAGCTCACTAATCAGTGGGCTTTTATTTTTTTATTTAAATATTTGCCCGTTTC
>Ga0172375_10010424_pt1 | contig 12051 bp, 10 predicted proteins | sample LakKiv1m_FD_114537 | JGI IMG/M metagenome (GOLD analysis project Ga0172375, IMG submission 114537) | Freshwater microbial communities from Kabuno Bay, South-Kivu, Congo - kab_092012_11.1m | ecosystem: Environmental > Aquatic > Freshwater > Lake | place: Democratic Republic of the Congo... | reverse complement strand
TCATAGTAGGTGTCTCCTGACCTATCGGAATCGCTAGGCCGGTTTCGGAAATCTCCTCACCGAATTCCGGATTCTCTGCAGTATGACATGTGTACATGATCTTGGAAATCCTGAGATAGATCGACCAGATCTCTATCTTCTTCACGTGAGGTTTTACTAATGAATATGCCTCACCGGCCGACATCTGAACAAATTTTACGCCCTCATTCCTCGTGAAAGCTTTTACATTTTTGGGATACATCAACTCCTTCGGGTCCGGATATACTTCATCGAAATATTGAAGAAGAATATCTTCGATATCACCAGGATTGGTGACTTTCCCGAACCAAAGCTTCGCTTTCTCTTTTTCGGACCTTGTATCGTTGTAAACAATCGTCCTGATGAGGCCGAGTCCAAGGACTACGATTGAAAAGGTAAGATTATCGCCTCGATACTCTGGCTTAGCCCATGAGCGTCCTAATTCTACCGCAGGCAAATATTCTTCTTGGCAGATGCCTTTCATATCGAATAGTCTACCCATGTCCAATTGCGAAAGCGTTTCGGCGGTGCGATGAACGAAGAATCTGTATCCACCGACAATCTCACAACTCTCTCCTTCTCTGCGCACCACAACTAATTGTTCATATTTCTTGTCGAATTGATCAATATCCAATTCAGTATGCCCACCGGCTCCTTTGTTGGCGAATGATCTTTTTCTTTGCCATCCGATTTCATTCATAATGTTTGGATATTCTTTGCCGACAAGCTCTTGCGATGGCAATAAATAGATAGAGAACAGATCGGGCCCGCTGATATCAAGTTTGAGCTCATAACCTGAAAATTGGGCTAATTCCGACTCAATTGTTTTTGCATCAACATAGTTTCTTTTCATAATTTCTTTTTTTCCTTTCTTTTTTTTGGTTTTACTTTCTTTTTTTCTTTACCATAACAATAAGTCAATGGATGTCAAGTCTCGTTTTTTGGATAAAAAAACGCCACCCCCAAAACGGTCGGAGTGACGCTTTCCTTATATATTTTGAATGTCACTCTGAGTGAAACGAAGAGTATATCTTTCGCAGATCCTTCGACTTCGCTCAGGATGACAGCTTTATTCAGCTTTCTTTGTCTTTGTCGTTTTCTTAGGAGCATCAGCTTTTGCAGCTTTAGGCTCTTTTTCAGCTACAGGTTTTCTTGCAATCTTCTTTACTTCCTTTGGAGCTTTCTCCATCATCTTCTCAGCTTTGTCTGCAGTATCTTTGTCTTCAGTCAATTTCTTGAGGACATCACCAAGTCATTTGCTCTTAGCCTTTGGTTTTTCAACTTTCGCTTCGGCAACTGGTGCAAGCTTTTCGTCAGACGCAACATGTTGCGCCTCTACAGCTACTCCCGCAGCTGGTTTCTTGACTTCAGCTTTAGGAGTTGGAACCTTGTCATCACCTTCGAGAAGACCCTTCATGCTCAATCCAATTTTTCTGTTTTTTGGATCGAGGAGGATGATCTTAGCTTTGACTATCTGTCCGAGTTTTACGACTTCATTAGGATTTTGGATAGATCTCTGAGACAATTCGCTCAAGTGAACGAGTCCGTTGATATCGTTGAATACTCTCACGAATACTCCATAAGGAACGAATCTGATGACTTCACCGTCGATAACATCACCGACTTTGTGAACCTTTGGCAATGCGGTCCGCGGATCGTCCTTCAATTTTTTGCTTGATAATGATATGTTTCCGTTTTCGAGTCCGATGACTTTGACTTGCACTTTGTCACCGATCTTTCCGAGTTGATCGATATTGTTGACGTGTCCATAGGTGATTTCTGAGATGTGAACCAATCCTTCAACGGTTCCTCCGATAGTAACGAAAAGCCCGTATGAAGATGTTCCGCTCACGACTCCGTCAAATACCTTTCCGACTTCGAGCTGAGAAAGTACAGCTTCTCTCTCCTCTTTGAGCGCTTCTCTTTCTGATAAGATGATTCTCTTCTCTTCTTCGTCGATATTTATGATTCTTACTTTGAGTTCTTTGCCGATAAGTTCAAGCAATTTTTCGAAAATGATCTCTTGATCTCCGTCCTCTACCCTAGGGTAATGGATAGGAGCCAATTGAGACAAGGGAACGAATCCTTTGATACCGTGCATATCGACCAAAAGTCCTCCGAGGTTCGCTTCCGTAGGTGTCACGCTGATGATTTCGTCAGCTTCGAATTTCTTGATGATAGATTTCCAGATATCGTATTGAAGTAACTTCGTGATAGATACGATATAATGTCAGTCTTCATGCCTGATATTTGTGTTTACGATTTCTAGTTCGATCTCTCTTCCAGGAGCAAGATCATATCCTGATCTCTCAAGTTCTTTTACTTCCTTGGAAAGGATGATACCTGTGAATGCGCCATCTGCACAATCTACTAAAATTCAGTTTTCGATTTTTTTGAGTACGACTCATTTTATCTTTTGTCCTTCTTTGATCAGAGGGATCTTAAGATCTGTTAAATTAAATGCTGCCATTAGGATATAAAACGTTAGAAAAATAAAAAAGAATTTTCCTCATCCCCTGCCCTTCTCCTGCAGAGAAGGGTGACTTAGCTCATGTAAGTCCCTCTCTGAAGGAGAAGGATTTAGGGTGAGGGAATAATATTACACTTTTAAATCTAATTTTTTGGAAACGGTAGAGTATGTCTCTAAATCCTTACCTTTGAGGTATTTTAAAAACTTTCTTCTTTTCGCAACTTTCTTCAAAAGACTTCTTTTGGCATCATAATCTTTTTTGTGAGCTACTAAGTGATCTTGTAATTGCTGGATCTCATCAGAGAGTAATCCTGCTTGTACTTCTGGAGACCCGGTGTCTTTGTCGTGTCTTTGAAATACGAGATTCCCTGCTAGCGCAGGAGCTTTTTTTTCGACCTTTTTGATGGTCTTTTTCTTTTCTGCCATGATAATAGATAATTAAAAGAATAAAAAAGCGGATGCAAAACTCACAGATGGCTATTCCGTTGAGTGATGCGTTCCATGTTAGATCTCAGAAGGTAGAACTCAGACGACAGGCCATAATTTCCTGCAATCTGCTATCTGTAATCTGCAATCTAGTTTACCCCCGACAGGGCTCGAACCTGTATTTACTCCTTAGGAGAGAGTCGTTCTATCCCGTTGAACTACAGGAGCGCAAAAAAAAGTCGCTCTATCGAGCGGTGGTGTGGTTGTAAGGTTTCAGGTGCAGCAGTCAAGGGGGAAAATAGGAGAAAATCGCTCTATAAATTTAAATTAGAAAAAATATTAAATTAATATTTTGATATTCGACATCCCACTGATTGCATAATTTCTATTTTCTTTCCACTTTCTGCAAAATCCTTTAACACAAAGAGTTCATGTTTTCCCATATACATTTATAAAAAGGGGGCGAATAATCCTATCACTCTCCTCTCAAAACCGTTTCTTGTAATGGAAGCCGATCTCTTTGCCCTGCCAGATTGCTTTTTCTATAATTTCAATATTAGGGTCCTTTTTAATCACTGTTGTCTTTTTATTTATTCTGTTAGTCTTATCTAAATTCATGGAATCTGTCATATCTCATATATTCTTTTCTCTGTAAGCAAGCCGGAAAAATAGAAATCACAAAGGCAACGAAGATCGGAAAATGATCATTCATAAATCATTCATTCTTGTAACAACACCTCAATGTCGAGAGCATGCTCATTGCCTTCATATGCTAGAAGAATGCCATCAATCTGAACATCCTGTTTCTATAGAATTACTAGCCACTATGCTGCTGGCAACAAAAATTGGGATTAATAACCAAAATTTCCATGATTTTTTTCAAAATATAGTTTCTACCACGAACCACAATGTAGCTCAAACAACTATAAATATTAGAAGGCCCATATTGGGATTTTATGTAAATAAATCTTTTCTGCTTAAGACCTACCAAACACCATACAAGTTTGCACTCTTTCTATGAATCCTATCATGTTCTTCTCGGCTAGAACAAACCTGTAAATTTTCAGGTCTATTATCTAGCTTATTTCTATTGATATGATGAACAACTTCTTCAGATCTCAATTTTCTTCCTAACATTTTTTTTGCAACATCTCTATGGACTAATTTATCGCTATCAGCGTATCTCTTATATCCACGCTCATCTATGTAATAATCATATTTAGGAGTATTTGGTTGTTTTATGAGACGCCCTGATCACAATCTGAACTTTTTTTCCACTGATGTAGGAATTCTCGCTATCGCACCATTTACTTCCTTCCATGAATTATAAATGTGATGTATTACTTTTCCTTGTCTCTCTTTTCTAATCATTTTTTTCAGAAGCGATACCAAAACAATGAGTATGATAATTAATCATACAATGGCTATCAATAATTGCCGATTTTTGTCTAAAAACGCATACATTCAATTCTTTTTTAAGAGACAAATATGCCTATCTTATAGATATTTCCTTTCAAATGTCAAGAGCCTCACAAAAAAACAAAATGTCAAACCACAAGATGTTGTGGTACGGGGCGAAAATCGCAGAAATATGCCGATTTTTTCATATTGCCTTTGTGAGAAAAAATCCATTTCTTATTGAAAAACTGCCAAGAATACATACAACAATGAAATCCCTCCGCCCATGCGGGCACCTCCCTTTGCAACAAAGGGAGACAAACAAAAAATTTATTTTTTAAGTTCATATATTTTGGTTAGAAGAAAGAAGAAAAGATCCAAGGGCATATTGCTCAATAAATATAAAGTAGGCTTGGGGCTCGTCATCCTGGGAGGATTATTCTTTTTCTCGCTCTCGCTGGCCGAAGGCTCCCCTATCTTCGATTTCCTCAAAAGCTACGCCAGTATCGCTTTCGGCGATATCTGACTGAATATCTTTTTTGGATTGTGCGTCCTGGTAGGATTCCTCATCATGGCCAAATGATATCTGATGAAATTGCTCATCAGACAATTTATGATCGTCATGGTCATCGTTTCCGGTATCTTGAATTTTCCTATCATAGACGGAGAGATCATAAAATATGAAAAGCTAGGCTGATATATCTCATGGCCCGTCATCTTTATCCTCAATTCACTCTTCGGAGGCAAGGCTATCGCTGTGAAGGTGTTCATCATCATAGCATTGATTGCTGCGATCATCCGGATCCTCTACTCTCTCAATTTCACCTTGCCTAAACTCAATATCCATCTCCATCAAGACGAAAGACCCACACCAGTCAAAAGTCAAAAGTCAAAAGTCAAAAGTAATTGAGCCGATGACGATGACGAGGAAGAGAGCAAACCTCAAACTATCGATCAGGGATTTATCAGAACACTCATCAAAGACAAATTCAAGAAAGAGATCACCCAAAAGATAGAGAGCAAAGAAAGGGAAAAGAAGATAGATGATAGATGAAAGAGCATAGAAAACAAAGAAAAAAAAGTCAGACCAACTGTCAGCTATTCGTCTGAAAAGCCTACCTACGGCCTTTCACTTCTCGAACAGAATCCTGGTGAGGCAGTGACTATCGATGAGACATTCCTTATGGAAAAAGCCAAAGCTCTACAAGATAAGTTATTGGAATTTAATGTGCCGATCACCATAGAAGGATTTGATATCGGGCCATCCATCGTACAGATGAGAATCAAACCGGACTCATGAATCAAAATCTCGACAATCGAATGATTGACCAACGATATCGCATTATCATTGAAATCCAAATCACTCAGAATCGTCGCACCGATTCCCGGAACCGATTGTGTAGGTATCCAATTGCCCAATCCGAAACCGATGATGGTCAGACTCTGAGATGTGTTGAACACTTCTGATTTTGTAGCCGATATGAAAAAATCTGATAATAATCTCCCGCTAGGAAAAGCAATCGATGGTTCTATCATCATCAAGACATTGGAATCTATGCCGCATATCCTGGTAGCAGGAGCCACGGGGCAAGGTAAATCCGTCGGAGTAAATGATTTCATTCTTTCGCTCATGTATCAGAATACACCGTCAGAATTGAAATTTTTGATGGTCGATCCTAAGCAGGTAGAATTGGAATTCTATTCGTGACTCCCCTATATGCTCGCACCTATCGTCTCTGAATCCGAAAAAGCCTTGAAGCTCCTCAAATGGACGGTGAACGAGATGGAGAGTAGGTATTCGCTTCTCAAAGAAAAAAGAGTGAAAAATATCCAGGAATATAATGATAAGATCATCTGAGAAAAAATGTATCGTATCGTCTTCGTCATCGACGAACTCGCTGATATGATGATGGGCGGACACAGGAAGGATGTAGAAATCTGTATCACCCGTATCGCACAGAAAGCTCGTGCGGTCTGAATCCATCTCATCGTCGCGACCCAAAGACCATCGGTCAATGTCATCACAGGTTTGATCAAAGCGAATATGCCGACGAGAATAGCATTTGGAATGGTGTCAGAAATCGATAGTAGAACCGTGCTCGGAAGGAAATGAGCAGAAGCGTTACTTGGAAGATGAGATATGCTTTACATCGATCCGTCCACGAAATTTCCGAATAGAATCCAGGCGCCTTTTGTGGGCACTCCGGAAATCGAAAAAGTCGTACAGATGCTCAAAAACAAATATATGGAAGGACTCAGTGAGGAAGATATCTACAATCAGGATATCGTACAGATGCTAGAAAACAAGATGGAGACCGGCGATGCATTGTTTTCGTGAGGAGATGCCGGCAATGATGAGGAACTTGTCCAGCAGGCTATCGAAGTCGTTTCACAGACAAGGAAAGCATCCGCCACTCTGCTGCAGAGAAAATTGAATGTAGGATTTGCTCGTGCAGCAAGAATCATGGATATCATGGAAGAAAGAGGTCTCATCGGACCACAGGATGGCGCAAAGCCGAGAGATATCTTTATGTAGCATAAAGAGCTGTAATCATATAGAAAAAACCCGCCATGGCGGGTTTTTTTATTATATGTCCTAATTGCTAATACGTCAAATCGCTTTTACCATTCTGATTCTTGAGTACGTTCGCTACGTCTCCTTTGCAAGCTTTCATGGCGGTCCTGTACGCCGTCCGAGCTTTCTGTACCGTATTTTTTTTCACATTCCTTGCTGCATCCATTGCTGTCTTATATGTCTTGATTGCCGCATCTGCCGCTTTCTTGATCTCTTGTTTGGTCGGTTGGAATAAGGCATCAGTGATAGCGATAGTCCTGGCTGCAAACGTAGTGTTCCGAGTAGCGTAATACGCATCCATCGCTGATTTGATTGTAGATTCTCTGGTCTCGACAGCTGTCTTTACACAGGCGATGGCGTCTGTGGAAATAGTGGTGATGGTCGCAGTCTGGCCTGAAGCATCGGATCATGTAGAATCCTCTTCGGCGAATGCAAACACTCCAAACACCAGCACTGAGGCGAGAACGAACAATAATGTTTTTTTCATAAGTATTTTTATTATGAAGTAAAATTACCTCTATGAAGGATACATATTCTATTATGATTTGCAATTCCAGATTTATTCGCTACATTCACCTACAAGCATTTTAGATTATTATTTTTGTATTATGAAAAAGATTGTCATCGTAGGATTGATAGCAACTAGCCTCTTCCTTACAGGATGTAACAACGGGACATCAAGTACTGCAAATCTAGATGATTTCGCAAAATGCGTCACTACTGCCGGAGCGAAAATGTACGGAACAGCAACCTGTCCTCATTGCCAGAATCAGAAAGCATTGTTCGGAGAAAGTTTCCAATATATCGATTTTATAGACTGCCTGGCTACGCCTAATGAGTGCTCAGGTATAGATAGAGTCCCTACTCGGGAATTTAAAGATGGAAGCAAAGAAGTCGGAGAAAAAACATTGGCCGAATTAGCAAAGAAGACAAATTGCGAATTGAAATAGAACTTAGAGCTTAGAACTTAGAGCTTAGACTAAGGTCTAAAGGCGAAGCCGTTACTAAGTTCTACCAACTATTTTTATTCCTTTTACGGATTACATGAAACAATCACTCAAAACCTGATTGGCTTTTGGCATAACTTCCTGAATCATCACCACGCTCGGACTCATGGTTGGACTAGCAGAAGGGACACATCTAAAAATAGCCGTCATCGGCGGAATCCTCACCATCGCCATCGCGGATGCTTTCTCTGATGCCTTATGAATCCACATCTCCCAGGAGTCAGATAAGAAGAACAAGATCAGAGAAGTCCGGGAATCTACCATCGCGACTTTCGTCGCGAAATTCCTGGTAGCGCTCACTTTCATCATACCAGTACTCGCCTTCTCCAACCTGCTCACCGCAACTATCGTGAGCGCAGCATGGGGACTTCTCTTGCTTGCCGCATTGAGTCGGTACGTCGCCAAGAAACAGCATGAAAATCCTTTTTATGTCATCAGAGAACATGTGTGAATAGCTGTCATAGTAATCACCATGACTTACTTTGTTGGGATTTTCATATCTAATACGTTTGGCGGATAAATAGATGTTAAATGCTAAATGTTAAGTGCTAAATATAAGGATCTATTCTACTTAAAACTTAGAATTTAAAATTTAACATTTTAGGTGCATGTTCTACCAACAACCCATCAAAACCGTTCTCCATGAATTACAAACCCGCTCTGCAGCGGGTCTGAGCTCCCATGAAATAAACAAAAAATCAAAAACTTATGGAAGTAACGAACTCAAGCAGACTAAGCATTTTACCATACTCAAAATATTCCTTTCCCAATTTACCGATCCCATCGTCATCGTCCTGATCTGTGCTACCCTGCTCAGCTTTTTTCTCAAAGAATATACCGATGCATATATCATAGCGGCCATCATAGTCTTAAACGCCCTGCTGTGATTTTTCCAAGAATACAGAGCGGAGAAAGCAATCCAGATGTTGAGCAAATTGAGCTCTCCGACAGTGAAGGTCATAAGGAACGGAGCGCAACACATCATCGCAGCCAAAGAGCTCGTCCCTGGAGATATCGTCCTACTGGAGGCAGGAGACAAGGTCTGTGCTGATATCAGGATCATAGAAAGTTTTGTCCTCGCAGCCGATGAATCTATCCTCACCGGAGAAAGCGTCCCAGTAAATAAAAATGCAGACATCGTGCAGTGAACGGTTCCGCTCTGAGAAAGAACGAATATGCTTTTTTCGGGGACGACCATCACGACAGGAAAAGCTACAGGCGTCGTGACGGAAATATGAATGGAAACCCAACTTGGAAAGATAGCAAATATGGTGCAGAATACTGACGAAGGTACTACCCCGCTCCAGAAAAAATTGAAGACACTATGAATACAACTCGGAATTATCATCCTCATTATCTGTGTGATTATTTTTGTCGTCGGGATATTCAGACATCTGCCGCGGCTGGAAATGTTACTGACCTCTATCGGTCTCGCTGTCTCGGCGATACCGGAATGACTACCTGCCGTCGTAACGATCACCTTAGCACTGTGAGTCCAGACCATGTACAAGAAAAATGTCCTCGTAAGGAAAATGAAAGCGATAGAAACTCTAGGAAGCACGACCGTCATCTGCTCAGATAAAACAGGAACGCTGACACAGAATCAAATGACCGTGACGGATATCTTTGCCAATGATCATGCCATCAAAGCACATCATACAGAAGACACATGATATTTCTCAGTCGATGAATCGAAGATTGACCATGAAGAATTGAAATTGTTGTTTGAGATTGCGAGTAATTGTAATAACGCCGTCTTACCTAACATCTGAGACCCTACGGAAATTGCATTGCTGGACGTAAGTCTTCATGGCGGAGTAAAATGATGACAGAAAAAAATCGGCGAAGTGCCTTTTGATTCGGCGACAAAATTTATGATTACTCAACACCCCGCTACATGAAACAGCGGGGCAGGCAAATGAATTGAATATTTGAAATGATCACCGGAGGTGGTTTTGAATATGTGTACCCATATCCATGTTCATGATAAGATAACGAAACTCACCCCGCAAGAAAAAGAAAAGCTGATCCAAGAAAATGTACGCATGGCGTGAAAGGCGCTCAGAGTCCTGTGATTCGCGTACAAGACTGCTACCACGGATTTTGTTTTCGTCGGGCTGATGTGAATGATTGATCCGCCCAGACCTGAAGTCTATGAAGCATTGGCGACCTGCCAGAGAGCATGAATCAGAGTCATCATGATCACCGGCGACCAGAAAGATACCGCGAAAGCGATAGCCAAACAAGTCGGCATCAAAGGAGAGATCATGGAATGAAAGGATTTGGAATGAATGGAAAATCGAGACTGAGTGATCAGCGATGTAAATATCTATTGCAGAGTCAATCCAGAACATAAGGTAAGAATCCTGACTGAATTGCAAGCAAGATGAGAAATCATAGCGATGACCTGAGATGGCGTGAATGATGCGCCAGCGATCAAAAAAGCAGACATCTGAATTTCTATGTCACGCAAGTGAACTGATGTTGCCAGAGAGGCGGCAGACATGGTGCTTGTGGACGACAATTTTGCATCGATTGTGAATGCTGTGCATTATGGAAGAATCATGTATGATAATATTAAGAAATTTGTGAAATATATGTTATCCGTAAATTTCGTGGAAATATTTGTCATCATGTGAAGTGTGTTTGCAGGCTTGCCGCTTGCGATGTTGCCGATACAGATATTGCGAATAAATTTAGTAACTGATAGCCTGCCGGCCATCGCGCTTGGACTTGATCCTGGCGAACAATGAGTGATACAAAGAAAACCAAGAGACAAGAAAGAACATATCCTCAGTCATTCGATTAAGTTTATATTGATAATTAGTGTGGTTGAATTTATTGTATTGTTTGGATTATTTCTGCAGTGGCGAAACGTAGATCTGGAAAAAGCAAGAACACTCATCATCACTACGTCCATCGTCTTCCAGTTTTTTGTGTCTTTCTCTGTGAGAAGTGATAAGTTTAATTTTTGGGGACTAAAGATGAATCGATATCTCGTCGGGTCCATTGCTTTGGCGATGGTATTGCATCTCATCTTGATTTATAGTCCTATGCACGTTTGGTTCAAATTTGTGAGCTTGAGCGGCAGCGACCGAGGAACGATTATCGGGCTGGGAAGTCTTGGATTTGTCTTGCACGAAGCACGGAAATATATAAGAAAGCTCTCGTCTTAAGATTTATCATTATACACGATCTCATGATATATAGTTGAACCATCACCCATTATAAAATGCTCACTCCCCACGTACTAGAAATGATTTTGGAGGTGCCGGAAATTCTACCTTTTGTCCCTGGACAATGGGCATTGCTGGGATATGAAGATAGCGAAGGGGCATTTAAGAGAGCGTATTCTCTCGTGCATTATGAAGTAGTCGGACATACAACTCATATGACTTTCTGTATCAAACTTTTGGAAAATGGAAGAGGAAGCTCTATACTCAAAAACAAAAAAGTCTGAGACAACATCGAGGTCGGCTGAATCTTTGGACATTTCAAATTGCAAGATACGGATACGCCCAAGGTCTTCATCGGAACCGGCACAGGCCTTGCACCAGCTTATAATATGGCAAAGACCACTCCCGTCAAAAACAAGATGCTGATTTTTTCTGTACCCTATGAGAATGAATTATTTTATGTAGAAAATATCAAAAATATCCCTGATCTAAAATATGAAATTTACGTCACGCGCGAAGAGGTGCCAGGCTATCATTTTGGAAGATTCGATCTGACGAGATATGATTTTACTAAAGATACAGAATTTTATCTTTGTGGAAATCCTGAAATGATAAAAACTAACACTGAGAAGTTGAAGAGCTTATGATTTGAAAAGATTTATAGTGAACAGTTTTAAAAAAATCATTAGATGTCTTATTCCTGCACGAAATGTGGGAAGGCTGAAATTTTTCCCAGCTCTGCTGGGCCATGATCTGTCGAAATTTTATATGACTTGTGGATGATATCGACCATAAACTCAGAAGGGACGAGGTGGAGATCTATGCGTTTTTTGAGTTGATATTTGATGAGCGCGACGGAACAATATTTGAACATGACCGCGAGTAATTTGAGATGATTTTTTGTATTAGCGGATTGAAGGAAATGCTTAAAGGTGAATGGCATTTTGATCTGATGCACATGCGTCAGCGCATGTGGGAATG
>Ga0172375_10010422_pt1 | contig 12052 bp, 10 predicted proteins | sample LakKiv1m_FD_114537 | JGI IMG/M metagenome (GOLD analysis project Ga0172375, IMG submission 114537) | Freshwater microbial communities from Kabuno Bay, South-Kivu, Congo - kab_092012_11.1m | ecosystem: Environmental > Aquatic > Freshwater > Lake | place: Democratic Republic of the Congo... | reverse complement strand
TCCCTGTTCTCCCCGGCGGAGCCCGCTGCGGCTGCGGCCGGTACGGTTGTCTGGAGACCGTCGCGAGCCGGCTGGCCATCGCCGCCGGCGCGGCGACCGCTGCCGCGCAAGGTGCGGCTCCGCACCTGGCGGACGCAACGGGCGGCGCCATTCGCGAGATCCGCAGTTCCGTGCTCAAGGCCGCCATCGCCGCGGGCGACGCGGCCATCGAGGACGCTATTCGACAGGCCGCCCGGTGGCTCGGCGTCGGCGTCGCCACGGCTGTCAACCTCCTCCTGCCCGATGTGGTGGTCCTGGGCGGCGGACTCGTCGAGGCCTTTCCCGTTCTCTTCCGCTCGGAAGTCGCACACGTTGCCCGCGAGCGGGTCATGCCGGCCTTCAAGCGGGAATTCAAGGTGCGTGTGGCCGCGCTCGGCGACGATGCTACGACCGTCGGCGCCGCCGCCTGGGCCAGGGCCCAGATCGAAAAGCCGTCTCGGCAGGAGTGATGCCATGTCGCCCGATACAACTCCGGCGCAGGACGCCAAGCCTTCCCGCGTGCTGGCGGTCGTCGATATCGGCGCCTCTTCGATCCGCCTGCACATCGCCAGCGCCGACGCCGCCGGCGTCGTCCGTCCGCTCGACACGGCCCGCCAGACCGTGGAACTCGGCAAGGACACCTTCAAGCGGGGCGAGATTGCGGCGGAAACAACCGAACGCTGCGTGGCGGCCCTGCGCAGCTTTCGCCGCCTGCTCGACGAGTACGGCGTCAGCGACCCCGCGCAGATCCGCGCCGTCGCCACAACGGCTGTCCGCGAGGCCTCGAATGGCGAGTCGTTTCTGGATCGCCTCTACATCGCCACCGGCATCAACGTGGAGGCCATCGACGAAGGTGAGGTCAACCGCTACACGTATCTGAGCGTGAAGCCCGTCCTCGACGCCGATCCGGCCTTTCGGAAGGCCGACGCGCTGATCGTCGAAGTCGGCGGCGGCGGCACGCGCTTCCTGGCGCTCCAGGCCGGCCGCGTGGCCGTCGCGCAGAGCCACCGCATGGGCGCCCTGCGCATCCGCGAAATGCTGGAGGGCATCCACACGCCGGCCTCGCGACTCCCCGACCTGCTCGCCAGCCAGGTCGAGTCGGCCGTCAAGGAAATCCGCCACAGCGTTCCCCTCTCCGGCAAACCGGCGCTCCTGATGCTCGGAAACGATGCCCGGTTCGCCGCCTCCATCCTGCAGGAGAACTGGAACCCGGAGACCGCCACGCGCCTGCGCGTCAGTTCGCTGGCCAAACTCGCCGACAACCTCCTGCGGAAGCCCGTTGACGAGATCGTTCGCACGCACCGGCTCGCCTACGCCGACGCCGAGACGCTGGGGCCGGCCCTGCTCACCTATGTCCGCCTTGCCGAAGCCTTTGACCTCCCGTCGGTCTTCGTGACCGGCGCGTCGGTGCGGGACGGCATCGTGGCGGAAATGGTTCGCGACACCTGGACGGAGGAGCTCACGGCCCAGGTGGAGAACTCCGCCGTCGAACTCGGCCGGCGCTACGGGTTCGAAGAGCCGCACGGACGCAACGTGGCGCGCTCCGCGCGGGCGCTGTTCCGCGTCCTTCAGCCCGAGCACCGGCTGGAAGCTCGCTACGAGTTGCTCCTCGTTGTCGCCGCGCTCCTGCACGAGATCGGCCTCTACGTCGGCAACCGCAGTCACCACAAGCATTCGATGTACCTGATTCAGAACAGCGACATCTTCGGGCTCGGCAATCGCGACCGGGAAATCGCCGCGCTCGTGGCGCGCTATCACCGCAAGGCCCTGCCGCAGGCGAATCACCCGGAGTACATGGCGCTGGACCGAGACAGCCGCCTTGCCGTTTCCAAGCTCGCCGCCATTCTGCGTGTCGCCGACGCCCTGGACCGCCGCCACGGCGCCGGTCCGTCCGAGACACGGTTCGACCTTGCCGAGGGACGCCTCACCATCACCCTCCGGGGCATTCCCGACACGGTGGTCGAGGAAATCGGCCTGCAACTCAAGGGCGACCTCTTCCGCGAGGTCTACGGCCTCGCCGTCACTTTGCAAACGGAAAGCGTCTGACCATGGCTGCGACCTCCGACACCATCCGTTTCTTCAACCGCGAGTTGAGCTGGCTGGAGTTCAACCAGCGCGTGCTCGACGAAGCGCTGAACGCCGACGTCCCCACCCTGGAACGGCTCAAGTTCCTGGCCATTACCGCCTCGAATCTCGACGAATTCTTCATGGTGCGCGTCGGCGGACTCAAGCTGATCTCCGCCGCCGGCGTCACCGCGCAGGATCCCGCCGGGCTCACCCCACGCGAGCAACTCGACCGGATCGGCGACCGCGTGCGCCGCATGGTTCGCGACCAGTACGCGTGCTTCCTGAAGACCCTCGATCCCGCCCTGGCGGCCGCGGGCATCCAGCGAGTCGCTGCCTCGCAATTGACCCGCCCGCAGCGCCGGCACCTGGAAGCGCAATTCAATCCCACCTGCTTTTCCGTGGTTTGCCCGCTCGCCATCCACCCCGAAGCGCCGGCTCCGCTTCTGGCGGGGCTCGTTCTCCATCTGGCCGTCCGTCTCGAACCGCGCGAAGACAAGAAGCCGCGCTTCGCCGTGCTACCGCTCGCTCAGCCCCTTCCCCGCTTCATCTCGCTGCCCGGCGAAGCCCGGCACACAACCATCCTGCTCGAAGATGCCGCGCGTGCTTCGGTGACTACGTTCTTCCCCGGCGAAACCGTCCTCGAGGCGGCCGTCTTCCGCCTCACGCGGAACGCCGACCTGTCCGTTCAGAACGAGGACGCTGCCGACTTCGTCGCCGAGATGCAGCAGGTCCTCGACGCCCGGCGGCAGAGCCGTTGTGTGCGCCTCGAGATCGAAGCCGGCGCCTCGGCCGAACTCGTGGCCGAAGTGCGGCGGCTGCTCGAGGTGGAAGAAGCCGACGTCTACGCCGTTCCCGGCCCCCTCGCGCTGTCGGACTTCATGGCCCTGACGTCGCTCGATGGATTCGCCGACCTGCGCGAGAAGCCGTGGCCTCCGCAGCCCAGCCTGACGCTGACCGGAACCGCCGGCCTGTTCGACATTCTGGACCATCGCGACATCCTGCTCGTCCACCCGTATGACGCCTACGACCCGGTCCTGGCCCTGCTTGAGGAGGCGGCCGCCGATCCACAGGTCCTGGCCATCAAGCAGATCCTCTACCGGACCAGCCGGCAAAGCCGGATCATCGCCGCCCTGCGCCGCGCCGCGGAAAGCGGGAAGTACGTGACCGTCGTGCTCGAGCTCAAGGCCCGCTTCGACGAGGCGCGCAATATGGATTGGGCCCGGGAACTCGAGCGCACCGGCGTCAAGGTGTTCTACGGCGTGAAGGACCTCAAGACCCACGCCAAGGCCTGCCTCGTGGTCCGGAAGCATCCGCAAGGCATCATTCGCTATGCCCACTTCGGAACCGGCAACTACAACGAGGCAACGGCCCGCCTCTACACCGATGTCAGCTACCTCACGTCCAATCCCGACCTGACCGCGGACGCCGCCGCGTTCTTCAACGCCATCACCGGCTATTCCCAGCCCGTTCCCTATCGCAAGCTCATCGCCGCGCCGGCCCGGCTGAGGGCCCGCCTGATCGAACTCATCGAGGGCGAGGCCGAGCGAGCGCGGCAGGGGCAGCCGGCGCGCATCGACGCCAAGATCAATTCGCTGGTGGACCGCGAGATCATCGAGGCGCTCTACGCGGCCTCGCAGGCCGGCGTCACCATCCGGCTCAACGTGCGCGGCATCTGCTGTCTGAGGCCCGGCGTGCCCGGCCTCAGCGAGCGGATCACCGTCCTGAGCGTGGTGGACCGCTACCTCGAACACGCGCGCATCTTCCGTTTCCATCGCGGCGGCGAAGAACAGGTCTTCTTCTCGAGCGCCGACTGGATGCGGCGCAACCTCGACCGGCGCATCGAACTGATGATTCCCGTGGACGCCGCCGCCTGCAAGGCCCACCTGCTGGAGATCCTGGAAGCCGGGCTGCAGGACACGGCCAAGGGCCGCCTTCTTCACCCGGACGGCAGCTATGCAGCCGCCCGGCCCGGCCGCGGCCAGAAGGCGGTCCGAAGCCAGAAGGCGCTTTACGACGCGGCCTGCCGGCGCGCGGAGGATGCGCGCCAGGATAAACGCACCGTGTTCGAACCCCACCGCCCGCCCGATGCGTAAGCGCCCACAACGCCCGCCCGAACCCTCGGCCGTCGCCGTCGCGCGACAACAACTGCCCCGCATGCTCCGAACCATTCGCGCCGAATCCGCCGCCCCGGTTCAGGGACGGGCCATGCGCGACTTTGCCCTGGCGCTTCACCCCCTGACCACTGCGCTCGGCAGGCTTCGCGACCTGGACCTGTCCGCGCGCGCTCACCGCGCCGGCAAGTCCGGTCGCCGCAACATCGCGCGCACGCTCAGCATCGAACAGATTCGCACAACCTGGAAGCGCGTCGCCGGCCGGAACGGCCGCCGCCGCTTGCGCCAGAGCATCGCGGCGGCAACAGGAGACTGACATGCCACGCCTCTATCTCGTACGCCACGCCGACGCCGCCGACCTCGGCGAGAGCCGCGCGACAGCGGACGCCGACCGCGCGCTGACCCCCAAGGGCAGACGGCAGGCCCGTCGCGTGGCCGCTTTTCTCAAGGCGGCCGGAACGGACAAGCCGTTGGTCATCTCCAGCCCGCTCTTGCGGGCCATGCAGACCGCCGAGATCCTCGCGCGATCCCTCTCAAAAGAGGGGGTCGCATCGTCGCCGTCCCTCGCCCCCGGCGGCGACCCTGAGGGCATTCTTCGCACCCTCCGATCGGCTAAAGACCGCGATCTTGTGGCGGTCGGTCACGCACCCGACATCGCCCGCACGGCCGCCTGGCTCATCGGCGCTCCGCCGCACAGCCAGATCGAATTCAAGAAGGCGGGCACTGCCGCCATCCGTTTCGAAGACAAGATCGGCCCTGGACTCGCAACGCTGGAATGGCTGGTTCAGCCCCGGCTGATCAAGGCCCATTGCACCTAGCGGCTCATGCATATATTAAGACAAAACGGCTCGTGCGGACGCGTGGTCTCTTTCCGCTCGTCTTTGGAGGCATATCGCCCGGGTGAGCGTCTCACGTGATTCCGTTAGGGATTGCCGTCAGGAATTACCTTGCAATCGGGACGCATTTGAGCGAAGATAATCCGCGATGACAACTGAAGCACCCAAACGCGTGAGCGGTTCGAAACCGAAGAAGCGCCGGATCATCGTTGTGGACGACCATCCCATCGTCCGGAATGGGCTCGTCGATTTGATCAACCACGAAGACGATCTCAGCGTTGTTGCCGAGGCCAGTGACGCGGAAGCAGCGCTTTCGACCCTGGAGACAGCCAACCCCGACCTGGTCATCGCCGATATCTCGCTGGCTTCCACGAACGGCATCGAATTGACAAAGGCGATCGGGGATCGTCAGCCGAGCATCCCGGTCCTGATTCTCTCCATGCACGACGAAACCCTCTACGCCGAGCGGGCCCTGCGAGCCGGCGCGCGCGGCTACGTAACGAAGTCTGAACCGCCCGCCGTGCTTCTCGGTGCTATCCGTGACATCCTGGCCGGCGACATGTACGTAAGCCATCGGATATCGAACCGGCTGCTCCGGGGCATGCTTCGCACCCCACCGCCACGAACATCCCCGTCCGTGCCGATGGAGCGAGTGGACGCGCTGACCGATCGCGAACTGGAAATCTTCGCCTCGATCGGCCAGGGCGATTCGACGCGCCAGATCGCCACGCGGCTTGGGCGCAGCATCAAGACCATCGAGGCGCACCGCAGCAACATTATCGCCAAGCTCGGGTTTCTGCGCGCGGCCGACATGCAGCAGTACGCCACGCAGTGGCTCCACCAGCGAGCCCAGGCCACGCCGGACTCCAAGCCTCAGCCTCAGTCCTGACCACCGGCGCCGGACCGAACCCGCGATACGGCGTCGCCCCGCCGCTCCGGACGCGGGCGCATCCGCGTTTCATGCGAATCGCTGCGGGCGCCAAAGAACGTATTGCGCCACGCGCCTTCCTTCTGGCATACTCCGATCTCTTTTTGCGGGCCGCACGCCGGAATAGCACGCGGGCCCACCCAGCAAAGAGAGGTCGCCGCCAGAAGGCTCAACAAGAGGCAGGCCATGAATGACATTCCGGTAGTCGATACGCGTACCTTTGCGCTGATGGGTCACACGGGCAACGGCAAGACCACCCTGGTCGACGCCATTCTCTTCAAACTGGGGCTCAACGACCGACTCGGCTCGGTTGCAGCCGGCTCCAGCATGGCGGACTATACCGACGAGGAGAAAGGACGGCGAATCTCGCTTTTCGCCAAGCCGTTCACCGCAACCTACAAGTCCGCTGCCGGCAAACCGGTCAACCTCGTGTTTGTCGATACGCCGGGATACCAGGATTTCCAAGGCCAGCAGATCGCCGCCTCCCGCGCCGTCGAATCCGTCGTCATCGTCGTGGATGCGGTGGCCGGTGTCCAGGTCGGCACGCGCCGCGCCTGGAAACTGGCCGAGAAGCATGGCATGGCCAGGGCTTTTGTCATCACCGGTCTCGACCGGGAAAACGCCAGCTTCGGCAAGACACTTGACGGCATCCGCGCCGCCTTCGGCGACGGTTGCGTACCGGTCGCGATCCCCTTGCCCGGCAACGCGGGCGTCGTCGATGTTCTGGCCGCGAAGGACATACCCGCATCCGTCAGCACCTCGGCGGAGGAGCACAAGGGTAAGCTGGTGGAATTGGCGGCCGAGACCAATGACGCCCTCATCGAGAAGTTTCTGGCCGGCGAGGCCCTCTCCGCCGATGAAATCGCCATCGGACTCCGCGACTCCGTGCGCAAGGGCGGTCTGGCTCCGGTTTTCGCCTGCCTCTCGCTCAAGGATCAGGGCATCCTCGAACTTCTCGAAGGCGTCCGCCGCCTCCTGCCCTCTCCCGCCGACCGGACCTCCTCAGACGTCTCGGGCGCGGCCGTGGAGCCGGCGCCGGAAAAACCGTTCGTCGGATTCGTCTGGCGCACGGTTAACGATCCGTTCATCGGGCAACTCGCGTTCGTGCGCGTGCTCGGGGGCACCCTCCGCAGCGACTCCGAGATCTTCAACGTCACCAAGGGCCAGAAGGAACGGATCGGCGCCATGTCGGTCGTGAACGGCAAGAAGCAGACGCCGGTCACGAGCGCGACCGCCGGCGACATCGTCGCCATCCCAAAACTCAAGAACACGGGAAGCAACGACACCCTGAGCGTGGCCGGCGCCACCGTCCAGATGCCGAAAATGAGCTTCCCCAGCCCCGTCATGTTCCAGTCCGTCAAGGCCAAGACCCAGGCGGACGAAGATAAGATCGGCACCGCCCTCTCCCGCGTCGCCGACGAGGATCCGACCCTCAAGTACGAGCAGAATCGCGAGACCAAGGAAATGGTCATGATGGGACTCGGCGACGTTCACCTGGACGTGGCGGTCGAGTTGATGAAGAACCGCAGCAACGTCACCGTCACGCTGGACACCCCAAAGGTCCCCTACCGCGAAACGGTCACCTCCCGTGGCGAAGGTCACTACAAGCACAAGAAGCAGTCCGGCGGCCGCGGCCAGTACGGCGAAGTCTACCTGCGCATCGAGCCCAAGCCGCCGTCGGAGACCGAGTGGTTCGTGGATGCGATCGTCGGGGGCGCAATCCCCAACAACTTCGTTCCGGCCGTCCAGAAGGGCCTCGTGGAAGGCATGCTCCGCGGCACGATCGCCGGCTATCCGGTCACCGATGTGCGAGTCACGCTCTACGACGGGTCCTACCACGACGTTGATTCCTCGGAAATCGCGTTCAAGATCGCGGCCGCGCGCGGCTTCAAGGAAGGCATGTCCGCGGCAAAAGCCGTGCTGCTGGAGCCCATCATGACCGTCAAAGTCACGATCCCCGACGCGTTCATGGGCGCGATCAACGGCGACCTGAATCACAAGCGCGGCCGCATCCTCGGCATGGAACAGGGCGAGGGAACGCAGACGGTCACGGCGGAAGTGCCCCAGGCGGAGCTTTTCCGCTACGCGGCCGAACTGCGCAGCATGACCGGCGGCCAGGGCGCCTTCGAAATGGAGTTCTCCCGCTACGACATCGTGCCCTCCAACATCGCCCAGAAGATTATCGCAGCCGCCGCCAAGCAGAAGGAAGACGAAGAGGAGTAGAACGTCACCCGTTCGACTTCATCCGTTCAGCATGCTCCACCGATGTGAACTGTGTCCGCGCCGCTGCGGCGCCGACCGCGCCGCTGCCCGGCGAGGCTACTGCCAGGCGGGTAACCGCCCGCAGGTCTTCCGGTTCGGTCCGCACGCCGGCGAGGAACCGCCCGTGTCCGGAACGTGCGGATCGGGAACGGTCTTCTTCAGTCGCTGCACCCTGCGCTGCCTCTATTGCCAGAACCACCCCTGGAGCCAGCAGGGACTCGGCGACAAATACACCGACCGGGAGCTGGACGGAGTCTTCCGGACGCTGCATGCCGCCGGCTGCCACAACTGGAATCTGGTCAGCCCGACGCCGTGGCTGCCTTGGATCGCCGAGTCGGTCAGCCGACTCGCCAGGGACGGCGTCCGGCTTCCCTTCGTTTACAACACGAGCGGTTACGAGCGGATCGAAACGCTCGAGACGTTTGCGGAGTTGGGCGACGTGTATCTCACCGACCTGCGCTACGCGGATCCTGCCACCGCCGCCGAAGCCTCCGACGCCCCGGACTACGTGGCAGTCGCACGAGCCGCAGCCCAGTGGATGTGGCGTGCCCGCGGCGCCTTGCGCACCGATACCGACGGCATCGCCGTCTCCGGCGTCATCGTCCGAATCCTCGTGCTCCCGGGACGCGCCCGGGAGGCGATCGACAACCTGCGCTGGCTGGCGGAAACGCTGGGCATAACCGTGGCCGTCAGCCTCATGTCGCAGTACACACCGACGCACCGGGCAACTGCGCTGGACGCGTGGAATCGGCGGGTCACGGCCCGTGAGTATGACGCCGTTCGCGAGGAACTGGAGCAACTGGGTTTTTCAGAGGGTTGGGTGCAGGAACTGGAGTCAGAAACGCCGCCGGAGCTGATCGGTTATCAGATGCCGGCCGGCGGTGAAACGTGTGATTCAAGGGAAAGACGCATCGCGTAGCGGGAGAGGAGTTCGGTTATGAGCGGTCATAGCAAGTGGGCAACGATCAAGCACAAGAAGGGCGCATTGGATGCCAAGCGCGGCAAGATGTTCAGCAAGTACGCCAAGGAACTGATGATTGTCGCCAAACAGGGCGGCGGAAACCCGGATCTGAATCCGTCCCTGCGAACCATCATCCAGAAGTGCAAGGCCGTCAACATGCCCTCGGACAACATCGAGCGGGCCATCAAGAAGGGCACCGGCGAGATCGAGGGCGTCACCTACGAAGAAGTGGTCTATGAAGGCTATGCCGGCGGCGGCATCGGACTGATCGTCATGGCGCTGACCGACAACAAGAACCGTGCGGCGGCGGAAATCCGCCACATCTTTACCAGGCACGGCTCCAACTTCGCAACCTCCGGTTCCGTCACACGCGGCTTTGACCGCAAAGGCCAGATCTTTGTGAATGCCACGACCGTCGAAGAAGACAAACTCATGGGCATCGTCCTGGACGCCGGCGCCGACGACATGCAGCATGACGGCGATCAATTCGAGATCCTCACATCGCCCTCGGCCTTTCTTGCCGTGACGGCCGCTCTCGAAAAGGCTGGTGTTGCCAGCCTGAGCGCGGAAGTCGGATTGGTTCCTCAGAACTCCGTTCCGGTCAAGGACAAGGCAGTCGCAACGGCCATCCAGAAGTTCATTGACGACCTGGAAGACCAGGACGACGTTCAAAACGTCTACACGAACATGGATCTGGACGACGAGATCGCCAAGCAGTTGGAACAGGCGTAGGCTTCTCGATCACGGCTGATGCTGCCGCGGGTCGTTGACGGAAATCTTGCATGACCAGGGCGGCCAACACGATCTCGCGCGAGGCGTTTGCCCGCCTCACCGGCGGGCGCACACCGCGCAAGAGCGCCGAGCCCGCTCGCTCGCCCGTCCCCGCGCCCGGCGCCCACCGGCGTGTACTCGGCCTCGATACGGCCTTGCGGTGCACCGGCTACGGGCTGGTCCGCGGCACCGGCGGACGCCTTGCGGCGGAGGAATACGGCGCCATCCGGGTCCCCGCCAACGCAACCGTCACCGAGTGCCTGCGCCATCTCTACGAGACCGTCTCGGGCATCCTCGGGCGAACCCGTCCCAATGCCGTCGCCATCGAGGGCGCGTTCTTCTCCCGCAATGTGCGGACCACCTTGCGCCTCGGTGAAGCGCGCGGCGCCGTGCTGGCCGCCTGCGCAAAGGCCGGCATCCCGGTCTTCGAATATCCGCCCCGCCGCGTCAAACAGGCGCTCGTCGGCACGGGCGCCGCGCAAAAGGAACAAGTCGGCCGCATGGTTTCCGCCATGCTCGCGCTCCCCGCTCCGCCGCAGGCCGATGCCGCCGACGCGCTCGCCATCGCGATTTGCCACCTCCACCAAAGCGCCCGGAACAGCCTCGCGTGTTCCCCCGCCCTGTGACGACCCGAGCGTCGCACAATCCCGCCGGGGTTCCGAAACCACACCGCAAGCGCCTGCTCCTTCTACAGCTTCCCCAGCCCGACAACGCCGTCGGCCTGCCTCACGAGAACACGCGGCTTGCCGCCGTCTGCCTTACCGCGGCCCTGCGCCGAGCCCCGGAACGAAGCCAATGGACGGTCATTCCAATCCCGGCGGCCGTTGATTTTCTCGATGACCGCCACACCGTGAACTGGATCGTGCGCCGACGCTGTGATGCGACGCGTAAAGATCCTGGCCAAGCGGGGCGCGAGGAACATCCGGTTCGTCGATCCCACCTTCAACGCCAATCCGGAGTTCGAAGATATCATCCGCCGGCTGGCGGCGTTCAACCGGAGTCGCCGGGCCCCGATCGCCATCTTTGCCGAGCTACGCGCAGAGCGCGTCACGGGCCATCAGGCCGCCCTCCTGGCTGCCGCGAATGTCAGGGAGATCGAGGTCGGCGTGCAAAGCCGCGACCCCAACGTGCTTCGCGCAGCCGGACGCCCAACCAACCTGAGAAGGCTCGACGCCGGTGTCGCCTGCCTGGCTCTCGCCGGCGTCCGCCTGACCGTCGACATCATGGCCGGCCTGGCCGGCCAGACGTTGCGAGACATCCGCGCCTCCCTGCGGTGGGCGGCCGGCGTTCCGCGCTCGGACTTACAGTTTCTGCACGCGTTGCTCCTGCCCGGCACCGCCCTGCGGGCACACGCCTTGTCCAACGGTTGGGTCGCACAGTCGAAGCCGCCGTACCGGGTGCTCCGCACCCCGGCCCTCTCGGCAGAGGCTTTCCTCCGGGCCGAACGCTACGCCCGACGTCTCACCGGCCGGATCCCCGACTCGCCCACCCGCCGGTTTGTCGGACGCGAGCTACCCGATCTTTTCGAGGAGCGCATCGCGATCGAGGTTGCCGCCCGCGACACCGCCAGCCCAGGCAGGCAGATTCGCCGCGCGCTCGTCCTCCGCGGTGACAGCCTCTTCGCCGCGCGGTCCCGCCTGGCGGCCATCGTTCGCCGCGCCATCGCCGACGAACCGCACGTGCAGTGGCAGTTTGTGCTTTCGCCCCGCGTTGAGGAACCCCTCGACATTCTCGACAGCCTGATCGAAGCCATCGACGCCGCCCCGTCCCACTTGCTCGACCGGTTGGTCTTTCCCGTTGATGCCGGCCCGCGCGCGGCCCGTCGTGTCTTCGTTCTGTTGCGCCCTGGCCGCCGCTACGACCACGCATGGGTCCGCGCGGCCGAAGCCCGCCTCCGCGGCGCGTTCTTCTGATAAGGAGTACCACGATGCCTTCATTGCCGGGCGATACTGGAGCTGGCGGGACATGCTGTGGACCTATAGAGAGCAGTTCAACTGCTCCGCAGTCGAACTGCTCTTCGTTAATACTCTTTCGCTCAGGCGGTTACATATCTACAGATGCCATCTGTTGGCTTCACCAAACAGGTGAACGCCAACCT